>Ga0209410_1001554_pt1 | contig 11198 bp, 9 predicted proteins | sample Mar14436cmmetaG_FD_184135 | JGI IMG/M metagenome (GOLD analysis project Ga0209410, IMG submission 184135) | Marine hydrothermal vent microbial communities from Guaymas Basin, Gulf of California to study Microbial Dark Matter (Phase II) - Marker... ... | reverse complement strand
TTCCTGATGAGGAGCCAGAGCCCGCCGTCCTCGAGGACCTGCCATCCCCTGATCCCTGCCGCCTCGGCCACCTTCGCGAGCTCTTGAGGGCTGATCCACCGCCTCCCCAGGGCCTGGTTGAGCTCCCGGGAGCGATCGGCGATCCTGGCGATGACCTCCGGAGGGGTTGAAGGGCCGTACCCTCCTCCCACCACCGCCAGCCCCCCAGGGGCCAGGACCCGTTCCACCTCCCTGAGGAGCCCGGGGTTCAGGAAGAAGAAGGCGCCTCGTACAAAGACCAGGTCAAAACTCTCATCGAGGAAGGGCACTTCATCCAAGGGAGATGGACGTAGGAGAACCCGGCCTCGGGAGATCTCCTCCCGAAGGTAAGGTTTTACGACATTGAGCAATTCCCCCTCGAGCCCGGAGACCACCACCTTCACATCGGGGAAACGCCAACCGAGAACCCTGGCCACGCCACCGGAGAAGGGGCCGAACTCGAGGAAATCAGCCCTTGAACGACCGTAGAGCTCCAGAAGGAATTCGCCGAGATGTGGGTAAACCTCCTCCCACAGGTCGAGGAGTTCCTCGAGGATTTGAGGGTTCATCGGTTGAAATGAGCGAGGATCGCCTCCAGGACCCCTCCCGAGATGGTCCTTGCCTTGTCGGAGATGGTGTAGCAGTTCTCCCTCTGGCCCCGGGGATCCACGTCGCCGGACTTCAGCCCCTTCTTCACCCTGGTCCCTTCCCGCAGCAGCCCCCTGATCACCCCGTCTATGGCGGTCTTCATGGGGCTTTCCCCCACCCAGGCCACCACCTCCCCTGCCTTGACCAAGTCGCCAATCTCCTTCACCGGCCTGAAGATACCATCAGCAGGAGCCCTCAATACCCTCTCAGCACTTACCCCCGCGATGACTCCAGGTACACCGGTGTCCGGTTCGGCTTCCCCTCGGTAGATCACCCGCCCGAGGTTGTGGCCACGATTGGTCTCGATCACCACGTCCACATCCTCACCGGCCTTGAAACCGGGTCCGAGTCCTATCACCAAAGGGGCAAAATCGCGCCGAGTGCCGATGTTGCGCTTGGCCAGGATGGCATCCACCACCACGTCAGGCATAATTACCTCCCTCGAACGGGCCTCGGGATCGATGATCACGGGGATGGCGTCCTGCCGCCAGACCTCCTCAGCCTCCCGAGGGTCCGAGATGAGGACCGCCCTGACCCCCTCCACCTCCTGTTCCCCTTCGAAGACCGCTTCACTGAAGGAAACCCGTCTCCTGATGCAGAGGGGCTCAGGAATCTCGGTCATGATCACCCGGAAATGGCACCGATGGAGCCTATGGGCCACACCGCTGGCCATCTCCCCCGCGCCGCGGATAAGCACCTTCAGCTCCAGAGGCATCTCAGACCCTCCCAAAGTGACATACAGGCCATCGACATCGGGAGCAGTTTAAGCAGAGCCCGCCATAGCCCAGGCGCCTGATGTCCTCACGCGTGAGGTCTTCCCCAACCATTACCCGTGGGAACAGCAGGTCAAAAATGGTCGTCGGGTGATAGAAGACACAGGCCGGAAGTCCCATGATGGGCACACCATCAAGGCGGGCATAAAGGAACATCGCCCCAGGGAGGACGGGTGAACCATAGGAGATCACCTCCGCCCCCGTACGCCTGACGCCCTCGGCGGTCACATCCCCTGGATCCACGGATAGTCCACCGGTGGTGAGGATCACCTCTGCGCCTTTCTCTTTGGCCTTCACGACCTCCTTAGAGATAACTTCCGGGTCGTCAGGCGCGAGGGCCTTGTAAAGGAGGACGCCACCGTAGCGCTCTATTTTAGGGGCTACCATCTGTTCAAAGGCATCGGGCACCCTGCCGTAGTAAACTTCGTTCCCCGTCACAATCACACCTACCTTCTTCTGCAGGTAGGGTCTGATCTCAAGGGCTGGACGCTCTCGCAAAAACTCCTCCGCCCAAAGGACCTCCTCCTCCCGTATCACCAAAGGGACCACCCGTGTGGCTGCCACGGTCATGCCTTCTTCGCACGGTGTGTTGTCGTGGAGAGTGGAGAGGATCAGATCCCCCCGTAGGTTCACCTCCTCTACCAATTCCCGCCTCACCTTGAGGAGTCCCTTCGTCGCCGCCTTTATCAGGACCTTGCCCTCCTTTGGGGGATCGAGGACCAACCCTGGACCAGCAGCAGCCGAGGCAAGGCGTTCTGCCGCGTCATCCTCGTGTAGTTCCCCCTCTTCGAGCTCCAGGACCCAGATGTAGTCGTTACCCGTCCGCAAAAGCACCTCGACGTCTTCCTGTCTGATGACATGGCCCTTGCGCAAAACAGGCCCCTTCCACTCTCCAGGGATGACCCCAGTTAGGTCATGGCCCAAGACCATTCCCACGGCGTCAGCGGCCTTTACCTTCCTCAACATCAGAAGATCTCCGCGGAGAAAAGGTAGATCCGCGTGGCAGGGTCACGCCAGGCGTCGGTGGGAAGGCCGGCTTTTAGGCATGTCTGCTCCAGGAAGGTCTCTGCATCCCAACCGTATTCGGTGGCAACTTGAGGAAGGAGTAACCCAGAATAGTAAGGCGGACGCTCTATCATGATACCGTGCTTGCCCACTTGGATCTGACGGACGATCTCTTCAGGACTACCCTTGACCTCCATGAGGGGGGTGAGGACGGAGATCTCTATCTCCAGATCCTCAAGTTCGTCAGCCGTAACAGGGGGGAAACGCGGGTCTTCAAAAGCAGCGGCTTCGGCCATCTCCGCTACCGCTTGCCAGAGGGGCTTAATGGGCTTCACATAGCCGATGCAGCCCCGAAGGTTCCCGTGTTTCTTTATGGTCACAAAGGCCCCCCTTGGCTCCCGAAGCCGAGGGGAAGTTACGCGAAAATCGGGTATCGGCTTCCCCAAGACCCTGTTCCTTATGACGGTCCTTGCGATCTCGTGAAGAAGCCGTTTGTCATCCTCGCTCAAACCGAGGTCAACCCCCACCCTTTCCTCTGGATCTGAGGCTCTGCGGGATCCCCCCCTTCGGTAGATGGCCGCAGCCATGTAGCCGACCACACTGGAGCGATCCCCGGTGACATCCCCCGAGTTGGCGTATTTCAGCACCCTGGCCCCATCCGCCCCTAGGGCCCTTGCCGCCAGCATCACCGCCACCATTGGCCCACCGCCACAGGCCTCACAGCGTCCCGTCCTAAGATCCCTGCTTAAACCCTCGGGGTCAAACGCCTCCACACGCTCCAGGACCACCTTGTCAAGGGTCACCGCCTGCGAGTAGGGATAGAAGTGAGAAAGGTCCGTGCTGGCCACGAGGAGTACATCCTCCTTTCCTTTCACCACCTCTACAATGGCATCCGCCAGCTCCTGACATGTATGAAAATCATGCTCTCCCATCACCAGGGGGACGAGGCGAAAGTCCTTTAGGACCACCTGCAGGAAGGGCAACTGGATCTCCAACGAGTGCTCCTGGGCATGGGCCTGGGGGACGTAACTTATGACGGGAGAGGTCTCCATCAACCGCGAGGTGAGATCCTCGGCGATGGGCACAATTCCCAGGGGGGTCCGGTATCCCCCTCGTGGATACACTGAAACCCCTCGGAAGTAGGCCCTATGGCTCGGAGCCACGATCACTACTGTGTGAAATGGCCTCCCCTCGAGCAACTTATAGGCGTAAGCAGCGACCTGTCCCGAGTACATGTAGCCGGCGTGAGGTGAGATGAGGGCGATAAGCTCCCCCTCTATTTGAGGGGGCTTCGCCCTTGAGAGAAAGTCGAGGATTTGAGAACGCAGGACATCAGGGTCCCCGGGATACCAGGACCCAGCGATTACCGACTCCCTTATCGGCCCCTTGACCATTTCTTCCCTCCTTTCAGCCCAAAGGATCCCCGCCACCATGGGGATCAGCAGGAGGGATAGGAAGATCCGTCTCTTCATCCTCGTCAAAAGGCCTTCTTGCTGTCCAGGAGCAGGGTCACCGGGCCATCGTTCACCAACCCCACTTCCATCTTCGCCTGAAAGCGACCCGATGCCACCTGAAATCCCTCCCCTTTAAGGGCTTCTATCACCTCCTGGTAAAGCCTCTCGGCCACAGATGGCTCGGCGGCCTCGGTGAAGGACGGCCTGCGCCCTTTGCGACAGTCACCGTAAAGGGTGAACTGGGAAACCACAAGGATTTCACCACGGACATCCTCGAGGGAGAGGTTGAACTTCCCCTCTGAGTCCTCGAAGATCCTCAATCGTGGGATCTTCTTCACCATGTAGGCCACATCCTCTGGACCATCCGTGCGGCTTACACCGAGGAGCACCAGAAGCCCACGGCCGATCCTGCCGACCTCTTCGTCCCCGACCCTCACCCAGGCCTCCTTCACCCGTTGAAGGACCGCTCGCACAGGTCACTTCTCCTCCTCTTTCGCCTTTTTCGCCTCGGCGATGATCTTCTCAGCCAAGTTGGAGGGCACCTCCTCGTAGTGTGAAAACTCCATGGTAAAGCTGCCCCTTCCACCGGTGAGAGACCTCAAGGTAGGAGCGTACTGCAACACCTCAGCCATGGGGACCAAGGCCTTGATGACCTGATTCTTGCCCTTGACCTCTATTCCGAGGATCCTGCCGCGGCGGCCGTTGAGATCCCCCATCACGTCGCCGACGCACTCTTCGGGCACCGTGATCTCCATCTTCATGATGGGCTCAAGGAGCACCGGATTGGCCTCCTTGATCCCCTTTTTGAAGCACATGATGGAGGCGATCTTGAAGGCCATATCGGAGGAGTCGACCTCGTGGCTCTTGCCGTCGTAAAAGCGCACCTTCACGTCCACTACGGGATAGCCCGCCAGGACCCCCGATTGCATCGCTTCCACAATGCCCTTTTCCACCGCGGGGACGAAGTTTCGGGGTACGTTCATCCCGGTAAGGGCCTCCTCGAACTCGAAGCCCTTACCCCGCTCCAAGGGATAGATGTCGAAGTGGACCTCGGCGAACTGCCCACGGCCGCCCGTCTGTTTCTTGTGGCGGTAGATGACCCCCTTCACCGGCTTCTTGATGGTCTCCTTGTAAGGGACCTTGGGGGCCTGCAGCTCCACCTCGACCCCGAACTTCCTCTTCAGCTTCTCCACCACCACATCCACGTGGACCTGTCCCAGACATGAGATGACAAGCTCCTTGGTCTGCTCATCCCGGCTTAGGGTGATGGTGGGGTCCTCCTCCCTGATGCGGCCCAAGGCCGCGGTGATCTTCTCCTCGTCGCCCTTGGCCTTAGGCCTGATGGCATAAGAGATGACCGGGGTCGGAGGGACCACCGGTGGGTAGACGATCGGGGCCTTCTCGTCACAAAGGGTATCCCCTGTAAGGGTCTCCTTCAACTTGGCCACGGCGAGGATGTCCCCCACCTCTGCGATCCCCACGGGTTCTTGCTTTTTCCCCTGTAAGGCGAAGATCTGGCCGATGCGCTCCTTCACATCTTTGGTGGAATTGTAAACGGTGGCATCGGCGCCGACGCTCCCCGAGAGCACCTTGAAGAGGGTAATACGTCCAGCAAAGGGATCGGCGATGGTCTTGAAGACGTAGGCAGAAAAGGGGGCATCGAGTTTCGGTTCCCTGACTTCCTTTTCGCCGGTTTTGGGATTCGTCCCCTCAGCGGGCTTTCTCTCAAGGGGCGAGGGGATGCAGCGGTTTATCAAGTCCATCAGCGGCTCAAGGCCTATGAGCTTAAGGGCGGAGCCACAGAGCACGGGCACTATCTCCCCTTTCTTCATCCCCTCCTTCAGGCACCTGTAGAGTTCATCCACGGCTATCTCTTCCCCTTCCAGGTAACGCTCCATCAGCTCGTCGTCCATCTCCACCAAGGACTCGATGAGTTTCACCCGTTCCTCCTCGGCCTGGGAGGCGAGTTCGTCAGGGATGGGGGCTTTCTTGAACTTGCCCGTCGAATCCTCGTAGAGGAAGGCCTGATTGGCCAAAAGGTCCACGATTCCCTTGAAGTCCTTCTCCTGACCGATGGGAAGCTGTAGGGTCACGAGCTTGCCACCTTCGAGGTTCTCCCTCGCATCGGAAAGGGCGTCGTTGAAACGTGCCCTCTCCATATCCATCTTGCTGATGAAAAGGATACGAGGGAGTTCAAGCTCCGAAGCCTCCCGCCACATGTTCTCGGTCTGCACCTTCACACCGGAGTTGGCCCCTATGACGATGATCGCCCCTTCCACCACGTGCATAGCGCTTTTGGCCTCGTAGACGAAGTGGGCATCACCGGGGGTGTCCACAATGGTCACATAGTGCTTATCCCATTCGTAATGGGCCACCGCAGCGTTGATGGATATCTTTCGGTTTATCTCCTCCGGCTCATAGTCCAGGATGGAAGTCCCGTCATCCACCCTGCCGAGCCGCGTGGTAACCCCTGTGCGGAAGAGGATCGCCTCGGCCAAGGAGGTCTTCCCGTCGCCCCCGTGGCCGAAGAAACCCACATTTCTCACCTTGTCCCGGTCGAACCTCTTCATTATCTCCCTCCTTAGGACTTTAGACTAAAAGGAATCCCCTCATCCTCGGACGAGAGGATATCCTCCACTTCACCGAAAGGTTTGTTCGGATAGTTGAAAGTTACTTTAACTCCGGAGACAAAGTCAACCCTGAGGGCCCGAAGAGTCGAAGGGCGTTCTCAGTGCATATCTTGGCTACCCTTTCTTCAGGGAGCCCTTTGATCTCGGCGAGCTTCTGGAGGGTCAGAAATACGTGCTTCGGGCGCGCCTCCAAGTTACCATAGCGTACAGGGGTGTCCGTCTCCAGAAGGATCCGCTCCAAGGGGGCCTCAGCCGCTGCAGCCCGATGGGGAGGGCTGTAGCTCAAGGCAGGGGTTACGGAGACGTAATAGCCAGCGGCGAGGATCTCCCCGAGTAGGTCCAGAGGCCCCGTGTACCAGTGGAAAACCGCTTTCTCTATCCCCGCCTCCTTGACCATGGAGAACACCCGCTGGTGGGAGTAACGACAATGGAGGATAAGGGGTTTACGGTGGCGCTTGGCTAAGGCAAGGATCTGGGAAAATACCTCCTTTTGGAGGTCCTTCTTGACCCGAGCTTTGTAATCCAGACCCACTTCCCCCAAGGCCACACAACGGGGCAAGTGTTCGTCGATAAAAGACAGGGTCTCTGAAATCTCCTCAAGGCGGATTTCCCAGGGGTGGTACCCTATGGCGGGAAAGACCATCCCCTCCCACCGGGAGGCGATTTCAAGGGTGCGGCGATTGGATTGAAGGTCCATCCCCACCGCTATGATGGCCTCGACACCGGCCTTCTGGGCCTCATCGATCTCCCTCTCGAGGTCGCGCAGTTCATCAAGGTGGGCATGACAGTCGATCATCGATCCCTCAAGGCCACAAAAGTTCAAAGAGATCCTCCAAGGGAAATACCGCCGTCCCTGGCGGGATATGTAGCGGTGGAAGGGGCTTGGCCTCCTCCTTTAGGTCTTTGAGTATAAGGGTGAAGTCCCAGGGACCGGCCCTGCCCCTTATGAGGGAGGGATAGCCTTCCCCTTCCGTCCTCTCGAAGGTGAGACATATACCCCTCTTATTGCGAGGTTCACCCTCGTAGAGGACCCCCTCCCTGGCGAAGAGGAGTCGGAGAGAGGAATCCCTTATTCGCGCCTCGAGGAGTTGCCCCCCAAAGGGACCATAGCCCACGGCCCAAAGTCCACAGGAAGCCTCGTAGACGAATTCCCCCCTCATGATCCCCACACGTCCCCCTTTGGAGACCTTTAGGGAAAACCTCCCGCTCAAGGCCCTTACACCGCTAAACTCATGGGAAAACACCCTGGGTAATTGCGAGAAGGCGTAACATTCCGCCTGGGGGCGTCGCCAAGGAATACACGAAGCCATCGAAAGGGCCAGACATAAAGCGACCAGAACAACCCTCACTTCTCCCCTACCCTATGGCCAAAGGCACATCCCAAAACCATTCCGAAGATTGTGACCAGTACGTGGATTTTGAGTACGGTTTCGCTCAATCCCGCCAACATATAATGCATGGTAACCGCAAGGGCCACGATCCCTAAGCGCCCCCTCGCACCACCTTCCTTTATCTCCTTTACTGACTCCTTAAGGACCGCCGCAAAGACCATGATGAGAGCGAGGAGTCCCAGGATCCCGTGCATGGCCAGAGAATGGAAGTAGATACTGTGGGGCTGGTTAAAACGCCGGAGGAACTCCCACTTGCCCTCCGTCCTCCTCCTCACTTCGACGATGTAGTCCCCGGTTCCCGCTCCGAAGATGGGGTGATCCTTCCACATCCCGAGGCATAGGGTCCACATCCCCAGCCTGGCTCCCACAGAGGTATCCACCACCCCCTGTCGAAAAAAGGCCTTGGCCTCTGACAGGATTACTGAGACTTTATGCCTGCTTGAAGGATGCCAAAAGTAGGCGAAGAGCCCCAGTAACACTAGCAGCAACACTATTCTGCTGCCTTTGCCTTTCATAGAAAGGGGGAAGAGGACCACCAAGGATACTATGGCAGTCGCCACCCAACCCCCCCGGGAAGTGGATAGGATGAGCCCCGTGAGGGAGAGGACAATTGCAATTCCCCAAGGGGAATACCCTCCCTTTCCCTCAGGACGAGACAGGAAGGCAACGGATATGTAAAGTCCCACCGCTGAGACATTCGCGAACCATATGGGGTTCATCACTATCGAGGAGGGCAGCTTAAATGCTTCACCCCCGTAGAGTCCTATGAACTTCCCCCATGCCCCGAGGATCAGAACCACTATCCCCCCAAGGAGGGCTTTCAGCAACCGTTCTGCCTCCCCTGCATCACGTAAGGTCAGGGCCAGTACTATATAGGTCCCCAGCACGATGGATATGTTCTTACATATCTTGAACCCTCGCCTCATATCTTCGGTATTCAAAAGACCCAGGTAATAGAGGGCCGTAAAGACCCCAAGGACAAGGAAGATCCTATCCTTGGAGAGGGCCAAAAGGACGTCCTTCCATCTTCTCATCTCCCCGAGGACCACCACGATCGCCACGAAGGCCATGATGATGGCACTTATGCTCTTGGAGAGGGGGACCGTGAAGGCGTAAAAAAGGAGGGAGACGATGAGGAGATTCCTCTTCTGACTTTTGAAGTTTTGGAACCTCTCGAGGATCCCCATCGTCCCCGGCCTTTATAGTCCTTCCGGGGAAAGGGGGTCAAGACTTTTGGGGGCTTTGCGTCGGAAAAAGGCTAAAGCGATAATTCAGCGCTGGCTATTGCCCTTCCTCCTGTTGTTTCGTTTCTTGAGCCCCAGTTGCTCCATCTTTTGGATGAGGGTGTTGCGGTGGATCTTTAAGATGCGGGCCGCTTCACTCTGGTTTCCGCCCGTTAGCTCCAAGACCTTGGAGATGAGTCGTCTCTCGAACTCCTCCCGGGCCTTTATGAGCCCAAGTTCCGCTACGGGGATGCCCTCTACCATACCCTTGCCCACGAGGACCTCCACGGGGAGGTCGGGAAGGCCTATTTCCCTCTCCTCCTCCGTTAGGACCACCAACCTCTCCACCAGATTCTCGAGCTCCCTGACGTTTCCAGGCCAGTGGTATTGCTGAAGGGCTTTGACCGCCTCCGCGGTGAACCCCTTGACCTTCCTGCGGTATTTCTCGTTGAACTTCTTGACGAAGTAATCGAGCAACAGAGGAATATCCCCTTTCCTCTCCCGCAAGGGGGGAAGGTGAAGGGGCAGGACGTTGAGCCTGAAGAATAGATCCTGCCGAAACTTCCCCTCCTCGACCAACTGTTTCAAGTCCACGTTGGTGGCTGCGATGATGCGGACGTCCACCGGGATTGGACGGGCGCTACCTATGCGTTGGATTCGCTTCTCTTCGATGGCCCTTAACAACTTCGCCTGCAGATCGAGCCGAAGGGTCGAGATCTCATCCAGAAACAGCGTCCCTCCATCGGCATATTCGAACTTCCCAATGGTCTGGGTATAGGCCCCCGTGAAGGCCCCCTTTTCGTAGCCGAAGAGCTCGCTCTCCATCAACTCCGCCGGTATGGAAGCGCAGTTGATGGCCACGAAGGGCTTCTCCCGCCTTGGGCCTGCCCGATGGATAGCTCGGGCGACCAGCTCCTTCCCCGTACCGCTCTCCCCTGTGATGAGGACGGTGGTGGTGGTGTAGGCAACCTTTCCTATGACCTCAAAGATCTCCTTCATACGGGGATCCTGACTCACGATCTCAACGGCTTCCCAGAGACGTTCCGTCTCCCCGCGGAAATAGGACAATTCGCGGCGCATCCTCTGCCGCTCAAGGGCCCTTTCTACCGCCGTGAGGATCTCCTCGGGATCAAAGGGCTTGAGGATGTAATCAAAGGCGCCGAGCTTTATGGCGTCTACGGCCTTCTTCAAGATATTCAGGCCGGAGACCATTATCACTTCGACGCCTTCATCCCTTTCCTTGATACGCTTCAGGGTCTCAATGCCGTCGAGTCCCGGCATCTTGACGTCAAGGAGCACCACATTGACGGCCTGTTCCTCGATGATCTCCAGAGCTTTCTGACCGCTTTCCGCCTTTAACACTTCGTATTCGTCCTCGAGGATGATCCCCAGAGATTCCCTCGCCCCGAGATCATCGTCCACCACCAACACTGTGGGTTTACTGTCCATTTCCATCCTCCACGACGGAACTCTCCTCCCTTCTCCAGCAACAATTGTTCCAAAAGGAAAAGACCTTATTATGCCCAGGGTGGGCAACAGCGGTGACGGTTTTTGTCCCCATTGACGACCATTGGCACTTATGTTAGGCCATCGGTATGATCCCCCACATCCTATGGAAGGGAACGGAGCTCGTCCTCCTCGACCAGAGGGAGCTTCCAGAGAAGGAGAAATACCTCCTTTGCAAGGATGTCACCCAAGTGGCCGAGGCCATCGTGGAGATGGCCGTCCGCGGGGCCCCGGCTATAGGGATTGTCGCCGCCTTAGGGGTGGTCCTTGAAGCCCGGAAGGCCCGGAGGGAAAATCCTTCCGTCATAAAGCAGAAGGTCTTGGCGAGTATCGACACTTTGGCATCCACCCGTCCCACGGCCCGAAATCTCTTTTGGGCTCTTGAACGCATGAGGAAAAAAATGGAATCCGCTGAGGATGGAGAGCTGACGGAGGCCCTCGAAGAGGAAGCCCTCAAAATCTGGCAGGAGGACGTGGAGGCAAATAAGGCCATAGGCCGCTTCGGCGCAGAACTCATCAGCCCCGGAACCACCCTCCTCACCCATTGCAA
>Ga0209410_1001553_pt1 | contig 11199 bp, 13 predicted proteins | sample Mar14436cmmetaG_FD_184135 | JGI IMG/M metagenome (GOLD analysis project Ga0209410, IMG submission 184135) | Marine hydrothermal vent microbial communities from Guaymas Basin, Gulf of California to study Microbial Dark Matter (Phase II) - Marker... ... | reverse complement strand
GCTTCTTATTAGCAATGGCTTGACTAGTCTTGAACTCCCTTCGTTATTAATAGCTTTTTTAGCAACGCTATTCATATGGGAAGCCTCAGACCTAATTATCGCTTTTCTCAGCCATTTGGATTATCGCTTTTATGCAGAGACAGCTCCTCTTGAATTCTATTTGGAGAAGTCTTTTGTGTACTCCATTGAAACTTTCGATTGTGTATTACTTTGCTTTATTACTGGATATTACATCTCTCAAAAATACAAAGCATCATTCTTGTATAAGAAAAACTTTTATTTACTAGTCGTAATTTTTGCGACTTTGTTTCCTCTGTTCCATTTGACTTTCGTTAAAAAATTGCTCAATGTTTCCCCCGTTATATATGGCGGAGTGTTTTTAGCCGTCTCTTCTTTCCTTAGCTTTTATGCCTTACGAATTAGACAAAAGATTATTCTTGAAGGTACTGTTCAATCTTGGACCGGTCCAGAATACTAGCAGATGACATTAAGTTGTAGTTGAAAAGATCTACTTTTCTTCCTCGGTTTCCCCTAATCAGAAGCCACAAACATGTCTGCAAAAATGTTCAACGGTTTTATAGCGTTTCCTCACTGCATCTTCATCCCATACCTCGCCTCCGGATTTTGGAAAAAGAGCATTCATAAAATCTGCCACTTTACGCCAATCTCCCCTTAACCAGTTATAAAGGTCGTAAATTAGCCAACTATCAGGATCCAGAGGCCTGCCAGGGGAGCGATCTCCCCTCCAGTAGCTTCTGATCTCACCCGCCAAAGCACTGAATAGTTTTTTCGCAAACTCCTCCTCGATGAGCTCGTATTCCACTAAGCGGTCCAGTCCTTTTCGGATGTTCTTTAGACCTTGTTTAAGAGCCCTGTCGCGCTTTCGAAAACTATATCTACGTTCTTTTTCAAATAGCGCCTTACTCCTCCTATACCTCGCCAAAAGATCTGCCACGCTGGCCTGACCAATCCTCTCAAGGACTTCTTTCACAGTCTGACCGTAGGACTCGTTTTGCGATGCCTTCATGAGCCTCTCCTCTGCCCAGTCAAGATCCTGTTTGGAGGGAAATAAATCCATCAATACTTTTTGCTCCACAGCTTCCCTCAGATACCCTGTGATTCCCTATTCTGTCATATATAACACAGCATCAGGAAGCAGACAAAATTTGTCAGATTTATGGCACTTTTTCTCCTGGCCATTTTTCAGGGGCTAAGTTGATATTAGATCAGTAGTGAAACCAGACAGCAGGAGGTACGAATGGAAAGGATTATGGACTTGCCCCCCTTCATTGGCCGGGCAGAGGTGTCTAGGTACTTCCCTGGCATTCTTACTCCAAAGACACTTGCCAACCTTGCCTCTCAAGGGCTTGGTCCTCCGTACTTTAAGATCGGTCGCAAGATAGTCTACCGGACAGAAGATCTGCTCGACTGGCTCCAATCCCGTGCTGTGGAGGTCCGCACAGTAAGGAGGTAGCGATGGCAAAGGAGAAAAAATACTCCCTGAAGGATTTATTAAAGCTCCCTGCCCCTTCCCCGCCTATCTGGGATCCTTTTCTACGCCCTCGTGAGAAGGCCCTCCTCATTGCGCCCCACAAGAGTGGAAAGACGTTTTTTCTTCTCCAACTAGGCCTTTTAGTTGCTGCTGGTCGGCCCTTTTTGGGTTATGAATGTCGCAAAGCTCCGGTGCTTTACGTTGATCTGGAGGTTGGTTCTCACCTGATGGCGGAAAGGGTACGGGCACTTTGCGAGCAGCTTGAGATTGATGACGAATCGGCCGATCCTTTCTTTACTCTGTACGAGGCAAGGGGTATGGATCTCGTAACTGAGAGAGGGTATCTCCGACGTGAATTCAAACAAAAGTTGGAGGAGTTTCGCGAAGGGCTGGTGATCATTGATCCTTGGCAAAATGTGGCAGCAGGCTTTCGAGAAAGGGAACTCAAGAAGTTACTCCAAGAGATAGACAAAGTGCTGGCGGAAAATAACTTAGCCCTCATAGCTGCTGGTCATATCGACAAACGTTCCGCCCGCAAAGAGGAAGAACTCGACAGTTACTCCCTGAAGGGCCTTTCATTCCAGGGGGATTGGGCAGACCTACTCCTCATTCTTAAACCGGAAAAAGAAAAAGAAGGTAGGTTCCGCCTTAAAGTTAAAGGTAGGTCAATTGTTGAGCCGGATATAGACTTGGTTTTCCAACACTCGATGTGGGAACCTTCCACAAGCCCGAGGTCAAAAATAGAGGAGACTAAGGAACTAATCCTCCGGCTCCTTACCGAAAACGGTCTCCCCACCGAAAGCGGTCGAGTTCTGCCCCGCCGGAAACTCCAAGAGGAATTTGTCCGCCATTCAGGTTCCTTGAGCACTTTTAAGCGAGCTCTCAAGAGCTTGGAAGAAGAACGTCGAATCTTGATTCGCCCGATCGCTGGAAGCCGGTACAATGCTAAAGAAGTGGTACTACTGGAAGGGGGAGGGAACTTTGGACCAACTACCATGAAGATGGCGAAAATAGACGAAAAATTAGTTGGTTCAGAAGTTGGTCCAAAGTTGGTTCACGAACCAACTATTGAGCCAACTGTTGGGCCAACTAAAAATTTAGAACCACCAATGCCTATCGCGGTAGTTGGTTCAGAGCATATGGAGACAACCTTAGATAAAGATAAGGCACTAATCCTTGAGGAGGAGGACTTTGAAATTGAGGAGCAACAGCCATGATTCTAGTGGAGATTCAAAGACCCTTCAGCGTTAAGTTCAGAAACGGCAAAAGCCTTTTCCTTCAACGTGGCCAAAGGGTCCAGATATCCGAAAGGAAGCTTGGAGAGCTTACGAAAAGGGGCTTGGCAAAGATCGTCAGTGGGGAAGCGTGTCCTGAGGGGAAGTCCCTTAAGGACAGCCCCACAGGGACCTCCTCCCATAGTACCTCAGAGGTCTCTTGTGATAGGAGCGTCATTAAGGGGGAAGTCTTAGATCCTGTCCGGCTGATTGGGGAGGCCCTGCATGAGATCGAGCTCAACTGGACAGGAGGGGCCTGGTCCTGGTGTAAAAGGCATGACCCGGATACTTACAGAAGGATCATCGCCATGGAACGGGAGATTGACCGATTTTCGAGGGAACGCAGGATCCAGGAACTCGAAATTGCGCTCAGAAGGTGGAAGGATGCCATCCTTGCATTGGTCAAAAATTTCCTAAAGAACAGCAGAAGACCCCATCACGGGAAACTATGGTCATAAGAGGCCATGGATAAGACCTGGAAGGCAGTTGAGAGGAAGGTGGCAAGGCTGCTCGGAGGCAGGAGGGCAGGCAACACTGGCATGCCCTCTCCAAACGTCCTGCACCCACTGTTTTCCGTGGAGATCAAATACCGCCAAAGGCTCCCTTCGTTACTCAGTGCTGGCATGGCCCAGGCCAAAAGGGCAGCAAAAGGGAAAATCCCCCTCCTCATCCTGAAGCAGAAGGGCCAGAGGGGGGAGTATGCCGTGCTTGAGCTTCAGGACCTGCTTAAGCTGCTAAGTTCAGTTGGCCTAAGCCAGCAAGAGGGACCTAATGAGCTGCCGATAAGGAGTGATAAGACAACGGAGCAACTGGAGGGAGTGGGATGACCCTCAGGAAGGCAGCAGAAATCCTCGGGGTATCTCCCGATTGTCTGAAGCGCTTCCTGATCAGCCATGGCCTTCCGGTCCGCCGTTATCCCTCTGGCCTTTACAGGTTTACCCCTGAGGATGTGCAGTTGATAGACAGGCTCATGACCGCCGAGGGGATGTCTAAGAGGCCTGAGTTGAGGTTAAGGAAGGCAAAGCGGTGGTAGGAGGGGGTTAGGAGAGGATGGTGGCCGAACTGTCCTTTCCGCATAGGGATCTTGAGGAAGAGAGGTTAAGGAAGAGGGAGGAAGTGTGGAGGCTCCACCTTCAGGGTTTCAGCCAGCGTCAGATCGCCCGGAAGGTAGGTTTAAGCCAAGCAAGGGTATGTCAAATTTTAAAGGAAGCAGCGGATTCAGGCTCTACATCCCGTAGAAATCCGGGTCAGCGGCAAATCCTCTCCATCACCCTCCAGCCCCACGAGGCCTTAGCCATAGTTACAGCCTCAGGCTTCACCATTCCCGAAGCCTACATTGCGGTATGCAGGGGATGTGGAATGCTGTTCTTCGCCCGGCGGTGGGGCCAAGTTTACTGCTGCAACCTGTGTGCTGCGGGCAAGGGGTGTGATTGCGAACAAAAGGGACACGAACTGCGAGTGGTAGCACGCCTCCCCAAATCAAACTAGAGACCTTCCCCTGTATTCCCTCAGTGTGTGACTAATATGTGACTAATTCGTTTGAAACTGGCAGGTGGGATATAAGGTGGGATAAACTAAGTCCTTGAAATTCCAGAAAAAATTTGGCGCCCCCGGCTGGACTCGAACCAGCGACACCAGGATTAGGAATCCTGTGCTCTATCCTACCTGAGCTACGGGGGCCTAAGTCCTTTTTATCACCTTCTTCTCTGCGAAGTCAACCTCCTCATCTCCTCAAAGAGGACGAGGTCCTTCGCCTCCAAGAGGCCCCGCAGCTTTTCCAAGGCCCTCGACTCTATCTGGCGTATCCTCTCCCTGGTCACCCCGTAAACTTTTCCTATCGCTTCCAGAGTCCAGGGTTCACCATCCTTAAGGCCAAACCTCAACTCGATGATGTTTCGCTCCTGGGGCGAAAGCAACTTGAGCCAGGAACCCATCACCTTCACCAGCTCCAGTTGCTCGGTGACAGAAAAGGGTTCCTTTCGCTCATCGGCCTTGAGGGTGTCCGCCAGGGAGAGATCGGACTCCTCATCCAAGGGGGTCTCCAGGGAGGCGGTCCTCAAGGCGGCGATCATGAGGCGTTGCACATGATCGGGGGTGATCTCCATCTCCTGGGCTATCTCCTCTGTGGTCGGGTCGCGCCCCAGGGTCTGGGCCAGTTCCCTCACCACCTTCACCATCCGGCGCAGATCGGCCGCCACCTGGGAGGGGACCCTGATGGTCTTTGTCTGGCTAACCAAGGCCCGCTCAATGTACTGACGGATCCATAAGGTGGCATAGGTGGAAAACCGGCACCTCTTCCTCGGATCGAACTTCTCTACCGCCTTGATAAGGCCGATGTTCCCCTCCTCTATCAGGTCAAGGAGGGGGAGGCCCTGCCCGATGTACCTCTTGGCCACCATCACCACTAAGCGGAGGTTGGCCTCGATCATCCGACGCCTCGCCCCCCTATCCCCCCGGGCTACCCTCTCCGCAAGCTCCCTCTCTTCTTCTGCGGAAAGGAGGGAGTGCTGCCTTATCTCCTGGAGATAGGACCTCAGGATGTCGAACCCCTCTTCTTCTATGGAAGGAACTTCAAGGGATTCAAGGGTTTGCTCCCCTTCCTGATCTCGAAGTGAAGGATCGGGGAGGTGGCGTTTCCCGATCTGCCCACCTTCGCTATTATCTGCCCTTTTTCTACCCACACCTCCTCCTCTACCAGATTGACCAGGTTATGGGCATAAATGGTGTAATAACCCCCGGGATGCTCTATGATGATGAGGTTCCCATAACCGGCCAGCTTGTTATCGCTGTAAACGACCCGGCCGCTTGCCGCTGCCCTAACGGGTGTGCCCAGTTCGGAGGCGATGTCTATCCCATCGTGTCTCTTCCCCTTCCCCTGATAGAATCCCCGCGTAATCCTCCCCTTAACCGGCCAGATAAAGGAAGGTGAAGCGGTGGACTTGAAACGCTTCCTCGGTCGCCTCGCAGAGGTTATATCCTCGATGGGGACCTTCACCTTCAGGGGACGGGTGGCCCCGGGAATGAAGATCTTCTGCCCGACCTTGATCTTCGACTTGTCCTTTATCCCGTTTATCCGGGCCACATAATCCATGTCCACCCCGTAGGTCTTGCAAATCCTCCAGAGGGTCTCATGGCGGCGGACCGTGTGATAGATCCCCTTTGGCACTTGGGGTTTCCTTGGTGGCGATTTGTGAACGCATCCGACAAAAAAAAGAAGAAGGATGAGAGAGAGGATGTATCTCCTTCTCATCTCTCCATCATCTGGATGGCCATCTGGACCGCCTCCTCAGGTCGGGAGGCCTGAGAGATCCTCCCCTCCAGGGACCAGCTCTTAAGCCCCACCACCGGTTTCCCCACCTTCATGGCGATGGCGATCTCCGAGAGGGTCCCTGCCCCGCCAGCTATGGCTATCAGGGCATCGGACGAGTGGACGATGATCACGTTTCGAGCGTGTCCCATATTGGTGGGGATGGCTAAGTCCACGAAGGGATTGGCGTCCTCCTTCTGGGCCGTGGGGAGGATTCCAACGGTGAGCCCTCCCATCTCCTTTGCCCCCTGACAGGCAGCCCTCATCACCCCTCCCAGGCCGCCACATATCAGCACGTAACCCCTCCTGGCCACCTCCCTTCCCACCTCTCTGGCGAGTTCCTCGATCTCCGGGGGGCAGCTCCCGGCCCCTATGATCCCGATGGCCTTCTTCAAAGTTCCTCCTCCCATCCGTATCTCCCGATGAGCTTCACGAAACGACATCCCCCCAGGTTCTCCTCCTCGAACCCTTCGTCGGTCCGCCGGATCAGGAATAGATCCTGGGCCTCCTTTCCTCCCACAGGGACCACCATCCTCCCCCCTGGGGCCAACTGGCGAAGCAGCTCAGGAGGCGGCGCGGGGGCCGCGGCCGTCACAATGATGGCATCAAAGGGGGCCTCCTCAGGCCATCCGCAACTTCCGTCCCCCACCCGGATGAGGACGTTTCCGTATCCGAGCTGATCCAGGAGCCTCCTCGCCCGGGAGGCGAGCTCCGGCACCCGCTCTATGGAGAAGACCCTGGAGGCGAGCTCCGCCAGCACCGCCGCCTGATATCCCGATCCTGTCCCTATTTCCAGCACCTTCTCGTCCCCTTGAAGCTCGAGGGCCTCGGTCATCAGGGCCACAATATATGGCTGAGAGATGGTCTGTCCCTCTCCGATGGGGAGGGGGTGATCGCCGTAGGCCTGATGCCTCAGGGCCTCGGGGACGAAGAGGTGACGGGGGACCTTCATCATCGCCTCAAGGACCCTCTGGTCTTTTATGCCGCGGGCAATCAGCTGTTCTTCGACCATCCGCCTGCGGGCATAGGAGTAGTCTATGTCGTTCAACCCTCTGTCTCCCTCTTCCAGCGATAAAGGAGCTCCAAAGCCTCAAGAGGGGTGAGACGATCGAGGTCTATCTTTCTCAGCTCCTTGAGCACAGGGGGTTCCTGGGGGACGAAGAGGCTCAACTGAAACTCCTCCTCTCTCCTTCGCATCTCTCCCCTCTCCAGCTCTGCGAGGATCTTTTTGGCCCTCCCTATCACCTCTTGGGGAAGTCCCGCGAGCCTTGCCACCTGGATCCCGTAGCTTCTGCTTATTCCCCCGGGGAGCACCTGGCGTAAAAATACCACCTCCCCCTTCCATTCCCTGACCGCTATATGGTAGTTCTTGACCCCTGGACGCTGGGAGGCGAGCTCGGTGAGCTCGTGGTAGTGGGTGGCAAAGAGGACCTTCGGCCTCTTCACATCGTGAAGGTACTCGGCCACCGCCCAGGCGATGGAGAGGCCGTCGAAGGTGCTTGTCCCCCTTCCTATCTCATCGAGGATCACCAGGCTGCGGGGGGTGGCACCCTGAAGGATCGCCGCCGTCTCCTTCATCTCCACCATAAAGGTGCTTTCGCCTGCGGCGATGTTGTCCGATGCCCCCACCCGGGTGAATATCCGATCCACCAGGCCCACCTCCGCCTCCCTGGCCGGCACAAAGGAGCCCATCTGGGCCATGATCACGATGAGGGCCACCTGACGGATGTAGGTGGATTTTCCCGCCATATTGGGTCCGGTGATGATGAGGATCCGGTTCTCATGATCGAGGCGGGCATCGTTGGGGACAAAGGGCTCGGGCAAGTCCATCTGCTCGATGACGGGGTGCCTCCCCTCCTTGATCTCGATCCTGTCCTCCTCGGTGAGGGAAGGCCGCACATAGCGGTTCTCCTCCGCCACCTGGGCGAGGGAAATCAGGACGTCGAGCTCCGCAAGCCTGCGGGCAAGCCCTTGGATGCGGGGGCAATAGGCCATGAGCTCCTCCCTCAACCGAAGGAAAAGCTCGTGCTCTAAGGCCTTTATCCTCTCCTCGGCTCCGAGAACCTTCCTCTCGTATTCCTTAAGCTTCGGGGTAATAAAGCGCTCTGCCCCCTTCAGGGTCTGTTTGCGCACGTAATCTTCGGGGACTAAGTGGAGGTTGGGGCGGGTGACCTCGATGTAGTAACCGAAGACCTGATTATACCCCACCTTAAGGGAAGGGATGCCGGTCCTCTTCCTCTCCTCCGCCTCCATCCTGGCTATCCAGCCCTTCCCCTCCCTGCTTATTGACCTCAGCTCGTCAAGTTCCTGATGGTAGCCATCCCGGATGATCCCCCCTTCGGTGATGGTGGCAGGCGGGTCATCGACGATCCTCTCCCCGATCCTCTCGACGACCTCCTCCAGAGGGTCAAGCCCCTGGGCGATCTCCTGAAGGAGGTCACTTCCGAAGGAGTGAAGCCTCTCCCTTATCTCAGGCACCCGTTCGAGGCTTCCTTTTAGGGCCACGAGCTCCCTCGGGTTGGCCCTCCCCAGGGCCAGACGGGCATTCAGCCTCTCGATGTCGGCCACCCCTTCGAGGAGCTCCCTTAAGGAGTCGCGCTCCAGAGGGGCCTCCTTCAGGGAGGCCACCGCCTCCAGACGCCTCCCTATCTCCTCGGTGTCCCTCAGGGGATAGGCGAGCCACTGCCTGAGCTTCCTTCGCCCCATGGCGGTGGTGGTCCTATCGAGGACCCCCAGGAGGGATCCCTTTCTCCCAGAACCCCTGAGGGGTGAGAAGAGTTCAAGGTTCCTCTGGGTGGTCTCATCGAGGATCAGGTACTGCTCCGTGCGGTAGATCTCCAGGGGCCTGATGTGGGTGGGCTCCACCTTCTGGGTCTCAAGAAGATAGCGCAAGATGGCCCCTGCGGCCCTCTTCAAGGGAAGAGGGGGATCCTCCTTCGAGAACCTCTCCACCCCCTCAGGGTCAAAGTATTCGACGGGGAGGTAGTTTATCAGCATCCAGGGGAAGGCCTTCTCCAGCTGCCTCCCCGCTGCCTTCATCCCTTCAGGAAGGAGGGCCTCGCGGGGGTTGTTCTTGGCGATCTCGCTCTCAAGGAGCTCCCTTCCCTCGAGGAGACATCCCTTAAAGTCCCCGGTGGAGAGGTCCAGGAACCCCAGGGCATAACTCCCTTCCTCCTCGCAGATGGCCATGAGGTAATTGTTCTCATCCCCCCCGAGGCCCTCCTCCTCCACGGCCATCCCCGGGGTTATAACCCGGACGACCTCCCTCCTCACGATCCCCCGAGCCGCCCTCGGGTCCTCCACCTGTTCGCAGATGGCCACCTTGTAGCCGTGCTGGAGCAGCTTGGCAATATAGGGGGAGGCGGCATGATAGGGGATCCCACACATGGGGACCTTCTCCTTTTCCCCCTTTTCCCTGGAGGTGAGGGCGATCTCCAGGATCCTGGAGGCTGTGCGGGCGTCCTCGAAGAACATCTCATAGAAATCGCCCATCCGGAAGAAGAGGATGCAGTCCGGATATTGTCTCTTTATCTCCAGGTACTGTTTCATCATCGGGGTGAGACGTCCTCTCACCCCTTCCTTTGAGGAGGGAAAGGAATTCATGGAATGCTGCGGCCTTCCTCATGGTAGCAGAAGAGGAGAGGAAAGGCAATTGGAAGGGGCTCAGCGGGCGAGTACCCGCAGGCCGCGAAACTTGAGGATCAGGAAGGCCTCATCTCCCTCCCTCAGGTCGAGCTCCTCCCAGATCTGCTGGGGCAGCTCGGTGAGGAAGGTCCTCCTTCCTACCTCCACCTTTAGCCGGGTGATGGAGCGCCCCGGGATCACCTCGATGATCCTCCCCCGGAAACGGTTTACTTCCGGTCCTGGAGGAGGGTCCTTGGACACGTATACCTCCCGGGGCGAGATGGCGACCTTCCGGACTTCCCCATCACAGGGAATCAGGATCTTGATCCCCCCGCACCTCACTTCCGCCAAGCCGTTCCCCAAGGGGCGGCACTCCTCACACTCAAGGATATTGGGGGAGCCTATGAACTCCGAGACCCGCTCGTTCTTTGGAGAGAAGAAGATCTCCTCCGGTGTCCCCACCTGCTCCACCTTCCCCTCATCTATGACGGCAATCCTATCGCCCAGCTCCTCGGCCTCCGTCTGGTTATGGGTTACATAGATAGTGGTTATCCTGAGGGACCTCTGCAACCGCTTTATCTCCATCCGCAAGTACTTGGCCGTACGGAGATCAAGGCTTCCCAGGGGTTCATCGAGCAGCAACACCTTGGGCCAGGGGGCAATGGTCCTGGCCAGGGCCACCCTCTGTCTTTCCCCACCGCTTAGATCCTTGGGATGGCGGTGGGCCAGGTGCTCTACCTTCATCAGCTCCAGGAGTTCCTTAACCCTTTCCCTCACCCGCTCAGGAGGGACCCCCTGGGCTTTCAGGCCATAGGCGATGTTGGAGGCCACATCCAGGTGGGGGAAGAGGGCAAGATCCTGAAAGAGATACCCCACCTCTCTCCTGTTGGTCGGGACACCTTCCAAGGGGACTCCGTCAAGGAGCACCGACCCTTCATATCCGGTCAGGCCTGCTACCACGTTGAGGAGGGTGGTCTTCCCCGCCCCTGTCGGCCCGAGCAGCACGAGGAGTTCGCCGTCGAATACTTTCAAGTTCACGCCCTTAAGGACAAAGTTCCTTATCCCCTTGAGCTCTAAGGAGGGCATCTCAACGCCATCCCTTAGTCAGCCTCTTCTCCAAGTGGATGAAGATCCTTTCAAAAAGAAAGCACATTGTTGCCAGGATCATCAGGCAGACGATGATGATGTCCACCCTCATGAGGCTTTCCGCCCGCATCATCAGGGCCCCTATTCCTGTAGGGATGGCCACCATCTCCGCCGCTATTATCACCCTCCAGGCCATCCCTGCCTCCAGCCTGAGCCCGGTGAATATGGTAGGCAAAGCCAGAGGAAAAACGATGGTGAGCAGAACCCTGAAGTCCGAAGCGCCTAAGGTTCTGGCCGCTTGAACAAAGTCCTTGTCTACATTTCTGATGCCGGTGGCAGTGTTATAGCATATTGGGAAAAAGGAGCAGATAAAGATTATGGCGATAGGCAATAACTCATTTATCCCGATCCAGAGC
>Ga0209410_1001552_pt1 | contig 11204 bp, 11 predicted proteins | sample Mar14436cmmetaG_FD_184135 | JGI IMG/M metagenome (GOLD analysis project Ga0209410, IMG submission 184135) | Marine hydrothermal vent microbial communities from Guaymas Basin, Gulf of California to study Microbial Dark Matter (Phase II) - Marker... ... | reverse complement strand
GTGATAATTTCGGGGGACTACCCCCCTCCCCCTTTCTGTAGTGGTCATTATAATATAAATAATGCATATGAGCATTCGAGCTTGGGTGTTTGATGTGGGCAAGATTGAGTTGAAAAAGTTGAAGATTGAGAGAGTTGGTAAGGTTACTTTAAATAAGCTTGTTGAGGCTGGATATACTCCTGAGTTGATAGCGGTTTCACCTGTATGGCAGATTTCCAGAGAGACGGGGATACCTGAGGAGAAGGTGAGGCTTGTGGCCTCGCATATAAGGAGTGAACTTGGGATAGATTATACCGAGTTTATGACTGCGAAGGACTATATGGAGCTGAGGATGAGGATAGCTAGGATTACGACGGGGTCTAAGGCTTTGGATAATTTGCTTATGGGTGGAGTGGAGACTGGGGCGATAACCGAGTTTATAGGGGAGTATGGTGCTGGTAAGACGCAGCTCTGCCATCAGATTGCCGTGAATGTTCAGTTGCCTAGGAGTGAGGGCGGATTAGAGGCTAATGCTCTCTATATAGATACTGAAGGTACTTTTAGACCTGAGAGGATAGTTAGTATGGCTAAGGCTAGGGGCTTGGATCCGGATACCGTATTAAACAATATTCTGTATGCTAGGGCTTATAATTCTGATCATCAGATGCTCCTTGTGAGAAAGGCATTTGAGCTCGTTAGAGCGAATAACGTTAGGGTCGTTATCGTTGATTCACTTATAAGCAATTTTAGGTCTGAATACCCTGGGAGAGAGAATTTGGCTACTAGACAACAGTTGCTTAATAGTCATATTCATGATTTGCTTAAATTAGCGCTATTCTACGATGTCGCGGTGGTTGTTACTAATCAGGTACTTTCGAGCCCTGACGTATTCTTTAGTAATCCATTAAAGCCCGCCGGAGGTAATGTATTAGCTCACGGATGTACATATAGGGTTTGGATTAAGAGAGGGAAGGCGGGGAGGAGGGTGGCTAGGATACTGGATTCGCCATGTATGCCTGAGGTTGAGGCGGTGTTTAGGATAACTGAAAATGGTATAGAGGATGATAATTCTTAGAGCCTTAAAATATACGCCTCATTGTTGCGTATTTCCGTTGATAGGCGGTCGATTCTGGGAGAAAGCGTTTTACTAGCTATAAAGTTGCCTTCTGAATCAATTATATGTATTTCTCTCTTTTTCTCCGTTGTTACCTTAAGTGTTAACCTCAGTGTTCTTGGTGAAGTTACCTTGTACTTAAGGTCTAGTGTTAGGTTTCTATATTGAAGATTCCTGATGCCGTATTCTCTGCCATTCTCCATTAATTTTTCTGAAAATCCTGGGTATAACTTGATATCTCTAGAGAAGGGTACCGATTGGAAGCCTAGTATGTATCTAATAAAGGCTAGTGTGGTGAATGCACCCCAACCGTAGCCTTCGACGCCTCCAAACTTTATCTTGGGCCACTCCCACTTCTCGTAGCTGACTCCAGGCAATGGTCTATTCTTTTCTAAGGTGGATCTATCCATTGCACTATAGGCTATCGAGAGGAGGTCGTGTACCTTTGATACGAGGTATTCCCTACAGTTATCGTTGAATTCTCCGGCTTTGAGGAGTGCCTCGAAGAATGGGAAGATGAGGGAGGGCCAGTCGAGTGTATTTACGCCTACTGACTCTTTGAATTTCTCTAGTAATGTATCTGGGTTAGACATGAATTTAATGCCTCTATCGACGTCTATTAGATCCATAAATATGGGGGTTAAGTGCAGTGGATCAGTGTATCTGGTGTAGTCCCCTACCTCTGTGTTGTAGTCGTGGAACCAATCGCTACGCCATAGCTTCTGTAGCTTTAATTCGTATTCATTGCCTATCCTCCTCCAAAAATACGTATCCTCGTCTAGGTTTAGGATTCTGCTGTAATACTCCATTGTTTTTGCTGCATGGGCCATACATGCTTGGAGCTCAACCGTCCTTATGTGTTCTATTGATTCGTCGCCTATACAATTCTTGATTTCAAATCTTGGTGCACAGTCTTCGCCGCTTTCCCAGCTACATTTGTAGTGTAGGAAGCCCTCGTTATCGGTTCTGTTTTTAAGCCACCATATTAGGAAGTTCCTCCAATAGGGGTATATGGTTTTGAGCCAGTCTATATCCCCTGTTAGCTCGTATAGTAGGATGTAGCAGTAGAAGGGTAGGCACCATGCCAGTGATGTGCCGCATTTGCTTCCATCTCTAGCAACCATATTGTAGGTTCCATCAGCATGTATGCATGGAACGTTTGGAGCTACTGCATCGCTATATAGACCGTAGATTACCTCCTTGGCGAGGTCGGGATATACGTGTCCTAGTATGAGCATATCGAGAGATGTTTCGGCTACAACGTTTCTAGGCCAGTTTACGTGCATAACATCCCATTTATGCTTGAAGACTCCTACTGGAGGATATATGATCATTCTTAGGGTTTCGACGTCGTATATGAAGCCGTTTATCCAGCTTGAAGGCCAGTCGCCAAATATTAGCGCGCAGTTCCTCCAGAAGCTTGCATCCTCTGATATTTTAGCTGCCAACTTTTCTTCAAAGCTGCTTATAAACCTATTTAGTTTAGCTTCATATTCTTCGTCGAAGCTACATCTATGTAAAACGTAGATTACGGAGGCCGTGGATCTAGGGGCTATACTTATTCGTTTTAGAGCAATGCCGCCTACATAATCTCTGGACTCCACCCGGCATTGTATACCGTATTTTCCCAGCTGTTCTCCTATTTCCGAAGGTCTACGTATAGATGATAGAATATCTGGATTTAAGTTGCCGCCTAGGATAAGGCGTAGGCTTCTACCGTAGTCGTCTAATCCATCTAAATATATTTCGATGTAAGGGTATTTGGGATTTAGGTAGAGCTTCCTGTTAGGATATTTTAGCTCCGCTACAGCGAAGACTGCGACGTCTTTAGCTATATCTAATGGATTTTTGATTTCTATCTTACATGCAATAGTATTTCCATCGAGTAGAATAAATGAACATGAAGCATGAAGTCCATTATATGTAAAGCACTGCCTGATACAGTTCTTAGTATGGTAGTCGGACCACAGCTTTACGTTGTTTTCGATAAAGGATTTTTGGCCGTAGAGAAGCTTAGAATCGATTTTAAATCCTATGCCGAGACTAGCAACGTATATAGCGTTTTTTGGCGTAATGAACCAGTTAAAGTTGACGAGCCAGCCGAATTTTAATGCATCAAGTGATCTTACAACTCCGCTGGGATTCTTAGGCCATACATGCTCGGTGTTCTGCAGAATGCCGTAGGGTGTGAATCTTCTTAAGCCTAAAATATCCCTTAGATAAAACTCCATATTTACTTAATCTAGGTACATATATTTGTGCTATATGGTTGGGGATTGAGGAGGAGGCTTCCAATAATCGTTGTAATATATTCATTTCTTCGACTTAGATACAACTCTAAAAGCTTTCACGGATAGTAGGTGTGTCTCCTGAAAATAAGAATAGAGGCTAATGTTTCCGGATATTATGGCTTAACTATATAACAAAATGATTTTCTATGACTGTTCATTCTTTTTCTCCTTTTCAGCTTCAAGGAAGGCATATAGTATTAGGGCTATTCCTATGGCAATTAGAAGCGTGATTGAAAGAAGCTTATAGTATTTCCAGAGGAAAAGGTATTCATAGCCTAGCATTAGCAGTCCTACTAGTACGAAAGCCATGCCTAAGGCTACGAATATTAAGTATAATGGAAATTCCTCGAATTTAGGTGGTGGAAGCGGCTGTGGGGGTTGACGTCCAGGTTCACTAGGTTCCTCAGGCATTATTATGCATGCTATGAAGTATAGTAGTATTAGCCAGCCATGAGATAATAGAGCTAATGCTACGAATGCTAATCTTATTATAGTTGAGTCTATGTTTAGGTATTCGGCTATACCTCCACATACCCCACAGAGTACTCTATCCTTTCTAGATCTATACAGCCTCCTTGTCTCGCTCATCCACATCACCTAAGTTAATCATTTAAGTTTAAATAATTAACTTATACTTAAACTTTTCTATTTACGTTAACTTAATCGAACCTAAATTGTTAGCGAAAAGTTTAAGTATAAGTTAATTATTTAAACTTAAACAGGTGGTTTAAATGGCCATCGATGTTAGTGTAATTAGGAGGAAGGCGTTGCGTAGAGTGATTATGGGGCTTTTCCTACTGTTAATTGGCTTGTTGTGGCTTGGGGCTGAATTAGGTTTGATTAGGTTGACACCAGCGCTGGCTTGTTCGGTGTTTTTCATCGGCATGGGGTTGGCTCTGCTGGTTATTGGTTTTGTTGAGATGAAACAGAGGTAGAGGTGATGCAATGAAACTTAGCCAGCACCTAATTTTGAAGGATTATGTTGGCGAGGTTTGCGGCTATTCTCGGGATGCATCTGTTGGTCTGTTGTTGTATCGGCAGATTAAGGAGTTGACGTGTAAGGTGAGTAGGATGTTTGGGATGGATGTAGATTATGCTCTTTCGAAGATTATTAGTGATTTGGGTGCTCCTAGGATGGTGGCAATGCAGATTAGTGGTGTTAGGGAAAGGATTGATGCTTTTCTGGAGAGGATGTTTAGTGGTTTTAATGATTCATCTCTCGGTGAGGAGGTTAAATTTGCGAGGAGGATTACTGTTTTTTGGAGGGATTTTATTCTCGGTGTTTACGTTTTTCTCTTGATGGCGTCTACTAGGGTTGGTAAGATATATTATGCTTTTCTATGCGGCATATACATGGTGTTATCTGCGGTTGTTTTGCTGGTTACTGATAGTTTTATTCCGTCTTTAATGCTGTCTTTAGGTATTGTTCTCGTGTTTGATTTCATTATTCATGTTTTGAGTGTGGGGTGATGGCGGTGAGGGCGTATAGGATATTGTCTGTGGGTATATTTTTGGTGGTATTGGGCTTATTGTTGCTGTATTTATGCTTCATTGATCTATCGTGGCTTTCAATGTATGATAGGGCATTAATGATTACTGTGGCTGGAGCTATCGTTGTAGTGGTTAACTTGATTGTTCTAGCGCTGGCTGGACGTGTTAGACCTATTTATGCCCACTTTTTGAGCGATATAGGGCACGCTGTGGCGCTTATAATCGTAATTGTTGCGGTTATAACTATGCCGTTTATGTACTTTGTCCCGTGGTTTAAGATACGGCCACCCTATGTTGAGACAAAAACTGTATCTAAGGCTTTCTATCTATCGCCTGGCTCCAGCGTGAAAATCGCTATAAATTCAGGTTTACCTTTAGACGTGGAAATAGTGCAGACTACTGGTATTAGTGAATTAAACGTTAATCTAACTATTCGTGGTGGTGGATTGAGCGATTACGAGGCAAAATCTCAGCTGTCTAGAATAGGGTATAACGTAGAGCTGCTGGAGGTAAACAGCGGTAGGTACGTGTTGAAAGTGGATATTTGGAGCGCTGGAAATGGGTTCTCCAGGTTTTTCTCAGTAGCGCAATATCTAACGTTAAAGTTGCCCTCTAACATTGTTCTCGATAATGTAAGTGTAATTTCGCCTTTCATTGAAGCAAGGTTATCCGACTTGAAGTGTACATGCTTATTAATATCCTCAAGTACAGGAGATGTTGAGATAGATTCATGTGAAGTAAAATGTATCGAATTGAGGCTATCCGTTGGTGATGTATCGATTAAAGATACCACTGCCTCGATGATGGATGTAGATGTTAATATTGGAGATATTAAGGCTAGTGTTGCATCAAGGAACTGTACGTTTAAGGTTAATATAGGTGATGTTAATGTTAAAGTAGTGCCTTTAGATTCGGGATGCCTTAAGGCTAGCGTGAACATCGGTGATCTGAAGATTGTCTTGCGTAGACTATCTGGCTATGGATATAGGTTTAACGTTAATGTTAAAATCGGTAGCTATAGCATAGGCTTTAGCGATATAAAGTATATTTCAAAGGGCATGCTTAATGCAGCCGCAGAAACTGAGAACTTCCAGTATGCAGAATATGGGTTTGAGGTATTTGCTAGCACAAGTATAGGGGATGTAAATATTGCTGAAGGCTAATATTTTAGAAACGGATTTATGTTTGATTTAAATATTTATGTGTGATGGGTATGGTTAGGGTGTTTCATGAGGTAAAGCTTGGGGAGAAGGGTATTAGGAAGTTCCTTTCATCGCTTGAGGCGGACATCCTCGAAACTCTCTGGGAGAAGGGTGAGGCTAGGGTTAAGGAGATATATGAGGAGGTTAGGAAGAAGAGGAGGATGAGGGGGGAGGACGCTGACTTCTCTCAGACAACTATAAACCTGTATTGTAAGAAGCTTCTTGATAAGGGGCTTATTGAGGCATCTATTAGAACTGGTAAGGGCGGTCTCTACTACGTGTTTAGGCCTAAGGTTTCTAGACAAGAGTTTGAGAACATGGTTGTGAGGAGGGTTTTAAGCGAGATGATCAGGGATTTTCCGGAGGCGTCGTACTTCTTCATTAAGGAAGCCGCCTCAAGGAACTTGGAGGAGTTGAAGAGGAAGCTGAGGGAGCTTGAGGAAGAAGGTAAGTGTGAAGGAAAGTGACTGGGTCGCGTATAAGGCTTCTCATAGGGCTGTTTCTGATATTTCAGGCTTTAATGTTGCTTGGGCTACTGGATATTATTACTGCGTTTATTCTGGGAGTTTTGTATGTACTGTTGATTTACCTAACTAGTCCTCAGGCAATAGTTGAGAAGCTTATGGCTATAGAAGTTGATAGGGATGATTATCCTGAGCTATACGAGATAATCGAACATTTATCTGAAAAGGCTAAGGTTAGAAGACCTAGGATATACATAGTGGATGACGTATGCCCGAACGCTTTTACGGCCGGAACGTTTAAGAGTAATTATAGGTTGTTTTTAACTCAGGGTCTTATTGAGCTGCTTGATAGGGATGAGCTTGAAACAGTTATTGCACACGAGATATCGCACCTGAAGCGGGGCGATACTAAGCTTCAAACGTTCATATATTCCTTGGTGCTGACGTTCTCGGTTTTTACCTGGTGGCCTTTTTCCCTAATGTTTGTTCCGGGCATTTTAAGGCATGGCTTGAGGGAATTAACGTATATTAATGAAATTGAGGCTGATAGGGAGGCTGTTAAGCTTACGGGTAAGCCGCTTAAGCTTGCCTCAGCGCTGTTGAAGATAGGAGAATTCTATGCGTCATCGGATGTAGGAGATAGCTTGCTTAATTTAAGTAGTCATTTATTTCTGCATCCGTTTGAAGCTGGAAATAAGTCTCTGCTGGAGACTAGGGTAAATCTGATTTTAACGGGGTATAGGAATTATAGTCCTCCCAGAGTGATTAAGATCGAAGTACACGGCTTTAGGGATTATACTATTGTAGGCGCTTTTCCCGTAGCATCCGGGATATTATTTGCAGTAGCCACCGGAGCTACTTTAGCGTCGCTGATATTTATATCGTATGCCCTGCTTTCAGGTATAGCCAAGTTATTTGAGGAAAGAAGTGGGGTATATAGAGGCTTATCAACGTTAATATATATTATGCTGGCATTAGCTTTGATTATTCACAGGCATTTTTTGGCTGCCTTACTTGGTCTTGTTTTCGGAAGCTATATTCTCTACGGTATCTTTATGCTTGTTAAGGAGTAATATTATTTCATTGGGGGGTTTAACGTTTAGTTTCTCAAAAACTTCCACTACCTTTCCTGCTATACCTATGCCTACTTTTTGGTTTTCAATTAGCTTTATGAAACTATCGACGTCACATATTCTAGCTTCCCCATCCCCTAGCTTTGCTATATCAATTTCCAAGTCGAAATACCTTATCGAGTTAACGTGGAACTCTACTGGAGTGTTTATGTTGATGTATGACCCTATGTATTCCCCATTTTTCCTGTAGTATTTTGTTTCGTAGAACCATTCTCCTAGTTTAAGCGTTGTAATTGCATAGTCTCCGGGCTTCTTCTCGATGTTTAGTCCATCGTAGAGCCCCTTGCCTAGGATTTCCCTTCTGACGGTGACTTGGTCTCTTTTCTCGCTTATGTCCAGTACTCTTGCTGGACCTAACTTAATTACTTCGCCGCTGTATTTAATATGGTATATCGTTATCGTATCGTCGACATTGAAGCAGTATTTATCTATGGTTTCGAGGAATTTGCTATATACTTCATCCATCTCTAGCCCTTTCTTCAGTAGGTTTTCAGCCATATCTACAAATTGACATATTATTCTACTTGACGCCTTGTACATGTGGTGGTAGGGTATAGTCGGCGTAACTTGTCTCCTAATTTCATCTAAGACCATTTTACTGTAGCCTGGGAGGAGCGCTTCAAAGTAATATGTTTTACTCCAGATGAGCTGTGGTTTGTCGGCCTCACTAGCCTTCCTCAGTATCTCATCCCTAATTCTCTTAAGCTCTACATACTCCCTCTCGAGTAGTTCCTCCGGTTTATTTACCGCTGATGACCTCCAGATGATTCCAAGTCCATCTGTTACTATCTTCTCCCCCAGCTCCTTGAGTTTACGCCTAGCTTCTTCATCGTGTATTTTCCTACTTATTTTAACGACTGGTCTTTCGATTAGGACTATGTATTTGCCAGGTACTCTAACGCCGTAGGTTAACCTAGGGTGAGGTAAGCCCGGATGCTCCTTATCTACTTGGACTATAACTTTATCCATTGGTTTAAGATTGAGTTTTTCATAGACCTTTAATGTGCCATATGTTCCACCGATATCTATGTATGCTATTCCATTCCTAATTGTGAGGACTTTTCCTACGTATACTCCATCAAGCGGAAATTTCCACCATTTAATTACACAGTCGAAGAGCTTTCTCCTAGCTATTCTTTGGAATTCCTCCAGTGCATCCCTTATACCTTTAACTTTAACTCCCTGCCTATCGTCCCTATCCTTAATATCAATATCATAGTACTCTATCTCCTCCTCAAGTGAAAGCCTCTCCTTAATGACCTCTGATGCCTGAACTATCTCGAATCCGTGGTCGACTAATAGCTTTGTTAGTGCTGTGGCATAGATGCCTCTAATTCTAGCCTTATAGGCCAAGGCTCATCCCTATGCTTCAATTACATAAAGTCCATTTTTCCTTCCAACCTTAATCTTTCTGCCTAGTATCTCCTCTACAAGCCATATATTTGTATCCGTGTGATCCGTCATTTCACGCGTTAGATATATTGAACCGGGATCGGCAAGGGCAATGTATGGTATTAGCATATCAGCCAAATGTATGTCGACGGTGGCTCCCGATTCTAGCTCTAGTAGTAGTTTTTCAGCTGCTTCACTCCCTACCTTCTCGCTTGTTTTACCTATTTCGCCTATGGAGTCTGAACCTAGCTTAGCTCCACTGGAGTATTCCGCCCAAAGTACTATTGAGCTACCCTTCTGTCTTGGATTAGAAAAGTCGTATACAACCTCTATATCAGCACTATATCCCTTTGAACCCAATACCTTTTTCGCTGCTGAAGCTTGCCTATCGGCGACTCTCCTATCCTTGAGGAATGTACATACGGAGTAGCCTTTTATTCCTAGAAAGCGTCCTCTTTCTCCTAGTTTAAGTGGCTTAAGTTTTTTGACCGGCTCGACTTCGAGTGTTGCTTCGCCTAATCCTATTGGATAGTAGCCGTATCTCTTAATCGTTATTCTCGCATTAACTCCCATTAGCTTTAGAATTGGTAGGAATACGAATCTCATGAAGTTTATTGTTGGAGCATGTCTAGTGTCGGTGCCACCCTTCCTTACAGTGACTTTTACGGGCTTATCTGCGAAGAGACATATTGGCAGTATGGACATGAATAGCATGGGTATACTTCCAGCCGTACCTATCTCCGCGACATAGCTTCCACCCCTTATCGTCCTCGGCTTAAACCTTAGTTCCTGAGAACCAACCCTAGCTCCCTTAACTTCGGCGTTAGTAATTCTTGCTGCTGTTAACACCGACTCTAGATGCTGTGGCCTTAATCCAGGCTTACTCCTCTTCTTCCTAATGTTGAATATATAGAGTTCCTCCCCCATAATTGACGCTAATGCCAGGCTTAGACGAAGTATTGTTCCGCTTCCGCTCTTCATTGATCCATCTATTTTAAGCATAATTATTACACCTCCTTAGCTGGGAAAAGGAGGTTAAAGCTATAAACCAATATTATCTATAAGTATTTTACCTAATGAAGCCTTCGCTGGTGTATGGTATGTCGAGAATATCGATTGCTCTATTAATTGTGCTAGTGTTTGCATTAGGCTTCTACTCCGGATATATGTTTGCATCATCTGAGGTCGTTAAGCTGGAAGAAGGGAATGTAGTAGTGGCGAATGATAGAGATCTATACAATCAACTGCTTTACTGGCTGCCTAGGGCTAATAAGTCGATACATATAGTTATGTACCTCTTTAAATCTGATACCGACACTATAATGAACCTAGCGAACATACTAGTTCAGAAGAGTAAGGCTGGCGTCGACGTTAGGGTTATTGTTGAGAAAAGCGTTAGTAGCAATAAGTATGTTTACGACTACTTATCCGAGGCTGGCGTTAAAGTGAAGTATGATGAGGGAAAGACAACTCACTGCAAGCTGGTAATTATAGACTCATACATAGTTATAGTTGGAAGCCATAACTGGTCATATAGCGCTATGATGAGAAACCACGAGGCAAGCATTATAATATTCAATAAGAATGTAGCTAGCATAGAGGAGGAGTACTTTAATTCATTGTGGGAGAAGAGCTAGGGTTGTAGATACTTATGAGTATTTATTATTGCTGCTGATTCTGAAATAGCTAAAGGAAATATATTATAAGAGGAGAGAATTCATATTCCATGATTTAGGCGATGGGCATGAGGTACGAAGAGCTATATCATATATTTAGGGCATACGATATAAGGGGTATATTTAACAGGGATTTAACGGTTGATGTTGTTGCTAGAATAGGTATGGCTGTAGCAACTTACTCACATACCCCGTATGCCGTTGGAGGAGATACTAGAGGGAGTACACCTGCCATAAAACATGCCTTAATTTCAGGCATGCTGGCTGCTGGTGTGGATGTCTATGATATAGGTATAACTCCCATCGGAGTAGCTATGTATGCTAATGTTCATAAGGGGTTAGGAATGGCGTATGTTACAGCATCTCATCTTCCGCCTGAATGGAATGGCATAAAGCTCTGCCGCCCTAACGGAGACCCCATGGTCGGCGACGATATATATAGGATTAGGGACATTTTTATGG
>Ga0209410_1001551_pt1 | contig 11208 bp, 10 predicted proteins | sample Mar14436cmmetaG_FD_184135 | JGI IMG/M metagenome (GOLD analysis project Ga0209410, IMG submission 184135) | Marine hydrothermal vent microbial communities from Guaymas Basin, Gulf of California to study Microbial Dark Matter (Phase II) - Marker... ... | reverse complement strand
CCACGGCCATCGCCACCCCCAACGGAGATGTCTACCTCCATGTCGGGGGCAATACCGCCTTGGCCCACGGGGGCTCGGGGGATGTACTGGCCGGCTTGATCGGGGGGATCTGGGCCGGCGGAGCGGAAGCCCTCGAGGCGGCGTGTGTGGGGGTTTATGTACATTCCAGGACTGGGGAAGAACTGACGCGGGAAACGGCGGAGCGGGGCACCCTCCCCGGCGATCTCCTCAGGACTATCCCAAGGGTTATAAAATGCTTGGAGGGTTACTACTAAAAAGGAGGTGAAAATGGAAAAGCTTGTGAAGCTTGGACTTTGGTCTGGGTTTGGTATGCTAACGCTTCTTCTAGGGGGCTGTACCCTTTTCGATTCACCGCCCACGGTTGACTTCTCTTGGACCCCTTTGGAACCTCTGGCGCGTAGTGAGGTGAGATTCAGTGATCTGTCATCTGACAGCGGCGGGCTATTCGGTGGTGGAGGGATTGCGACGCGGCTATGGGATTTCGGCGATGGGTCCACCTCGGCCGCGGCGAACCCCAAGCACCGGTATCGGTGCGAGGGTAGCTACGATGTAACTCTCACCGTCACCGATAACGCTGGCCTCTCCGCGAGCGCCACCAAGCGCATCGAGGTTCAGCCAAGCTTGCATGGCACATGGAAGGGGACACTTTGGGATGCCCTCAACCGCTCCTTTGACCTCGAGCTTGAACTATACCACTCCAGCCCCGGGAGCATTACAGGTACGGCTTACGTCAACGGGTTGGCCTGCAACATCATCAGTATCTCCTTCGACCCGGTGGAGAAAAAGGTGCGCATCACTTTTGCCTACTGGGGTACCGGGAACACATGGCTTCTGGTGGGCGATTACGTGGCTTACCCAGGCTGTGACCTAGTGAAGATATCGGGCTACTGGGAAAACATCACTCTCCAACCGGGACGGAAGATCGGCGACTGGGAGGTGCGACTCCAGCTTACTGGGGTGAGCGAAGCGGACGCGAATTGAGGCTATTCGATACCCATGCACATCTGGATTTCCCTCAGTTCAAGGGGGACCGGAAACAGTTGATCTCCGTCCTCGCCCAGAAGGGTATCCGGGTACTCAATGTGGGGATCGACCTCTCCACTTCTCAAGCTTCTCTGGAGTTGGCACGTGGACACAGGAATATCTTCGCCGCCTGCGGCATCCACCCCCATGACGCCAAGGATTTTTCCGAGGACACCTTGAAAAAGCTGGCGGCGCTATTGGATTGGGGTGCGGTGGCGGTGGGGGAATGCGGGCTCGACTACTTTCGGGACCTCTCCCCTCGGGAGGACCAACGCCGGGCGTTCCGGGCGCAACTGGAGCTCGCGGTGGAGAAAGGGTTACCGGTGATCGTGCATCTCCGAGGCGAAGCCAGGGATGAGCTCCTCGAGATCTTGCGGGAGGTTAATCCGGGGAAGGGGGTAATCCACGCCTTCTCCGCGGCCCATGGCCATCCCCGGGACTTCCTGGATCTGGGCTTCCACATCGGGATCGGGGGCCCGGTGACCTACAAGAAGAACGCGGCCCTGCGGGCGTTATTGCGGGAGATTCCGCTTGAGCGTCTCTTGGTGGAGACCGATTCCCCCTACCTCCCGCCCGAGCCATTCCGGGGAAAGCGTAACGATCCCGGGAAGGTGCGGTTGGTGGTGGAGAAGATCGCCGAGGTACTGTGTATGCCTCCCGCGGAGGTTGCGGAGATCACCTTCCGCAATGCCTGTGAGCTCTTCGAGATCCCCGCTTGAGGACGGCAAGTTCAATACTAAGATCTGCATCCCGCTGGAATTCTCCGGAGGGCAGCTTTGGTGTAGGAACTTTTCTGAGGCTAAGGGCGAGCTCCGTCTCCAAGCTCGATCTTCAGGTGGAGCTCGCGGAGCTGCTCCTCGCTCACCTCCGCCGGAGCACCGGTCAAGGGGCAGGCACCGGTGGCGGTCTTGGGGAAAGCGATCACCTCACGGATGGAGCTTTCCCCCGCAAGCATCATCACCAAACGATCAAGACCAAAGGCGATCCCCCCATGGGGAGGAGCCCCATACTCCAGAGCCCGCAGAAGGAAGCCGAACTTCTCCCGGGCTTCCTCCTCGGTGAGCCCGAGCAACTTGAGGATTCGCTCTTGGAGATCACGGCGGTGAATCCTGATGGAGCCCGAAGCGATCTCCACCCCGTTTATCACGAGGTCATACGAACGCGCCCGAACCCTTAGGGGATCGGTTTCGAGGTAAGGGATATCCTCGGGATGGGGGGAGGTAAAGGGGTGGTGCTCGGAGGTGATCCTTCCCTCCTCGTCCAGTTTGAAAAGCGGGAAATCCACGATCCAAGCCAGCGCCCAGGAATCTCGGGGAATTAGGTTGAGCTCCCGTGCGAGCTCAACCCGCAACGCCCCCAATGCCCCCGCCACCTTCTCCGCAGGCCCGGCAGCAAGGAGGAGAAGATCCCCTTCTTCGGCGTTTGCTTCCTCCGCGGCCCGGCGCAGGAGCTCTTCACCCACGAACTTGGCGATAGGGGAATCTATCGCGTCGTGCTCATACTTGGCCCATATCAAGCCCCCGAGGCCGAGCTCCTTGGCCCTATCTTCGAGTCTCTTCAGCTCGGAGCGGGACCTCCCCGCCGCGCCGGGGACGGGAAGGGCGCGGATCACTTCCCCCCGCTCCACTGCCTCGGCAAACACCCTGAAGCCACACCCGCGGAAGACCTCCGAGAGATCCACGATCTCCATCCCGAAGCGGAGGTCGGGTTTATCCGTGCCGTAACGGAGCATCGCCTCGGCGTAGGGGATGCGGGGGAAGGGAACCTCCAGCTCCACCTCGATAGCTTCTCGGAAGACATGGGCCACCAAGCCCTCGATAAGGGTAAAAAGCTCGTCCGGGTCCTCGAGGAAGGCCATCTCGAGGTCCAACTGGGTGAACTCCGGCTGGCGGTCGGCCCGCAGGTCCTCGTCGCGGAAGCAACGGACGATCTGGAAGTACCGTTCAATCCCGGAAATCACCAAGGTCTGTTTGAAGAGCTGCGGCGATTGGGGGAGGGCGTAGAACTTCCCCGGCTCCAAGCGCGAGGGAACGAGGAAGTCCCGCGCCCCTTCGGGAGTGGAACGGGTGAGGTATGGGGTCTCTACCTCGATGAACCCCCGCTCGCTCAGGTAATTGCGGATGGAGAGACAGATTTTGTGACGGAGGCGGAGGTTACGTTGCATCCTTTCCCGGCGCAGGTCAAGGAACCGGAAACGGAGCCGGGTCTCCTCGTTCGCCCGGGGCTCATCGGAATCCACGGGGAAGGGGAGGGCCTTAGATTTCGAGAGTATCTCCAGTTCTTCTACCCAGACCTCGATCTCACCTGTGGGAAGCTTGGGGTTGGGTGACTCGCGACGGCGCACAGTTCCTTTAATTCGGATTACGTCCTCGAGGGACAGATCATGAGCCTCGGGTATATTGCGGAAAACCAGCTGCACCAATCCACTTTGGTCCCGGAGGTCCACAAAAGTTATCCCACCAAGGTCCCGAATGCGGTGGACCCATCCCGCAAGGAAAACGACCCGCCCTTCGTCCTCGGTTCCCAACACACCGCAGGCTTCCCTCGGCATCCCGCGGGATTTATAAATGAGCCCCTCCTCGCTCACAAGTCAAATGCCCAAGCCCAAGGCGCGGGAAAGCGCGTGGTTTTTAGGTAGTTTTACCATCCCTTCGCCCACAATTCTCCCGAGAGGGTTTTCATTGTCGGGAAGCTGTCGAGAGTGTGGGCACGGTGCCACCTTAATAATGCCCGATCCCCCTGGGTCAAGGAAGCACGAGGTCTTCGGACCCTAAGAACCGTTGAGGCTGGAGTTTCTCCCCATCGAAGCTGCAAACGAGGGCATACATCTCAACCCCCTCCTTGATCGCCTTCCGGAGGGCTTCGGCGAAGGCGGGGTCGATGCCCTCGTTGGGACCGAACCGGGTCGCATCGGGCCGTTGTACCACAAAAAGCACCATCGCTGAAGCCCCCTTACGCACGGCCTCAGCCAGTTCCAAGAGGTGTCGGCGGCCTCTTAGCGTGGGAGCATCGGGAAAGAGGGCCACCCTTGCCTCCACTAACGTCACCGATTTGACCTCGAGGAAAAGCCTCCTATTCTCGCGCTCAAGCAGGAAATCCGAACGCCCCTGCCCTAACCGGGGCTCCCGGGCCGCGATCCTCCAACCCTTGAGGGGAGGAATGGCGCCTTCCTCGAGGGCCTCGGGGAAGAAGCGGTTGGGCAGGGTGGAGTCGATCGAGACCAACATCCCTGAGAGGTCCGCCCCGATAGCAGTCCAGCGGGTCTTCCGCTTTACCCCTTCCGCTTTCCGCAGGAGGATCCTCCGTTTCGGGGTGAGGATCTCCGGGAGGCGGCCGGGATTGGGAAGGTGGGCGAGCTCCCGTTTCCCGTTCAGTTCCACCCACAGGGAGAACCTGTTCGGGCGTTCGATGAATTTCCCCCAAACCCTTTCCGCCATTGCAGGCACTTTAACCCGGGGAGCGGGGCCACCTAGTCCAATCCGCCCATCGCTCCCTGGATCAGGGAGAGGACCCGGCGGGCCACCTCCTCCGGGGGTGGGGTGGCGTCCACCACCGTGACCCATGGGGGAGGGCGCAGTTCCCGCTGGGCCGCGAGACGGCGCTCCACCACCTCCTCCGGAAGGCCGGCGGCGCGCAGCCTCCCCCGCCGCACCTCCTCGGGTGCCTCTAGCCATAGGGCCAGGTCGAAGAGATCCCGGGGCACGTGGGGCGAATGGTAGAGGAGAGCTCCTTCCACCAAAAGCGCCCGTGTCCCCCTTTTCCGTTCCCGGACGATGGCGCGCCGTATCTTTTGGACCACCTCGGGATGCACGATGGCTTCGAGCTTTTGCCGCTTCCCGGGATCGGCGAACGCGACCTCCCCGAGCTTTTTTCGGTCTACGACACCGGTTGGGGAGAGGATCCCCGGGCCGAAGGCCTCGAGCACCTGCTCGTAGGCCGGACCTCCTGGGGCATAGGATTCCCAGGCCAACCTGTCGCAGTCCAGGTGAACGAAACCGGGCCGGCGGGAAAGCAGCCGACATACCGAGGACTTCCCGCTCCCCGCCGGCCCAGCGATTCCCACCACCAACATCCATCTATCTTAGCGGGGGATGCCCATCGTCCCTAGATCATCGAGGGTTTCCCCGGCACCCGGGGAAAGAGGCGCGCTTCGGCCACGTGTGGGAGCCCGCAGATGTACCGCACCAGGCGTTCGATGCCGATGCCGAACCCCGCCGAGGGCGGAAGTCCATCCTCCGCCAGCTCCAAAAGCCCCTGATACTGAGCTGGATCCAGGCCCTGGCGGGCGATCCGCTCCCGGATCCGTTCGGGGAGGTATTCCCGCTCCCCGCCGGAAAGGGCCTCCCCATATCCCTCGGGATAGATGAGGTCGTAGTCCAAAAGGATCCCAGGTCGCTCGGGATCCTCCCGGTCGTAGAACTCCCGCACGTCCACGGGGAAGTCGATGATCCAGAAAGGCGTTTCCATCTCCGCCGATAGCCGGATCTCGAAATCGGGGCCGAAACGTTCCTCCACTTCCCGGTAGGTGAACACCGGGAAGGGGCGGGCGGGTAGAGGGAGGTTCCGGCCTAGGAAACCCAGTTCCGTGGAGCAGCGCTCCCTGACCCGTTCCAACACATGAATCAGGAGGCGCTCACCTAATTCCATGAGCTCTTTGCGGGTGCCGTCTCGGACCTCAAGATCGAGTTGCACGAACTCCCACAGATGTCGTCCCGTCTTTCCCCATTCCGGGGGTTCCAACCGGATATTAGGAGAAAAGGAAAAGACCTTATCACACACCGCCACCGCGGCCTGTTTGTGAAAGATCATGGACCGGGTGAGGTGCCAATGGCTACCATATGCCTCTATTACCGCCCGATTGGTATTGTGGCGGAGGGGATCGGTGAGGGGTGCTACGATCACGGGGAGCAACTCCACGAAGCCCTCCCTCACCAGAAACTCCCGGGCCGCGCCGATGGCCTCGCTTTCCACCCTGAGGACCGCCGCCTTCTTTTCACGTTCTGTTCGACTCAAAAGCACCTTTGCCCCCTTCGGAAAAAACTGAAGGGATTTCCCCACATGGGGACCTAATATCGACGGAACTTGGAAAACGCGGGTTAGCTAGGAAGGATCACGCCCCGTACGGGGCGTTATTGGCGGGGCCCAAAAGGCACGGGATCTTCCGCTTTTGGCGCACCTGTGTCATAAACATCACCCCCGCCGATATAGTCAACGAATCTTATGGAAACTCGGCCCACGATGCAACTTGATCCCCTGAACTTCAGCCATGAGTTGGGACAGGGAGCGCTAGCCGAGGGGATAGGGAGAGGGAACGTTCCGCTGCCTCCTGCATATCTTCGTAGCCCACCCTTAGTTTCAACCAGACGAACAGACTGGAATACAGCCGGTAGCTCCCGTAACCGCCGAGGACCCTCCCCCGTACCGCCTTCCCCAATGCCAACAAAACCCGTCACGCGTTACGCGTCACGGGCTCTGAACGGTGTGGTATGGAAACACGAGGAACTAGAAGGGGATGGCCCGGGCGACTTCGGTGATCCTGGGGGATCGGGCCTTGAGGATCCCCTGGATGATCATGGCCGCCTTCCACTCCTGGTCTTCCCTTTCATCACCGCCTGCGGTCAAGTTGGCCGCGGGGGGTGCCCCATCATTCCATGTCCCGAGCTCAGTTCCTCTAACTTGACCGAACTTTCGCGGCCCGATAAGATAGATTAAGATTCCCGGGTAGCTCAATAGGCAGAGCAGCCGGCTGTTAACCGGCGGGTTGGAGGTTCGAGTCCTCCCCCGGGAGTTAAGCTTTTGTGCTACAACGGCGTCTTGGGCCGTTCATTCAATGAGGCCCAACGCTTGCCAATCCAATGGCCGGGAGTGCCCGGCCCTGGGCAGAAGATGAAGGAAGAATTCCACGTTTCCCGCCGGGCCTAAAAGGGGCGAACGGATCGCCCCCGCCACCGACCAGTGTAGCCTCTCCTCGGCAAAGCGAACGATTTCCACGATGACCTCCCGGTGTACGGAGGGATCCCGTACTACCCCGCCTTTTCCCACCTTCTCCTTTCCGGCCTCGAACTGGGGTTTTACTAGGGCAATTACATCCCCCTCCGGCCGCACTATATCCACAAGGGGAGGAAGGACGAGCTTCAAGGAAATGAAGGACACATCCACCGTGGCCAAATCCACCGGCTGGCCGACGTCCTCGGGCCGAAGGTATCGGGCGTTTATCCCCTCCTTTACCACTACTCGGGGGTCGTTCCGGAGCTTCCAATGGAGGAGGCCCTTTCCCACGTCGAGGGCGTAAACCTTGGCAGCACCGTGTTGCAGGAGACAATCGGTGAACCCCCCGGTGGACGCGCCGATGTCCAGGCAGACCTTCCCCGCCGGGTTTATCTCAAAAGCACGGAGGGCCGCTGCTAACTTCTCCCCTCCCCGGGAGACGTACTTGGGCCCTTTTTCGACCTCTATCGGGGCATCTTCCGGGACCAAGGTCCCGGGCTTGTCCAACCTCTTTTTTCCGACATAAACGCGACCAGCCCGGATCAACGCTTGCGCTTTGGCGCGGGACTCTACCAGTCCCCGTTCCACCAGAAGCCGGTCCAGACGCTTCCTTCCCCGTTTCAACCCCGGACTTTCGCTCGCGCCTCCTGATAGAGCTTCAGCCCTTCTTTGAGGAGTTCACATGCACGTACCAAATCATCACAATTCAATACATAGGCGATGCGGGCTTCATCGCGGCCCAGGCCGGGGGTTTTGTAAAACCCCTCCCCGGGGGCGAGCATGACCGTTTCCTCCCCTGGGAAGTCAGTAAGCATGAACTTTACGAAGTCCTCGGCATCGCCCACCGGAAGGCCGAGGATTACGTAGAAGGCCCCTTCGGGCTCCCGGAACACCACCCCGGGGATTTTCTTGAGCTCGGAGCACAGTACGGCTCGACGGCGCCGGTACTCCTCCACCATCCCCTCTATGATCCCGCGGCGGTGGGGATGGGACATAAACGCTATGAGCCCGTACTGTTCCATAGTGGGCGGGGAGAGGCGAGCCATGGCGCAGCGTTTTGCCCCGGCCATGATCTCCGGGCTCTTGGAAACGAGGGCACCGATCCGTGCGCCACATGCCGAAAGTCGCTTGGAGATCGAGTCCACCATAATGGTCCGGTCGTGGACCTCGGGGAAGGAAAGGATCGGGATGTATCTGCCCTCGTAGACGAATTCACGATAGACCTCATCGGCGATCAGGAAAAGGTCGTGCTCCAGTGCCAGCTCCACCAACATCTCTATCTCGGCCCTGGTGTAAACGGTTCCCGTGGGATTCCCCGGATTGGAAAAGAGAATCGCCCTGGTGCGCGGAGTGATCAGGCGCTCGATCTCCTCCTTTGGGGGAAGGTGGAAGCCCTCCTCCCTATATGTGGTGATGGGGATGATCTCCACCTCTGCCAGCCGCGAAAACCCGTTGTAATTGGGGTAAAAGGGCTCGGGAACCAGAATTTGGTCTCCTGGATCACACGTTACGTTCAGGGCAAATAGAACGCCTTCGGAGCCCCCTTGGGTAATGATTATCTCATCGAGCTCTAGCTCCAAGCCCCAATCGGCGTAGTAGCTCTGCATCGCCTCCCGGGCTTCCCGCAGGCCCTGAAAAGGGGAATAAGCGACCACTTTTACGGGGGCCTCGCGGATCCCCCGCATAAAGGGTTCCGGGGTGGGGATGTCCGGTTGACCTATATTCAGATGGTAAACCTTCTTTCCCCGCCGCTTCGCTTCATCCGCCAAGGGAACAAGGCGGCGGATGGGCGAAGTGGGGGCCTGGGCTGCACGCGCGGATATCTTAGGCATACTTTAGTACCCACACCTCCTTCTCCTCCGGGAGCTTGTCCTTCGTGACCTCCACTTCCGAGGTATCGAGACGCTTGACCGGAAATTCCACCAGGGCAAGGAACTCGTCCACCGGCTCGATGGGCCAATCCTTGACCAACTCGGTCTTGAAGTGCATGGGAACGATGATCTTAAGGTTGGGAAGAAGCCTTATTGTTTCCAAGGCTTCTTTGGGTCCGATGGTGTAATAACCTCCCACGGGGATCAGCGCCACTTCCGCATCCTCAAGGGGACGTTGTTGCTCTGCCGAGATCACGTGGCCAAGGTCGCCGAAGTGCACGAGGGTAACCCCATCTACGCTCAACCTGTAGATGGTGATCCTTCCCCGGTCCTTACCCCCTTTCTCATCATGGTAAGCGGGGATCCCGCGGATCTTAATCCCTTTTTCTTCCCACTCGCCGACCCCACGTATGATTCGGGGGTTCCCTTTAACCCGGTGCACGGCGTTGTGGTCGAAGTGATCGTGGGTGGAAAGGACGAGGTCGGCCGGTCCCTCCGGGGCTTTATAAGGCACCGATTCATCATAAGGATCGATGATTATCACTGTTCCGTTGCTTGCTTCGATCCGGAAACAAGCGTGTCCAATCCATTGGAGCTTCATGGAGATCACCTCCAGGATTTTTTAACCCAAACGATGGGAATTCGGCAAGCGGGACAGCGCCCGGCGGACGAGCCGGTCCACCAACTCTCCGTAGGAAATCCCGGCGGCGGCGGCCATCCGGGGAAAGGTCGACATCTCCGTCATGCCAGGGAGGGTGTTCACCTCCAGAACATACGGCACCCCTTCGGGGGAAAGACGGATGTCCACCCGAGCGAAATCCCGACAACCCAGGGCCGTAAAGGCTCTTTGGGCTACTTCCTCCACTGCCTCCCTCTCCGACGGGGAAAGCTCGGCTGGACAGATGAACTCACACTCGCCCGGGGTGTATTTGGCGGCCCAATCGAAAAGTCGTTCTTTCCCTTTGGGACGGAGTTCAAGTATGGGGAGCACCATCGGACCTTGTCCATCTTCTAAGAGACCGGCGGTGAGCTCACGGCCCGGGATGAATTCTTCCACCAATACGTCCCCGTACCCCGCCGCCACTTCCCCCACTGCTTCCGCAAGCTCATCCCGGTCCTTGGCAAAGTGGAGGGCCACACTGGAGCCTTGAGCCCGAGGTTTTACCACAAACGGTGGATCCAAGTCCGTAAGCGCCCGCTCCAAGGCCTCTGAGACCCTGTCGGCCTCTATGAGTACACACCGTGGGCTGGGAATGCCTTTGGCCGCGAAGAGACGCTTGGCTTCGTACTTGTCCATGGCCAGGGCCGAGGCCAGGGGGCCTGAGCCCACATAGGGTTTCCCCAGAAGATCCAAAAGGAGCTGGAGCGTCCCATCTTCGCCCGGACCCCCATGGATGATGTCGAACACTACGTGGTACGGAGCGAGCTTTTTGGGAAGTCCATCGTAACCTTCGATCTCCAAGAGCTCCACATCCCAGCCGCGCTCCAAAAGGGCGCTATATACTCCTCTTCCCGAGCGCAGGGAAACCTCTCGCTCCGGCGAGTCACCGCCACAAAGGACAACAATGCTCTTCTTTCCTTTCACGCCCATACCGTGGTGATATCCCAACGTGAAGCATTCCACAAGTTTGCGCAAACACAGGCAACGATGTCCATACCATTTCTGCCGAGCCTGGGACATGAAAAGGGACACGCTCCTGTACCGAGCACTATTTGGTTATGCTCAAGCTCTCCCGGCGACGCTTGGGTCGCTAGGGGTCGGTTGGGAGGACTTGAGAAGGCCTGGCCGCCTGTCGGCCACTTCTCTTTTAACCCGTTTTTTATGTCTCAACTTCAGGAGATGGCGGGTGGAAAGGACTTTCGCCCGGCCCGGTAACCCGCTATAAGAGGCCGGCCGTGGTGTATGAAGGTCTCTGCGCCCTAGCCTGGATCGTCAATTTTCGGGGAATTTTTGATTTTTGTGTCCGGGACATGGGCAGAAATAGAGGACCACAAGGGGGACTGGTCCGGTTTCCCCTTGGCAGCACCTATTTTTGGCGAAAAGTTCGACGGATCCGTTCGGCCAGCGAAATAAATATCCAGGATGTCGCGGAGCATAGTGGCGGCAGAGGGGGTGGGATCCTCTTCCCAGATCGCCGCGGAGATGGTCCCGTAGATGTCGGTGTAGTAGACCACTCCCATACCCTTTCGCCCCAATACCGACAGGGGATGTCCCGGCGGGATCTCCTCGGGGCGCACCGTGAGCCGGTACCCACCGTCCCCCCGCTCCGCCCGGGCTACGAGGCGCACCAGCCCACCCCGTTCC
>Ga0209410_1001550_pt1 | contig 11208 bp, 8 predicted proteins | sample Mar14436cmmetaG_FD_184135 | JGI IMG/M metagenome (GOLD analysis project Ga0209410, IMG submission 184135) | Marine hydrothermal vent microbial communities from Guaymas Basin, Gulf of California to study Microbial Dark Matter (Phase II) - Marker... ... | reverse complement strand
CATCTGCACCCCAGACGAATGGGTGTTGCATAAAGCAATGGTAATCACCGCTACCGGGTGGATACTCACAGAATGGATGTTTACACACCATATACGCAAACTTATCCGCATCGGTACCGGGGTCGTTATCCCAGTTCCACCATGTATGTGAACGCGGTCTCGGCATCCTGCACTCGAGTCCGTTCTCATCAATCCATACCGAATCATATGGACACGGTGGCGTATACAGGAAGGCACCCCATATGTAACCTGGTGCCTGCAGGTGACCCTCATCGTTGGGTTCACCTTCGTCATCACCTGGCCTTGTTGGGTTATCTCCATCATAGATATATGAGAAGTTACGCCATATATATAGGGTATCGTTTACCATTTCAACACCGTTCCATACCTTTTCATCACGCTCGTCACCCCATATGAGTAGCTGATCCCATATCCCGTCAGGTTCGTCAGCAACCGTACCATCAGGATTTATTGTAACGTAATCGTATGGATAGGGTACAATTTGATGTAAAACCGGGTAGAATGCTTCTGTCCATTCACCCCTTGTATCACCATCGAAGCCCACAAGGTCATCAATATGGCACTCAGGTGATATCCTTCCACCTACGTCTGCATCAAACGTTATCCCTACGTATATATCGAGCGAATCTTCCTTGAAGTACGCATGCTCCTTATAGTATGTGATATCCATCTGCACGATTATGAAATCACTAAACTCCTCTATCGACCATCCCATAACACGTTGATGTACTTGCAACCCCAATGGCTTCTCGTTATATTGAGGGTTCCAATCATCAAACGTACACACAAGGTCACGCATTGAGATAGCGTTTTTACCTTCCAGCACCTCAAACGTAGAACCTTCGGATGGATCCCACTCATACGCACCATAATCGGCATGGCTAACAAGTGGCGTACCTTGCACCATCGCACCTATCCATAACCTACCCTCCCATAGATAGTACACACCTGTACCACCAGGCCAATCGAACGTCGGTAGCTGAGAATTTGGATCTCCATACTCACCAAAGTTACTGACTACTGTCCATAACCTACCGACATTCATAAGCTTATACTCCTTGGGTGGCCTCTGTTTCGAGCTACTCATTGATGGAGCCGCACCGCTTTTGGCTTTAGCGTTAAGCAGTAGAGGTAATAACAACACTACCACCGTTAAATATTTTGATCTCATCCCACCTCCTTAAAACCTGATTTCCAACCCTATCCTTACTCTTCTACCTGTACTCCATACACCTGGGTTACCATATTTGCCTTCAACTGCGTATTTACCCCAATGACGTTTTTCTAATTCCTCATCGGATAGCTTCTCGCCGGTCTCCGGATCGGTAACCTGATCTTTGAACTGCTCATACCAACGTACATCTGCTATACCTGTTGGTACTATCCAGTTGAATGGGTTATGTATATCCGCGAATATGAGCAGCTCTTTACCACCAATCGTGAATCCTTTCCATACCTTCATCTCCATACCGTAAGTGGGTGGCCTACGTTTGGTGTTTATTGGCTGGATGTATGGATCGATCGCTGGCGGCGTATACGGTAACCCGCTACCATAGTTAGCGATTATACTTAACCCCATGTCTGAGAGATATTTAATACCAAACAGCGGTCTATCCTTCGGTATGTTAACACCGAAACTTACATTTAATGTATGACGTTGATCCCAATCCAGATAATGTTCACGTGTAGGTGGCCTATAATTCGCCCAGTGATAGTAATACGCATCGTATGCACTCGAGAACCTACCCGTAGCTTTCATGTAGGTGTAACTGACGGTCCACATGAACGGATCGCGTGCTGGACGTTTCTTAAACGTGAGCTCAATCCCCTGCGCCCTACCGTAATCACCCTGTTCGTACCTACCGTACCAGTCTACTGGTGAGTAATAATACGCCCTTACCGTGGTCAACCCCACTATATCCTTATAGAAAGCTGTAAGATCGATAGACAGATCCGGTGTAAACCCATGTGTTATACCTACCTCATAGGATATGGTCTTTTCAGGTGGCAGATCCGCATTACCCATTATCGGGAACGCACCCGTAAGCCTGTAGTTCCAGTTACGATATAGGTTGAACAACGGCGGTATCTGAATGTAATATCCATAAGCAAAATGTAACACATCGCGTTCGGTTATCGGATGTGATACCCCTATACGGGGACTGAAGTTGAATTTAGGCTTAACGCGTACAGGGTTTTTCACTTCACCACCATGCTCAATGTCGGTAACGGGATCGGTTGGATCTGCTGGGTACTTGTCGAAGTTGGGGTTAAAGTAATCGATACGGAATCCAAGATTGACGATCATGCCAGGATATTCCATTTTATCGTTTATGTATATCGCGCCAGCATGCGGATACTCTGAATGCCACTCATCGTACCTATTGCTTAGTGTCGCTATATCAATGTGATACAACATAATCTCGTAGTACTTGAACTCGAAACCTGCCTTGATAAGATGATGCTTAGTCACCTGCGACATGTAGGAACCTTTCAACGTGGTAACTTCTCTTGTTCTATAATCATAACGTGCCCGATACACTGAACCTGGTTTGTAGAAATCACCCACATCTGTAAATGTATCACCTGGTTCAGCGAAATCACTTATCCGCACATTTGTAAACGTATCGGTACCGACAACAATCGTGTTGGGCCCGATCACTATGATCGTATCCATATCCGTAAACTGTCTCGTGAACGGTCCCATACCGACGAGATCTACCCAATCATCTGGATCTATAAATTCACCATCAATTCTACCACATACACTATCGCGTAAGATGTCATATTCGCGGTCTGTGGAGAAATACGATGCTTTGAACTCCCACACTGTCTTCTCAGTAGGAGCGTAGATCTGCTGAAACGTTATCTGCTTGGTTGTCTGCCAAATATCAGGTAACCCATCAAGTGCAAACTTCCATAGATGCCGATAATAACGCCAACTCTGACTCATATAGTAGCCACTTAACTTAAATGTTAGCCCCTTCCTTGGTGTGTAAGTAAGCTTACCCAGATATGTACGCCTGTAGTCGTCTTGATTGGGTAACCTTCCTTTGCTCTCGTAGTACTCACCTGATATAAAATACCTTAACTTATCACCGATGGGTCCACCAAGCGCAGCCTCCATCATATGTAAACGCTCGGGTACGTACCCTTTTCTATGCATCCTCTCTGCATATGCGTAGTCTAACAACGGTGTATGAAGCGCTTCGGGATAGTGTGATGTACGATACCTGAGGTTACCGGTAAGTTTTGAACCACCTTCACGGATGACTACGTTGACAACACCTGACTGTATGTTACCGTATTCGGCACTTATACCACCGGTTGTAACTATATTCTCCTGTATTGCGAGTACCGGTATGTGAGCTGCCATACCGCCACCATATGGGTCACGTACATCGATACCATCCACCATATATGCTTGCTCGCCAGCACGACCACCTCGTATATGGCCCTCCACCACACCTGCAGTGATATCAATTATATCGTCAACACTTCGTACCGGTAACGCACGTATCTCCTCGGATGATGTGTACCTAACACTTGATGTAACATCGCGTTGCACTATAGGACGACGTGCAACTACCTCTACCTCTATGGCCTTAACCACTGTCTTACGTAGGGCGAAATTCACCGGGGTAGTGAGATCAGCATGTACTTCGACACCACGTACAATTTCGGCATCATACCCCATATAGGACGCCTTCACATCATACTTGCCTGGTGGTATATTGATTACAACGAAGTATCCTTTCTCATCCGTAGATGCACCAAACGGTGTACCGAGCACAAGAACGTTTGCACCCACCAACGGTGCACCAGTCTCTGCATCTCGCACATACCCAGCAATCTTACCTGTGATACCCGCATGAAGGAATAAAGGAAGTAATAATAGGATACACACTACTCCCGCACCCTTTTGTTTCATCTTCCCTCCTTTTTACACACTTCCACGTAAGATAATTAGGTTAGAAATTTGTCAACCCTGTAACAGGTGAGTTCATCGATACTGTATACCACCGGCTTCATCGGCATGGTTCATTTTTGAGTAACTTTAATTTCGAGTACCCTCTGGGTGGTTGGTGTGATGGTAGCATGTGCGGATCTTTTGTATCCCACCACCCACAATATGTGGTTTTTATCGCAAACTAATGGCACAAGATCGCGCACGTAACGTGGTACCTTCAGGTCAACAAATATATCTTGCAATTTCTTCAAGTATCCCTTACCAAATATACGCATACGATCACCCGGCTGTCGTGCACGTATTGTAAGTGGTGGGTCGATTTCCGACATATCGAAATATGCGATATATGGGGAGAACATTAGCTCTACCTTCTTTGAGAAAATACGTGTAACGAATTTATAGTCACCCCACGTGGCTTCACCTTCTACTGGTAACTCCACAGGTGATGGTATAACTTCCTCGGGCAACCTTGGTGCTATTAATACCTTATTATAATAATTAATTACATAGAGCCCAGGGAGCTCGATCCTATTACCAGTCTTTCCGCTGTTAATGAATTCCAACACTTGCTCTATGTGTAGTTTCTCGATTTTACCCAACCCTCCCTTAACCTTTATTATCGCCTCCTCTATAACCCAACATTTGATCGCATCATGCAGCTCAGAAAACGGTTCCAGCTTCAGAAATAATCCATGCTTACCTTCCTCTATGAGTTGTACCCATAGTTCCCTAACCGTACGCATACGCTCGGCTACCTCCCTCTCCACAATCTCACGTAACCGTAATACACTTGTCTCTATCCGTGGGTTAATATCACGCAACAATGGCACTATACGATGTCTTATGAAATTACGCGTATATTCCAGCGAATAGTTAGAGTGGTCCAACATATATGGTATGTTTTCTCGCCTGAGATATTCCAATACCTGCTCACGAGTTATCTCAATCAATGGTCTTATGTATCTGTCGCGTTTTGGTGGTATAAGTGTAAGCCCACGCAACCCCGTACCTCTTGCAAGCCTAAAAATTAAGGTTTCAACCTGATCCGAAGCCGTATGCCCGAGTGCTATTTTATCACAACCTTCGCTATCAGCTACTTCTTCAAGAAACTTATATCTCAATCTACGGGCAGCTTCTTCGATCGATATACCCTCAAGCTTCGCATAACCTGGTACATCAGCCTTACCAGATGTGAAACCATAGCCTTGCTCTTTTGCCATATTTTTTACAAACTCCATCTCTTTATGTGTGCCCTCTCTAATACCATGATCGAAGTAAACAAAATGTAGATTTAACCCATATTCAGGTGCAATTTTACACAATACATGCGCCATACAGACGGAATCTGGTCCCCCCGATACCGCAAGCAAAACTTTATCTCCATGATTTATCATACGATATTTCTTTATGGTATCTTTTATCTTATCTACCATCTTATCTTAATTTACACGGTTTTATGGCAGATCAACCGAATTAATTCCTTGACGATTATTTGGTTACGCTATTATATATTTATGAGTTGTCTCATCTTTTACTATGTAGTTGGGTTGATAACAGATCCTTGCGGATGTTATCACACGTTATCTGCTTTTACGGACTATCCACAAACATTCTGGGTGGGCACTTCTTATCGATTTTTTGCCGAACATCTACGTTATTATCTCACCGATATTACTACAGTTCATGGTGACTACTTGGGTGACGATAATCTGCTCTTCATGGGTAGCGATCTACTCCTCTACTGCAGTATCCAGAAAGCTGGCAAATTACGTATATTAGCAGAGTTACCCCTATACATAGATGCTATAAGGTTACCGGATTCCCATTACAGGATGAGTGTAGGGCTGGGAGACCTCTCCATCATAAGCATCCTATCCATATATGGAACGCCACACCGGGGGATATCAATATCACCTATTTTGCAAGTACCAACTGGTGCACGCAGGACATCACCAGAGGTGGATCACCAACTTGCTGAGATCTGGAACGAAGGTGGTGCCTTCCGTTACTTTACGGCTGGCGGTATAAATGCAGGGTTGAGGATACTATTTTCACAATATATGGCCCAAAACTACATCTGGCATATCAACTTACAAGGGCTACTCTATACAAGGACACTCAATAAAGGGGTGTTACCTTCGCTACAGATGGCAGCTTTCACGGGTATCACAAAATACTTCACCAATTTCCGCTTATTTACGGAGCTCTCCATCTATGGTAGTCGTGGCAATGTGGGGTTCACATACTGGAAACCATGTATATACCAAGGTTATTTCCTGAGCACTGGCATCGTATTCCCCAGAGATAACTATGAGATTTCGCTTTCAATGGATTTCAGGCTTTCATTACATCCTTCCACAGATGTATACAGTGTAGAATTTCCACTTGCGGATGAACGGGTGGCTGATCTCAACCTCACCGCAGGTTGGGGTGTAGCACCTCCCTGGTGTATAAATCTTAGTATAACCAATTACAGTGAAAAGAGGCCACCTGTTAAACTTGAGAAGAGCATCATTGCCGGCAGAATAATCGATGCAGCTACTAATGAACCGCTACCTGGTGCTGCTGTAACACTATTTAAGGGCAACTTAGTCATCCATAGTATTAATGCAGATACCGATGGATACTTTACTTTCGACAATTTAGAAGCCGGTGATTACGAGATTGAGGTTCGCAAAACCAACTATGTACCTCTGAGATATCCCGTCTCTATTGGTGAAGCTGAAAGGCTCCAACTCACCCTTAGCTTAAATAGAAAGGTAAGTGCACACCTTACAATCAGGATATTTGATATGGAGACACAGCAACCACTATCTGCTACTGTGAAGATCGATGACCAAGAATTATTATACACAGGTGAGGAGTTAAAGCTCGAACTCACCGCTGGTACCCATACAATAGCCGTGGAGAGCCCAAATTATGTATCGATGACAAGGAAAGTGACCATAAAACCTGACGAACATCTCCGTATCTCCTTCTACTTGCTCAAAAAGTAGGAGGAAGAATGATCGAAGTACGCAACTTAACCAAAGCATATGATGGCTTCATAGCAGTTAACAATATATCATTCAAATTAGAAAAAGGTGAAATCGTTGCATTCTTAGGGCCCAACGGTGCAGGTAAAACCACCACCCTACGTGTGCTTACAGGCTATTTCCCGCCAACAAGCGGATACTGTGAAATAGGTGGCTACAACATTCTGGAACATCCACTTGAAGTCAAGAAACTTATAGGGTATTTACCAGAAACCAACCCCCTCTATGAGGAGATGACACCTCGTGAATACCTATCATTTCTGGGTAATATTCATGGAGTCCAGCGTCTCCCGCACCGCATAGATGAGGTATCGGAACAGTTAGGGATTTGCGACGTACTTGATCGTCCCATACGTGAGATATCGCGTGGTTACAAGCGGCGTGTGGGGTTAGCACAAGCTATACTGCACGATCCACCGATATTGATATTGGATGAACCCACCGAAGGGCTTGACCCCATCCAAAGCATACAAGTACGTGACCTCATAAAGGAGCTGGGCAAAGAGAAAACCATCCTGCTATCAACCCATATACTGCCAGAAGCTGAGACTATCGCAAAACGTATCATCATTATCCACAAAGGTGAGATAGTCGCTGATACACCACGTGATAAATTGCACGAAATTTCAGGTGGTGAGACTATCATCTATGCGGAGATAGAGGGGCCCACAGATATTGATTGGTCTGGTATACCAGATATAATAGATGCTAAGATTGTGAAGTCCATTGAATCTCGCCATGTATGGGAGCTCAAAAGCCATACGGATATAAGGCCGCAGATTTTCAAACTCGTTAAAGATCGTGGTTGGACCCTATGGGGGTTGGAGAGCAAACATCTATCTCTCGAGGAGATATTTGCACAGCTCACACGTGAGTGATCAACTGCTTCCAAATAAATGTGAGTGCCCCAAATCGATTTATTACACGTGATTTAATCTGTTCCACCTTAAACAGTGGTGAGCTGGGATAAATTTTGTTTTTAAACCACCATAGTGTATCTATAACATAAACCGCTAACCTGCCATAGCTCCAACGTGACCTCGAGAACGGATTAAGTGAAAACGCACATTTATAGCCAGCAGCTGCAACTATATCTTCAAGCTCCTTATTGTATAGACCAAACGGATACGAGAAGTAATCGACCGCTTCACCCAACTTATCTTCAAGCAATCTCTTCGAATCCATTATCTCACGGATTGCTGTGGCACGTGCCACTTTACGTAAATCCGGGTGTGTCAACGAATGTGAGCCAAACTTTATGCCATAACGTTGCATTTCACGTATCTGGTGCCAATTAAGATGCTTGTAACGTCTGAACCCTATATTTGCATCCCATATATTCTCCTTACCGATATAGTTGACCACAAGAAACACCAATGCGCTAAAATTCAGCTGTTCCAATAACGGGAACGCCACTTTGTATATATCAGCGTATCCATCATCAAACGTTATGAGTATACCAGTACGATTTGAATCCACATCAAACTCGTCAGGCTTCACAACCTTTATATTTTTTGACTTTATGTATTGCAGTTGCTTTCTGAACTCATTGGGTAACACCCAAGTACCACCCCACTCCCATCTTGTAAGCTTATGGTAAGCGAGCACTACCATCACACCAGCTCGTAATAAACTTTCTCCACAGTATCGGCTATTTTATTCCAAGCAAACTGTAACGCCTTGCGACGTCCATTACTACCAAGTGTATGCCTTAACTGCGTATCCTGGAGCAACATGATGATCTTCTCAGCTAATGCGTTCACATCACCCGGCGGTACAAGCAAACCGGTTTTACCATCGTCAACAAGCTGCTTGTAGCCAGATATCGAAGATGCCACCACTGGTATGCCGGTTGACATGGCTTCCAACAACGTGATACCGAACGAATGTCCACCGGGTGAAGGTGCCACAAACAAGTCAGCTGTCCTGTAGTAACATGGCAATAGATCCGATTCAGGTGGTATACGGCCACACCATATTATGTTTTGAGATACATGGGAAGGTACCATCCTTTGATATTTATATCGGTAAGGGCCTTCACCCACAACAACCAACACCGCTTCAGGTACAGCACGCACCACGTGTGTCATAGCTTTTAACAAATACGGTAAGCCCGACCGTGGTTCCAATCTACCAACAAACAGCAACCTGTATTTGTGTTTAAGTAATGCATCTACTCTTTTGCCGGTAGGTTGAAATTTATTAACATCAACCCCATTAGGTATAACCCTATACTCACCAGGGAAGTACTGTCTATGTGAATTAACTGCCACCTCCGAAACCGCAATCACTGCATCGAGCTCATTAAAGTATGGCTCAAGTATAGGTCGCATAATTCCATACCATAAGCTTCTATCGAACCCCGCATGAAACGTCAACACCTTACGTGCATCGGAATACCTTATCGTAAGTAGTGGTAAAAACGGTACCAACCCCTCATGGATATGTACGATGTCGAATTTACCTTCCTTCAACACCTTTCTGAGCTCACCGTGTAACTTTCCACCTGTTGTGAATCTCGAAAACGATAAATTCAATGGTATCGGGAACAGCATAGCTTTACCTACCCTTATCACATCATACTCATTGGGTGCAGTACCCTCCATCTTACCTGTGATTATTTTCACGAAGTGTCCCCTGCGTTTGAACTCCTTCCATAGGTTATAAATATGTTCGGACACCCCTCCCACATGTGGATAGTAATGGCTTGACACAAGTGCTATACGCAGTTTGCGAGTTCGTCCCATTTTACTTGGAATACATGCCACTGATGTGGATATCTTCGGATTACAGCTTCAATCCTCTTAGCTATTATTTGGGTAATATTTTTAATATCCTTCTCTTTATTGCCAGTGGGTCTGTAATCGATTATGGGATCAACCCATGCTTTATATTTGCGGGTACCTTTCACAAAAAATGCGGTAACTATTGGGCTACCCGTAGCGAGCGCCAACCGTGCCGGCCCCTTAGGTAACTTCATCCTCTTACCCAAGAAACAAACCTCCACCCCACTACCTGTGATATCCCTATCACCTAACAACACCACCACTTTATTAGCACGTAACCGCTCTATTATGCGTTTAGGGGTGCTCGTATCCTCGAGTGGTAACACCTCCATCCCGGTATGGGAACGAAATTTATTCATCATCTCATACCAACGTTTACCTGTCCCACGTAGTTCAGCCACTGTAACCGTATCGTAACCATAGCTTGTAATATAACAAGCAGCCAACTCAGTATTTGCCATATGTGCGCTGATGAAGATTACACCTTTACCTAAGCTGAGCGCTTCGTCAAGGTACTGTAACCCTTTTAGCTGGGCAAGCTTTTTGAAATCCTCACGCTTCATCCGCGGTATTGCCAAAAAATCCGCGTAGGTGATGGCAAAGTTTACGAAGTTACGCCATGTGCCTGATGCATTACCAGTAATATTAATAAGGTTATCACGTACTTGATGACGTCGTCCCCGAAGTACCATGAATGCCAACACCCCCAACATTACCGCTATTTTATACCCTACAAACCTACCACTTATGTAGCGTACTAATGTACCCAACTGTATAGCACGAAGCTTTAGAATAGTCAACATTTGTAAAGTTAACCCAGCTTGCGGTATGGCAACCCAGATTAACTTTAAGGTATGGAGGACGAATTGATCAAAGCAGCCCAAAAAGCGTGCAAATTTTCGTATTCCCCTTATTCAAACTTCAGTGTAGGTGCAGCTATACTTACCGAGGATGGCCAAATATTCATCGGTACAAATGTTGAGAACGCATCTTTGGGGTTAACAATATGTGCTGAACGTGTTGCAGTATTTAACGCATTGAGCCACGGTTGCAGGAAGTTCAAGATGCTCGCCGTCTATACACCCACGGATATACCAGTCTACCCATGTGGTGCATGCTTACAGGTGATATCAGAATTTTGTGACAACCTACCCATTATCATAGCATGGAAACGAGGCAAATTACGTACGACATTAAATACGCTTTTGGTACATCCATTTCGAGGTGAAGCTTGACGTTCATCATTTCTCTTTATTATAAATGTAATAAGCCCCCATAGCTCAATTGGATAGAGCATCGGATTTCTAATCCGAGGGTTGGAGGTTCGATCCCTCCTGGGGGCGCTGTTTAGCGCCTGTAGCTCAACAGGATAGAGCAGCGGACTTCGGATCCGCTG
>Ga0209410_1001549_pt1 | contig 11221 bp, 10 predicted proteins | sample Mar14436cmmetaG_FD_184135 | JGI IMG/M metagenome (GOLD analysis project Ga0209410, IMG submission 184135) | Marine hydrothermal vent microbial communities from Guaymas Basin, Gulf of California to study Microbial Dark Matter (Phase II) - Marker... ... | reverse complement strand
TGCTCCTATCAGGCTTCCAGCGTAGAAGGTGGAGGATGATGTCAAGAGGGTGAGGAGGAGGGGGTTTAACTCCATGGAGGCCATCTTGGCTGGGAGATTGGGGAGTAGGGGGCTGAACTCACCGAGGGTCGGCCTCCAGACGAGCATGGCCCAGAGGAGGGGGAGGGCTAAGGAGAGGTATAGCAGAGTATTCCTGATGACAACCCCTCTAATCCCCATGCTCCATCAACTCTATCAGGACGTCTAGGGCCTCCCTGCATCGATTGAACTCGCTGGCAGCTGGCTCCACCCCGCCGTAGTTGGCCCTCTCGAAGGTTGAGACCAGAACCTCCAGGGGGTAAGCAGCCCCATCCGGTAGATGTCTCAGTAGGAAGGCTTGGAGCTCCCTTGGGGTTAGGTTGTCACCTACGCCGAAGCGTCTCTTAGCCCTGTTATAGAGTCGATTATAGAGCTTCACCACCCCCTCCCTATAGGTGTCGTAGGTCAGCGGCGGCTCCTCCAGGGGCTCAGCCTCCTCAACCTCCACAGTCTCCTCAGCCTCCTCAGCCTCCTCCCCCCTTCCCTTCCTTCCTATTATGATTGCGGCCACCACCAATCCCCCAGCTGTGGCTATGAATATGTTGTTGGGGAAGCTCAATAGGATTGCTATGGGGGATCTCCTCCCAGCCTCTATCTGGAGGGTAACCCTACCCTCTGAGGGTAGATAGTAGTCGGAGGGTGGAATCGAGAACCTTATCGTCTCCTCCCCCTCCTCCGAGGGGGTGTATCTGAAGGTGAAGTATCCCTCCGAATCGGTTTTCACCAGGTAGGTTTCACCGTCCACCTCAACGATTAGGGTGATATTCGCTATCGGCTGACCGGTTGAGGGGTCTTTAACCCTCCCCTCGATGACCGCCTCCTCCCCCACGTAGGCCCTATGGGGCGCATCCACCACAATCTGGGTTCTGGACATCAACCTAAGCCTCGGATCACTCCAGGACTCCATGTAGACGTCGTTTCCCAGGGCCCTGGCGACGACTTGGTAGTCTCCCACCTCCGCCTCCGAAGGCGCCTGACAGGTGATGTTGAAGAGGCCGTCCTCGACGACGCCTACGCCGACGAGGAAGCCTGTCTCATTCTTACTCGGCGTGAGGAAGACCTGAACCCCCATCCCCGAGACAGGTGTCCCGTTGAAGGTCTCAACGGTTCCCACGACGATGAATCCCCCGCCCCTCAGGGCCGTTGGGCTACACCATGTGATATTTGTCACCGTTGAGATGCGGCTTGACCGACTTGGGGATTCCCTCCTCTCCTCAGGCGTAGCGTCGAAGATTATCCAGCCGAAGCCCTTGAAGGGGACCTCAACATAGACGTGGGCCTGACCTGGGGCCACCACCTGATACTCCTCATCTGGGGAGATGAGGTAGCCCATCACAACCCTCGTAGAGATGCCCAGAGACCTCGCCAGCAGGGCGAGAGCGGAGTTGAATTGGATGCAGGTTCCACGACGCTCATGGAAGAGGAACCACTCGACAGGATCTATGTTTCGAGGCGGAGGCGTATAGTTGGCGTCGTAGACGTAATTCTCCCTCAGATACGTCTCCAGAGCCTTCAGCCTCTCATAGGGCGTCGACGCCGAGCCTACGGCCTCTAAGGCCAACTCCCTCAACTTCTCCTCCATATCCCCTGGGAGCTGTAGGCAGTGATCTACGGCCTCAACCTCAGCCCCCTGGAGCTCACCCTCGGAGAGTTGATAATGTCTATGCACAACCCAATAGACCTGGGGGAAGACCTCCTCCGTGTAGAAGACCTGGAGCGCTGGATAGTATATGACATCGCCGTCGAAGACGAGCTTCTCCACGTTGGAGACGACGGGTATGTAGCCGGTGAGGTTTACGAGGGGCTTTATGTAGAAGGTGTAATCCTCATAGGGGAGGGAGACTGAGACATTATGCCCTATGGCTCCCCCCTCATAGGGGATGGCCCTACAGCCCTCATGGGGATTCCAAACACCATCCTCATATATCTCGCCGACTCGACATCTGAGATACCTCGTCCCAGTCCGCATATGGATCTCGAAGAGGGCGCCGCCGCCGGAGGGGAGCGACTCAACAGGGATTCCACCACGCCTTTTAGCGCCCTCCTCCCCGACGCCCACCCTCCTAACGTGACCCATCCTCCATCCGCCTAAATCCAGCTCGGAGAGGTCTCCGAGGAGATGGATGGCGGAGGTGAGCATCATCACCGACAGGAGGAGGACTGCGAGGTAGAGCGCCGCCCTCCGGTAGGCACCCATCGAAGGTGATCTCCCCCTCCGCCTCATTTTATCCTTTTTACACCTCCCTCATCGATTTGGGGGAGAGCGGGAGACTCTGAGGGGGAGAGAATTCATTCATCTATGCTCATCCATCGATGAGGAGAACCCGATCATTTAAAGACATCTGTATAATCTGCGGGGCTGAGGGCGGCCTGGAGGCCGTCTTCAGGGGGTCTAAGCCTTATATTAGAAGTGTCTGAAGCACCGCTCATCGGTGAAGACCATCGCTATCCCATACTCATTACAGGCCTCTATGACCTCCCTATCCCTGATGGAGCCTCCAGGCTGGATGCAGGCTGAGACGCCATACTCAGCCATCAACTCAATCGAATCGGTGAAGGGGAAGAAGCCATCGGAGGCGAGGACGGAGCCCCTAAGCTCATCGCCATGCCCCTGAGCCACAGCCTTCTCCAGAGCCAGCCTAACAGCAGTCACCCGATCCTGCTGACCCGTTCCAACGCCGAGGGTGGCGAGGTCCCTGGAGACTACGACAGCGTTACTCCGAACATTCATACAGACATACCAGGAGAAGAGGAGATCCCTCATCTCCCCCTCCGTCGGCTCCCTATCGGTGACGACCCTCACATCCCCGGGGCCCCTAACCCCCGTCAGGAGAGGTGTGGAGAGCACGATGGAGCCGTCGGCCAAAACCCTGAGGCGGAGATGCCTCACCTCATCTCCGATATATCGGGGGAGCATCCTCGGATCGTTGATCCTCACAACCCTCAGACTCCTCCTCCCCTGGAAAACCTCTAAGGCCCCCTCCCCATAGGCTGGTGCTGCGACAACCTCAACGAAGGTTGAGATCACCTCCTCAGCCGTCTCGGCGTCCACCTCGACGTTGAAGGTGACTACGCTTCCGAAGGCAGCCTGCCTGTCGCAATCCCTCGCCCTGATATAGACATCCCTGAGGCTGTCTCCAGGCCTCGCTGCGGCCACCCCTGAGGGGTTTAGATGCTTCATAACCGCACAGGCTGGCTGCTCAAAGTATTTCAGGATGTTGAGGGCGTTGTCTATATCCTCCACATTCGTCTCGCTGAGGCCTCCCTTCCCCATCTTCAGTAGCTCCAATCCCCCGATTATGGCGGGGGCATCCCGCAGCCTATATAGGGCGGCGGGCTGGTGGGGATTCTCCCCATATCTGAGGCTCATCGCCTTCTCATAGTGGAGCTCCCTATCCCCGATGCGCATCGATATGGAGTTGGGGTAGCTCTCAGGGGTCGGCGTCCTATAACGCTTCCTCATCCCCATCCCAAGGCCTCCAGGTAGCGTATTATCGCCTCATCATATTTGGCCGTCCTCTTAAAGGCTTCCAGGGCAAGCCTCCTCCTCAAGTCATCAGGTATATGGCCATATCTATCCAAGGCCTCGGCGACGGCTTCATACTGTGAGGGGTCTACGACGACGGCGATGTCATCCCGCAGCAGTGAGGCCTTGGCTGCAGCCCTGATCATCGCTGGCCCTCCGATGTCTATGAACTCGGCGGCCTCCCTGGGACTCAGGCCCCTCGAGGCGGCCTCCTCGAAGGGGTAGAGGTTGACGACGACGAGGTTGAAGGCCTCGATGCCATACCGCTCCATATAGGCCCCCTGCTCGGGGTCATGGGGGTTGAGGAGTATGCCTCCATGAATCCTTGGGTGAAGCGTCTTCAACAGGCCTCCTGGGCTTTCAGGGTGGCCGGTGTAGGCTGAGACCTCTATGATGTTGTCATAGCCGAGCTCCCTTATCCTCTTAGCAGTCCCAGAGGAGGCTATGATCTCAACGTCTAAGCGTCTCAGGGCGTCGATGAGGATTTCGAGGCCGCCCTTATCATAGACGCTGATGAGAGCTCGCCTAATCATGTCATCTAAGATATGGGTGGGGGAGATAAAACTTCACTTAGGGCCTCTTCTCGGAGCCTGGTAGGAGGATGTCGTGGGGCTTCAGCTCATCGGCCCCCCTCTCCGTCACCAGGGCCAGCCGAGCCCTCTCCCACATCTCAGGTATGGTTCTGGCGCCTACGTAGCCCATCGCAGCCTTTAGGCCTCCGACGAATTCGGCGACGATCTCCGAGACCGGCCCCCTATAGGGAACCCAACCCTCAACGCCCTCCGTGATGGTCTTAGAGGGCTGTGAATAGCGGTCTAAGGCGTAGCGCTTCTTCCTCGCAGCGGCGCTCCCCATGCCATAATACTCCTTATAGTATCTGCCCTCGAGGGCGATGAGGCGGCCTGGACTCTCGGTGCAGCCTGCGAAGACGTTTCCCATCATCACACAGCTGGCCCCCACAGCGAGGGCGACGGCGACATCTCCAGGATTCCTTATGCCTCCATCGGCCATCACTGGTATGTCAGCCCCATAATCCCTCACGGCGTCGGCGGCCTGGGCTACGGCGTAGAGGGTCGGAGACCCAGCCCTGGTGACGATGCTGGTGGTGCAGATGGAGCCGCTTCCTATGCCAACCCTCAGCCCAGCTACGCCGTCCAGCTTCGTTATGCAGTCCTCAGCCGCCTCGTAGGTTCCGATGTTGCCGACGATTACCTCCGCCGAGACCTCCTTCAGCAACCTCTTCGTAGCATCGAAGCAGTTCTTGTTGTGGAAGTGGGCGACGTCGACGACGAGTATGTCGACATACTTGTCCAGGGCCTTCGCCCTGCGGAGGTCGAAGGGGGAGATGGCGGCTGCGCAGATGAGTCTCCCCTGATCATCTCTCACGGCGTTTGGGTATGTCCCCTTGAGGGTTATGTCCCTCATGGTTATGAGACCCCTGACCCGCCCCTCCTCGTCGACGATGGGGAGCTTCTCGATTCGATGTCTATGTAGAATCCTCTTCGCCTCCTCCAGGGTTATGTCCTCCGTGGCTGTTATGACATCCGTCGTCATGACATCCCTCACCTTGAGCTGTGGATCGGCCAGTCGGACATCCCTCCAGGTGACTATGCCTACGAGGCGGTTGTCATCCTCGACGACGGGGAAGCCATGTATGCGATGCTGCTCCATCATCCGTAGGAGCTCCTCCACCGTCGTGTCTGGGGTGACTGTGATGACATCCCTTATGATGAGGGATTCAGCCCTCTTCACCCGTCGAGCCATCTCCACCTCCTCCTCGACGGAGCAGTTGCGGTGTAGAACCCCCAGTCCTCCCTGCCTTGCGAGGGCTATGGCCATCTCACTCTCGGTGACCGTATCCATGGGGGAGGAGACGAAGGGGACGTTGAGGATCACATCTCTCGTCACATGGGTTCTAACATCAACCTCTGAGGGCTCAACGGTTGTCCAGCCTGGGAGGAGGAGGACATCGTTGAATGTGAGGGCATGCTCCGCATCTCTAAACTTATCTCTGAACCCCATCCCAGACACCGGTTTTAATTCGATGTGCGGAGGGCGGGCTTATTAACGTTGCCCTCCGCCCTGAGGGATGGGGTTAAATGGGGAGGTTTAGGAGCTCCTTAGCCCTCTCGAAGTATTCCAATACGTTGAGACCCCGCTCCGTGATGAGGTATCTCCTCTTAGTTCTACCATCCCCCTCGGTCTCAACGACCTTCAGGAGACCCCTCTCAACCATCATCTTGAGAATCCTCTGGGTTGGCCTCCAGGAGAGATTTGCGGCATACATGATCCTCGTGGGCTTATCAACCCCATCCCTCACTACGGAGAGGACGTCTAACACTATGTCGAGCATAGACCTCCTCTTAGACATCACACCACACCGACAGGAAGTATGAACATAGAACACTATTTAACTGAAACTCACCTCTAATACGTTTCCTGAATAAGGATGATAACATCATCAACTCTAAGATGATAGATGGATAATCAGTATTCTCAAACCAACTGAGATGAGCATTAAGCCCCCTATAATCCTCGTCCACCTACCCAGACCCCTGCCAACTCTCCCACCAAGAAGGGCTGCTATGAAGGTTAATATGGCCACCACAAGGCCTATGAGAATAGACGAGGGCAATATGGGAACCCCCTCAAGGAAGAGGGAGACGCCTGCGGCGACGGCGTCTATGCTCGTCGCGATGGATAGGCCGAGGATGTTTAGGAGGCTGAGGAGATGGGGCTCCACCTCTCTCTCCTCCCCGAGGATCATGGCCAAACCTATGATGGAGAGCAGTAGGAAGGCAACCCAGTGGTCGTAGGCTGAGATGAGGTCTATGATGGAGAGGCCGAGCCACCAGCCGAGCATGGGCATAGCTATATGGGAGAGGCCGAAGGATAGGGAGAGCCTTGAGGCCTGAAGCAGCCTATCCCCAACCCGTAGACCAACGGCGACGGCCACGGAGACCGAGTCCATGGCCAGGCCGACGGCGAGGAGGAGGACGGCGATGGGGTCCAGCATATTCACTGGATTTTCATCGGGTGGGAATTAAGCCTTATGAATCTTTTATCATTATAGACAACTACCTCTAAAAAGATAAATACCGAGCAGAGTCAATATGAGTAGGGAATGGAGATAATTGATGTGGATGCCTACGTGCTACCAACATTAGGAGGAATAAGTGGAGGACTAAACTATACAGCATACGTTGACATGGAAATTGATAAACACATCTTGAAGTATGGAGGTGTGGAGCATAAGGTTAGGATACACTGCTACTCCCCAGAGAGGCTCAGCAGGGGGGAGATGGAGCGCATAGCGAGGGCCTTCGACAACGCCCTCTCAAGATACTTCGCAGACGTTGAGAAGAATAGGAGGATATACCGCTACTGGAGGTGGATGGGGCTTGTCGCCTACGCCATCGCCACCTTCGTAGCCGTCTCCTCCTACCTCTTCCTCCCACATCCCTACAACATCTACGCCACCTGCGTCGACATCTTCTTCTTCCACATCCTCATCTTCGGCCACTGCTTCAGGCCGCTATACAGATGGATAAGAGATGGATCCATAGAGAGAGGGGTTCACAGGGCCATTAGGAGGATGAGGGGATGCGAAGTAGTGGAGGGGAAGGACAGCGGGAAGCTGAAGCTGGTTGAGATGCTTAGAAAACACTTCTCGGAGATAGATGGAGGCGAGATCGGCATCTATGAGAGGCTGAGGGAGTATGCGAGAAACCTCGGCTTCAAAGCCGCCGTGAGATTCTACGACTGGCTGATCAAGGAGCTACGTGAGGAGGAGAGCTTCTACACAAAGTATAATCCCGCAAGCCTATGGAGGAGGATCAAACTCTACTACCTCGGCTTCAAGGTTGAGGTTCCGAGGATAACGGCCCCCATGAGGAATATGGATGTGGGAGCATGAGATGGCTCATCTACAGGGTTCCGAGGAAGGATGAGCCGGACCTCCTCCACATAGACCTCCACCCCTTCTGGTTCCTCGAGATGGAGGGGATGTATACGGAGCTTGAGGAGAGGGGGGAGAGGCTCACCATACAGCTCCTAACACCAGGGGGAGAGACTGAGGACGTTGAGAGACAAGTCAGGGAGGGACTCCTCGACACCTTCTATAAGGATAAGAAGCTGATCAGCGAGGTCTTGAAGAGGCTTTTAAGCTACTACCTCAGCCTCCTCGACCCATTATGGCTGAGACTCTTCCTCGGCCCAACCTTCCTGGCCAGCGGCCTCATCAGGGGATACCTAAGCGGAGGGGCAGCAGACTTCCTCATAGGCCTCTACCTCCTCATGGGAAACAACCTCTTCGTCAAGAAGATCGTCGAGGAGGTCAGGAGATACTACGATGAGGTTGAACGGGGAATCGAGAGGGCCCTAAAGGGATTGGAGAGGGTTGAATGCATCGAGCATCCAGGTCTGAGGGAGCTGAAGGAGATCATGGAAAAGGCCTCGGACAAGACCGAGGCCTACATAGAGGCCCTCCACGCCTGCGACAGGTTGGGACTCCCAGAGCTTAAGGAGTTCTACTCCTACAGCGCCCCAATCACCGAGTGGAGATATCGGGAGCCCCACCTCGGATTCCCCCTCTACGATAGGGGGAAGACCCACGGGGAATTCAGGAGGCGGCGGAGACCAGCCGCCCAGCCCTCGAGGATGAGAGATGAAAAGATGGAGCTCTTCGACTACGACATCGGAGCCAGATACCTCTACCGCCTATCCACCTACAGGGAGCTACATAGGGAGCTGGAGCTGACAGCCGAGCGGATAGGGGCTGAGAAGATCACCGTCTATGAAACCGAGAGGGGCTATGAGGTGAACGCCTATGAGATCGGCGACGGCGACGAGGCCCGAATCCTCATAAAGGCTGGATGCCATGGAAGTGAGCCCGCAGGGCCGCTGGCGATACTCCAGATGATGAGAAGCCTTGAGAAGGAGGGGAGATACACCGAAGAGGTTCTCAGACGAAGCCGAATCGCATTCATGCCCGTCGACGACCCAGAGGGATACAGCATGAGAGCCTGGATGGGAGTCGACATGGCTGGAAGGGAGGAGCACTGGCCCCCACAGGGGGGACCCTACAGCCTACAGGGCGAGGCGGAGCTCTTAGCGCTGAGGCTGCTGAATAGGGGAGGCCTACATCCAGCTCAACTATTGGAGTATGCGGTGAGATTTAGAGACCCAAACGTGGTTTGGGGTGACAACGTCAAGTCCCCTCGGATAGCCGCACTCCAGGAGTATCTGGAGGAGTTCAGGCCAACCTTCGCCGTCGACCTCCACGAGACGCTTGGAAAGATGGCTGACCTCATCTATAAGGGGGCTGGAATACTCTCCATAGAGAACTTCTACATCCCCCCAGAGATCCGAGACCGATTGGAGCATATGATGAAGCGGCCTGAGAATAGGGTCTCCCGATACCTATCGGGGAAGCGTATGCTTAGGAGACTCCTCGGCCTGGAGTATGTTAGAACCCTGATGGCTGAGATACCGGAGTTCGAGGTGGGAGAAGCGATGATGAGACACGTCGCCGAGAAGGGCTTCAAGATCTATAGGGGGGAGTATCAGAAGCTGTTGGATAAGCCCTCACCGGATTGGCCTCCACAGCTCATCTCCATCGACGTAGGGCGAACCATCGATGGGCCGCTTCTCTTCAAGCTGGATATAAGGGTCTGCCCAGCCTGGCTCCACCACCGCTTTGGGACGCTGAGCTACACCACGGAGACCTTCCAAAACCCCATTGACGAGAGAGTAGGCGAAGACCTCGCCTTCGTGGAGGGCGGCATATTGAAGATATTGGGGATCAGCGATGGAGGCTGACGGAGAGATCAGATACTACCTCATCGAAGACCCCCTGGGAGAGGGGGAGACGATAGGGTATAGCAGACATCAACTCAACAGAATCTACGAGGAGTATAAAGACAGGGAAGGCGTGAAACGAATCCTCTACGTCCCGAGAGGCCTCGATGGAGGGGAAACCCTGAGGAGATTCGAGGAGAATCTCTGTAGGAGGCTTGAGGAGAAGGCTGACAGACGCATGGATTGGGCATGGCTCCTAAGATTCTGCGCTGCGGCGATCTGCATCTACACCTTTGAACCCCTCTTCAAATTGGCCTACATACCCCTCGTCTACCATCTAAATCGATACATATTCATCTCCAGGGAGCTGGTGGAGGCGGTTCTCGACCCGATAGCCATCCCCTTCACCACGATCCTCGGCTTCATCCTCGGCCTCTCACCCCTCATACTCACCCTCATCCTCACCCATCAATACATGGCTCGAATATCCAAGCGTGAAGGAGAGATCGCGAAGTGGCTGAGAGACCTCCTCTCCGAGGAGGCTGAGATTAGGGAGAGCCCGAGGCTTGAGGAGTTCAGGGAGAGCATCCATGGATTGGTGGAGGAGGCGAGGAGAAGCCTCAAAGCCCTCCACTCCCCATCCCTCGAGGAGAGGGTTGAGGCCTGTAGGAGACTGATGAGAGACCTCGCCAAGATGCAAGCGGAGGCGAGCTACCATGGATTAGAAACCCTCGTCGACTATTATCACAGGCTTAAGACATCCTTCTACAAGCTGAGCGGGGAGAGGCGCATTCTAAAGCGGGATAAGGCGCTGAAACGCTGGCTTGGGGAGGTGAGGGGTTGAGGGGGCTTAGGGGTGTAGCCTTCGGCCTCATCCTCCTATTAGGATTCTACGCCCTGACAGGCTTTCTGCTCCTCGGCAGGGGTGAGATGGCCGTCGTCGTAGGCTACGACCTACGTAGAATCAGGGGGTTGAACGACATCATCCTCCTGATCTATGGAGACCTCCCCGAGAGAGATGTGAAGATGATAAGCTTCGAGGATAAACCCCTCCTCTCAACCCCCCTGGGAAGATTATATTGGCATCCCCCAAAACCCCTCTACATCCACTATAAATTCAGGGTTGGAACGGAGCGTTATGAGCTGAGAACCACAGTCATACTACCCCTGGCGACGGATGAGGAGGGGAGACTCCTCTACTGGTGTCTACTGACGAGGGATGGCTTCAAAACCTTCAGCCTCTACAACTATATCAGAGACCTATTAAGCGGCGAAAACCCCTATGAGGGTTTGGAGATACCAATCATCATCGTCGACGGCAGATATAGGATCGTCGATGTTGAGAAGTTCATCGAGACGTATAGGGTTGAGGAGAATGAGACGCAGAGATATCCATGGCTATATCCACGGCATAGGGGGCATAACCTGATAAGGGAGCTCCTCGAGAACGCCTTCCAGGTCTATGTGATGAATAAGACCTATCAGACATATAGACAAATAGCGGAGCTCCACCCCGAGCTAACCATCGAGGATCGGGTGGATGAAACCTACAGGATCATATCGAGAGACCTACCGGAATTGGTGGAGGGCCTACTGGATGACCGAGGAATAGAGATTCTTGAGAAACGCTACGGCATAGAGGTCTCCAGGGAGCTCCAGGTAAGGATAGAGTATATCACACCCTAAGACTCAACGCTACAACCGACTTAGGCCGACGGAGGTTTGAAGACTTTAAATCCAGCACCCTTCTAAGGGAGGTGTGGAGGGACGTCGTAGACTGATCATAGCCATCACGGGGTCGCCGGGGGTGGGTAAGAC
>Ga0209410_1001548_pt1 | contig 11227 bp, 15 predicted proteins | sample Mar14436cmmetaG_FD_184135 | JGI IMG/M metagenome (GOLD analysis project Ga0209410, IMG submission 184135) | Marine hydrothermal vent microbial communities from Guaymas Basin, Gulf of California to study Microbial Dark Matter (Phase II) - Marker... ... | reverse complement strand
CGAAAACCGTTCGCTGGCCGAAGCGAGTTACTTCCATAAATGCTTTTGTGTTCTATTATCCATTTGATTTCGTGCCTAATCAAGGATTCTGGTCTCGTAAATTCTTTGACGAATTTAAGTGGGATGAACATTACATAATAGAAGGCGAGCATGAAGATATGGCAATGCAAGCTTGGCCGTCAGATTGGTTTTTTGCAGTATGTGGAAATGTATTTTTATATCATCTTCATGATTGGAACAAGAAAGATTACCACGCTCATAGATTTTCTGACACGAAAATGGCAAAGAGCTGGATGTATTTCTTTCATAAATGGAATTTAAAAGAATACATGGATGGACGATGTCTTCTTCCATGGTTACCGCTTCATTTAATAGATAGAGATGATAGTGTGCGAGAGTCAGTAGAGAAATGCAAGCAAATTCTGAATTTGTTTAAATAAATAGTATTAAAGTGATGGCGCTGGTAAGATGGTCGTTTGGGGCTCAATTAACATGACTTACGCAACAGACGCACGCATAACCGTTCATCTGTTCAATCAACCAATTATTCTATACAATGGAGCGCTTAAAAAATTTAAGTCGAAACAGAAATATTTTGAGATTACGATTGATGGAGTTTGTAAAGGCATGGCGCTTATTAAGGATATTCTTAATATTATTGACGAGGAGCATCATCTTTATATACGAGATACGACTTACAAGGACGCCGCAATAACGGGATTTGATTACGATTATTGGAAGACTTCTAATCATACAATCTGGTATAAATTCAGATTAACATTTGTATCGGGTGAGATAGAATGATTCGGACTGCAGTAATTACTCGGGCTGGCAGAAGGAATTTAGTATCAGCTTTGATAAACGGAACAGCCTGGACACTTTCGGCAATGGGCATCGGAGATTCTGGACAGCTTCCCTCCATGGATGATGTGGATTTGCTAGGTTCAAATAGGTATTACATAAATCTTACACCTTTCTATAATAAAACCGAAGGCTATATTCAGTTTAATTATTCTTTTTCTGCCCAGAATATCACTTTTGATGTTCGTGAAATTGGCATATTTAGAAACACTTCAAATACTTCAGGATATATGTTTATGCGTGCAATTTGTGATACAATTAAGTTTCAGAATAATAGTGATTGGCTTGATATTACAATTGTTTTAAGTGTGCCTTAAAATGCCATCTCTTGAAGCTCAAGCTATCCTTCAATTGCCCTATGGTAATGTTTTTAGCTATGAGACAACTGGTGAAACCAATTTATTTTCGGAAACTCTCTCTGCTATCACTTATTATGAAAGCCAAAAAATTGCTCTCCACTTCATTTGCTCTCAATTCACAACACTTTCTCATCTCTCAAAAATAGCACTACATAATATATGTTGTTATTCCTCTAGTTTTCTTAGAAGATACGGAGTTGCTCTTCGTAGTCTTTGTGTTTATTCTCCATTATTTTTGCGTGAATATAGAGCTGCTCTTCATAGTATATGTGTGTCTCGCCTGCGCTTTTTGAATAATTATAAAATAGCTCTACACAGTCTTTCTGCTTATTCTTCTATCTACAAAAGAGATTATAAAATAGCTCTGCATAGCCTTTCTATCTTTTTGCCTTTATTCGATTTTATCTATAAAAATGCGCTCCACTTTCTATTAGCCTGCGAAGCTAAAACTAGCACGTTTCTTGTTCTTACAACCCTTCTATGCGTTCCAAAAGCCTACATGCCAACTGTTTTTACTTTTTCTTTGTCTCTTCCAATGATAATAAAGCCTCATATCGAGGTGCTCACAAAATACTGTATAGATTTAAATTTATGCCCGCTGCGAGCTCTGTCTTTAATGAGCGCACTTAGTCTTAATTTACCCGCTCTGGCTGAAATTCTTCTCCGCTCCCAATTCTCCATTCCACTATCGTTTCCACAAATTCCTATTTTAAGAACTATCCTGAAATACTATATTCTTCAGAGCTTTATAGTTCGCTTAGGCTCTAGCGGACATTTTAGTTTACTCCTTCCTCTTTCTGTTCATTATTCTCCTTTACTTTCCGTCAGCTATAAAAAATTTCTATTATATTTATTTTATCTTGAACGAGAAAGGAAAACAGAAGTTGAATGGTATTTGTGCCCCTTTAGATTTGTTTGCTCTCTTAATTTTGCGAGAGAGCTCTCTTTCTCATTCCTTGATGAGTTCGGCCTCGCTTTCTATACTACGCTCTTGCTCCTCAGATTTCCAAGTGCAGTTGGATATTATCTATACTTCTATGAGCAGCTGATGGAGCCATATTTCAAATATCATAAAATTTATACAATTGGTTGGCCATGACGGAATTTGATTTAGTTTCCTATGAGGTGGAAGCTGAGTGGGGCCGACCATATAGAATAGCTCGCTTAGAATATGTTGGAGAAGCACCCGGCGAGGATGATGAAATTCAAATCAATCAGGCTAAATATGATAGCGGATGGAGAATACGGATATTTTCTGGCCGAGTGCTTTCAAAGGAATTTAGGGGCTCTCCTCCTAATGATTTACGAATTACGGTTACTGCCGTCTCTTCAGGATGGTATTTAACACAGCAATATGTTAATGAATCCACAGCAATGGTAATACCTGGGGAGACACCCAATCCGAAATCATATATAAAAGAGTGGTTGGGCGGAAGTCATTGGAGAAGTATTACGGGTTGCGAACCAGTTTGGGTTTCTGAGGTTCCTAACTGGCGCTCTGAATTTGCGTATAATAGACTTTTATTCTCCCCTGCAAGAACTACAAAATGGGAAGCTATTACGCAGATTTGTGATAAATTTAATATGGTAGCCTTTACAACGCCTCATTGGGCATTTGACTGGGATGAGTTCAGGTTTTATACGGCTGAATGGGCACGAAAATATGTATTCGATGATATAACTACAGTAGATGCCAACAAAGACATTCTCTCGATTGAGCTGCGGGGTTACTATGGTCGTGAGATGCGCTATAATAGAGTTAAGATATTTTCATCAGACTCAGATTGGGATTATTTCTTTGGACTAGCAGAAAGCCACATGGTAACCTGGAGAAAATGGAGGCCGAGAGAATTTAATTACGAGCTTCCTGATTTGGAAAATCCCTATAACGCCTCAGTATGGGCAGATACTTTGCTTGACAGATTTCAGGAGATGACTGGTCAAATCCGATTGGTGCTTCGCTCTTTTCCAGAAAGAAAGGGAGGTCATCTCCTGCGGCCCGGCGATATTATAAGAGTTGAGCATGCATTTGAAGAAGTTAATACGACTTGGCGAATATATAAAATAATACACAGAGCACAAGCTGGGCAAGAGGCTCAAACAGAAATTTATGCTGCGAAATTTGATGATTTATCTCATCCGTATGTAGAAACTGAAAATCCATTCAGAAGGCTTTCGGAAGAAGTTCAGGAGCGCATAATGCAAGCAGCAAGACGTGCGCTTCCAGGTGTTTTTTCCAAGCGTGAGCAAGTTTTTTCTTCGCTTGGAGAGAGAATAGCTGGGACACCCTGCGAAATAATAGCTGCCAATCCTGATGGAACAGTTGATATTCGTATCATAAATACTTCGCAGATTTTAAGGCGAGTTAGAATACTATGAGGAATGATATATTAGTAGGACGAAGAGGCTCATATATTGAAACTCAAAGCGGGTCCTATGTTCTTCTATCTGGCTCTGTAGCTTCTGAATTTATTAAAGCATCACAGCTAGCGGAGCAGCCTTGGATAGTTCCGCCCTGGGATAATAGTTGGATCGAGGCGGGCTATGGAGTTCGTCAAGTTTATTTTCATTTAGGTCAAGGAAAGGGCTGTCGTAATGTATTTTTAGATGATAAGGGATGTGTATGGATTGCAGGTGGCTCCTATGTTTATCGGAGTGCCCCACTTCAAAATCAAACGAAAAAATGGGATAAGATTGACGGAAAGAAGCTTCAAAATGTTACGACAAATTCTGGCCGAGTTGCACTGGGGAAGAAAGAGGGCTCAAAATATTATTTCATTACGGCTAGACCAAATGGAGGTGCTTATATCTGGCGAATTTCTGATGATTGGCAGGACGACCAGCCAGAGCTAATTGCGGAGCGCACCGAGGAGTTTTGGCCTTATGATTTTCATTATGATGGAAGATATAACCATTGGATTTGTCCGTCCTATAGTAAAGCTTCGTCAGGTAAATATGAATATTATATTTTATCTCTTCAAGGTGAAATTTTAGATCATTATTCGGCCTCCTATCCAGGTCAGCAAATTGCTATCGATGCCTATGGCAGATACTGGATAAATGCTAGAGGCTCAAAATATGCTGGTATATTTGAGCCTGGAACTCTCAATAATATTTCATGGTATTATTTCGCACCTGCAAGTCAGATACGAGGAATCGGAGAGACAATAGACGGCGATATAGTCTGTGCTGATAGAGGCACTTCACAGGTAATTGTGGTGGAGGTAGAATCTGATTATAAAAACTATTATGTCGTAAGAACAAATCATAAAACATATAAGGCTGCTCCTGCGGGAAATGCTGTGTTGGCAGTCTCAATTGATGGAAATCGCTTATTTTTTGTTTATCCTGAGCTTGGCACAGTAAAAACCATTTATCTGCGAGCCTGCGACGGGCCCTACGGACAAGGAGATCCAAGTCTTTATAGATATAAAATTTGGCATTGGAATTGGAGCCCGAATACTTCGGCGCTTATAGAATATATTTTAGGTTACTGATAGAAACTAAAATTGGTGAAAGGAAATGGCTCTGCAATCTATAGCTATTTTGGATGTAGGCAAGGAGAATATTACAAAATTATTGACTGGTTTTGGCGAAGCATATAAAGGAATAGGTGTCGGCAACGACAGCACCGAAGTAAATCAATCAACGCAGGAACATCTCCTGGGCGATGAAACCTGCTTTAAGGACGGCAACGCCACCTATCGTATTCTGGAAAACAATTCCTATGCGGCTCAGTGGTCAAATGTCTTTCAATACAATGATTTGCCCTCCAACCAGCTATGCGAGGCAGCGGTGTCTGTGAATGCCTCAAATCAAACCACTGCTTGTTTGCTGAGATGCACTTTTGATCCTGTGATTTTGGGCTCGGGAGAGCAGTTCTCGATAACATTACAAGTCATTCCAATACAGCCATAATCAGGAATGCCTATCGGATTCGCATTTAACGTGGATCTTAGAATCAGAAAAAAAGACGGCACTGAGATATCTCTTACTGGCTATAGACTATCTCCTATTGATAAAGCTTTCATTTATGCTATACTAGATTTTCCTATTGATTCTTTTATGAATAATCTTAAGCGAGACTTCGATTTTGAATATGAAGCTATTAAATTTTTGAAAAATAGATTTAGCTGAGAGAATGCTGCGGCGAGACATTAGAATTGAAACTCAGCCACCTCGCTTTTATAAAGGTGCAGCTCTCGATAGTAATAGTCTGAATGTTGGTGCTAATAGACCTTTTCTTATCATGCTACGGAATCCCGCAATTTTCTATGCCTGCGATTTTAATATAGTGAGTGAGCAAAGAGGATGTATAGGAAGTTTTTCAACTAAATTAGAAAATAGTCCTCCGTTTTTGTATCCTTCCGAAGTTTCTACCGTAATGGGTGGAAGCTCTAAGGGCATCGCCATCGCCGAAAATAATGCAGAGCGTTTTCTTTATATTCAGAAAGGTCAGGATGGAAGAGAGGAATATATTGAAGGCGGCGCTCTTATTTATATAAATGGACTGGTAAAGGAAATTTATACTGGAAGAGCGGGAACTCTTCATTCCTCTAATAATTATTCTTATTGGGAGGGCAGAAGATACGCTTTGCGACTAGAAGGCGGTGATTGGCTAGAAATAACAAATTTATCCGTTTATTGTGTTCATGATATTATATTTACTTCATTTGCAATTTGGCGGATATATAAAACATATCCTGAGGTTCAGCTGCGAGTTTATTGGGAAGGAAATAATGGAAGCTACCGACTTATAAATGAGATAGGCTTCGATCCAATGAGCTATGAGTATCTCCAAATCATAAAATATTATGATGGTCATAGCTCTGTTCTACGAAATGTGAGCAGGGACGGCCATATCGCAGTAAACTGGGATACTTGGAATTCAATTTATTTAAATTTAATGGACGGCAATTTTTATTATAATACAGGAATGCTCTCAAATGTATATGATAGTTTTACAGATAATGAATCTGAAAGATGGATTAGAAAAGTTTCATTTTATAATGCAGGCAGCGACCCAGTATATTTAGGAGATATTTTAATTATAAATTTGCCCTCCAGCTCTGAGCATTTCCTCACACAGCTTTCCTCTTCAAGCAATAGAAGTAAAATCCATAATATATTAGCAACTGGAAATTTCTATTGGGAGACATGATACCACTTAAGGTGATAGCTGAATATAGATTATATAAGGACGGGAAGCTAGTCGATAGCGATAGAAAGGAGATTATCATACCTTCGGAAGAGAAAGGAGCAGACTGCGAGAAATGAGTTTTTGTTTTTCAGGATGGACAGCAAAGAAAGACTTAGAAGAAAAAACAGACCCAGGATATTATTTCATAGATTTAACTTGGGAAACATTTGACTTCCCTGAAGGCTATACAGGCGAAAATATTGCTGTTGTGGATAAATGCGGCTTCTATAAGGAAGCGACGACTATAGAATATGACGCTCAAAATCAAGAGGGCTGGATACTTGTGCGAGTGGATCCTCGGGAGCTTCCTCCAGCGTTTCTCTTTTATCAAGGTGGCTTAGCTAAAAATCCGTTCCGATTTAACTTAAATTGGACGCTGCGAAGTAATGAGAGAGAGATATACCACGCTTACGCTCCAGGTAGAAATCTCGCCAAGGCCGAGGATTATATAGGTAACAAAACTGCAGATGTTACTAATCCGTATGTTGTTTTCACCTTCTATAATCAGCCAGCTTGGCGAGTTCCGCCAACCAAGGTTGAAGTAAATGTTTCGCTGGGGCCATGGATTGAATTTGATTTGTGGATAAAGCTATTGGAGGCGCCTTCTGCAACGACCCCGCTGCTTGTCAAGGAGACAAATGGCACTGTCCAGCTAGGCTTATATATAACGCCTTCACGAACAATAATCGTGAAGACAAATTGGGGAGATGAAGAGTATGAATACGAGAGCTGGTATGACTTCCCGCTCAATGAATGGCATCTTCTTTTAGGAAGACGATGGGAGCCCACATCGGGTTGGATGCAATATGAATGCGGATGGAGTAACTATTATTTCGGAGATTATTATCCTGTTTCAGGCGACGATTATTCTGGAGAAGGGCCTCTCCGTTTAAAGATGGAGAGTGGCTTAGCGGAGGTTGCATACTTTAGAGTGTGGGAGGGTAAGGGAGGCATAGACAGCACTTTTGATGAATATAAGGGATTTCTTTATAGATATGGTGAGCTTTATCATGTTGATAAGGCTGGTGCTACACGAGGATGCATTATGCTATCATGGGGAGGAGGTGGCTGGTGGGGCTAATTAAAATAATTGAGGAGAAATGCTGGCGAAAACAAACACTATTTTGGAGATTGAGCATCTCAATCCTAATTCAACAAGCGACCTATACGGGCCAGTAAAATTAGAAAGCGCTATAAAGTGCGCTGTTACAGCTCAGGCTTTTTTCAGAGAAAACGCTTCTCATAATATACGAGCTATAATAGTTTCCTCGCCAAACAACTCTGAGTATGACACGGAGCCTTACGCTCAGTTTGATATTCCCGTCGCAAGCAATCAAACAGTAAGAACTACCTATGCGATTCTGCCAGACCCCAAATATATAAAAGCACGAGTAATTAATCTTGATGCGAATATGACAGCTGACTATGTAAAACTGATAGTTACATATACAGAGCCATAGAGCGATGAAGAGATTTACAGGATTAATCGGAGATGCTGAAATCCTTCGAAGAAGTTTCTGGTGGCTTTATCAAAAAGGATGGATTTCAAAGGAGAGCATTAGCGAAGAGGATTATAAGGATTTAGGTTTAGAATTTCCAGATGGCTGCGAGAGGTTTGATAGGGAGGAGATTAGAGAAGAGAGATATGTAAGAACTCGCCTAGGCAAACGGATAAGTCTGGAACAGCTTAAAGAATTAATCTGAAGATGTCAGATTCACGATTTCTTCCAGTGCCTTCAGGAGGAAAGAAAACAGGCAAGACTTTCAAGTTAGAGGATGTATTGGAGTGCTTCAATAAGCCAGCGCTTATTCGTGAGCTAGTGTATCTTGTCGGCGGAACCGTGGTGCGAGGTGAAGGAAATGATGTAGATGTTGTGATAAGAGCTGGCGATTTTCCGCCTGCTCTCACAGAGGCTATTCTCTTTAGGTTATTCAGAGCTTTTTCTTCGCACTTCAATATCCCATACGACGAGACACCAAAATATCTACATATTACAATAAATGATTATGGGCCTTACACTGATTATATCCCGCTTTTCTCTCTTGCTCTTCTTCCTCGCCAGCCAGTTAAGATATTTCGCATGTCTCAAAAAGGCATGGAGATTATTGAGAAGAGCCAGCGAGAGCTAATAGTTGGTGGATATGCTGCCACCTCTGATATAGATGCTGTTCAAGAGCGAATTTCAGAAAAAGCATTGCAATCTATATTTAAGAGTTTTAAGCAGACACCAGAAGAGTTTAGAAATCTCATGTGGGATCATACTTCTACGCAAATTGGCGTTCTACTCGAGAAACACGAGGATAAGGAGACTTATGTGGATGAGAAAGGTTGGTATATAATAGGAAAGCTCAGATATGATATTCCTATTGCAAAAACAATAGCAAAGAAAATTATTGAAAATCCAGCAGAATTTGGATTTTCAGTAAAGATAGGCGTGCCAGGAGATGAAATTAAACAAGTTTGCTTAGGGGATGTCTGCTTCACTGAAATAGAGGAGGCATATTTCATAGAAACTTCGGTAACACCCAATCCAGCAAATCCAGCCACAAAGCCATTAAAGATACTCAATGAATGAGAAACATAAAGTTCATGAGAAGAGATGCGGAGCGCAAGTAAAGGTGGAAGAATAACGATTCGTGCAGACAAAAGATTCTTTTCTAGTAATCGTTTTCCAGTAGGAAGATGTGTTCTAACTAATATATCTCGCATATATAAGTATTTAATAAAAATTGAAGAAGACTGAGTATGCCTTCCTTTCACCTTTTTACTGATGAGACGCTAGTGCTCCGTTTTAGAATAGTTGATGAAAACAACTCAATTTATTTGCCTAGCGACGGTCATCTCAATCTCAGCTACCAATCAGATTGCGGTAATGGAGAATTCATTGAGGATGCAGATGAGAAATATATATACTTTGTCTTTAAGCCCAACATTTCGGGACGAGAAATAGGCTTTTTATCGCTCCATGTGCGAGGGTATGCTAAAATAGGCAATAGATTAAAAGAATTCCATGATACTGAAAAAATATATTTGCTATTTAAAAATTCATCTGGATAAATGATAGACCTTCCCAGCTACGGCCCAACCATTAAAATAAGGTTAGGCTCTTTTCTTCGAATGCGACCTCTTTTATTAAATTACACTGGAACAGAGAAGTTGAAGGATTTCCAAGTAAAATGCACTCTTACTTCTTCCGACATTCCGTTTGAAAAACTTCGAGCTGATAAATGTGATTTATTGTTTGTAGATGATAATAATGAAATAATACCGTATTGGATAGAAAAAAGAGATAATAGCGAAATAGTTGTTTGGCTTAAAATTTCTGAAATATCTGGAGCTCGCAGTCTTACTCTCTATTATGGTAACTATAATTTCACGGGCATGAGTAATGGTGAAGCTGTTTTTGATTTCTTTGATGATTTCGAAGGTGATGCATTAGATTATTCAAAATGGAATGATTCTGGCTTTGCTTATATTGGAATGAAGGGCTGTTATAAAGTAGAGAATTCATTATTAAAGATATGGGGCGATGGAGCATGGCGAATACTGCAAGCTAAAGTAGAATTTACAAACAAAATTTGGGAAGTTAAATTTTTAAAGACTTCTGAAAACGATCATCATTATGCTCTTACGGATGCTCAGGCTACCAACAGTCAGAGAATTTGTATGCGGGATCTCTGGGTCAATAAACGCTTTGATGCTCAATGGCAGATAGATGCCAAGCCCTTCATTTATAGTTTTGATATAAAAGAATATGAAACGAATACCTATTATAATCTTAAGCTAATAATTACAAAAGAGGGCATCGGACATGTCAAGATTAATGGCGCTTCCGCTACTAAATCGGCTTCATCCTGGGCCAATACAACCTTTACCCCTGTGTTTTGGACACACGATCCGATAGAAGATTGGATTGATTGGGTATTCCTTCGTAAGTATGCGGATCCTGAGCCATTTATTGTAGTATAATGATAATGCATAATGGCATCTACATTTCAAAATAGAATATCAGCATGAGTTGGGTTTCATCGCTTAGGAAGCCAGCATTCGTGATGTGCCCACCTGTCTATATCTCCAACGAAATTAAAAACAACAAATGGATGGAGGAGGACAACTCAACCATAGATGTGGGAAGAGCTCTATTTCAGTGGAATAATCTTTATGAGCTAATGACAACCGATGCCATAGTTTATCTTCTTGCACCCAAGCCGAAACTCCAAGACCAAACATTTGTAAATTCCTTTGTTGTTTTGGCGCACCAACCTGACATCGCAATATTATCTAATTTTAGGGCTGCAGGGCGAGTGGGCGAGGAGAAAGAAGCTGGAGGCCTGCTTGCACGATTGGGATTTAAAGTCTATCAATCGCCACCTTATTTTGAGGGTTGGCCGGAACTGAAGTGGATACATGATAACATCTATGTTGCGGGATACGGTGAGCGCTCAACTCTCAAAACCCAGCAATATCTGGCAGAGGCGTTTGATTATAAAATTATTCCAGTGAAGACGAGCCCTTATCTTTACCATCTTGATTGTTTATTCTTCAAGCTCTCCGACGAGTATGCTATTGTAGCTGTAGATGATATTCCGAAAGAGGCAGTAAAAGAGATTTCACGAGAGATTGAGATTTTGCCAGCTGACCATAATGATGCTATGCAAGGCATTTGCAATTCTATTAGACTGAGGCGGATAATTATAAATGCATCTAATGAGGATGAGCTAGAAGGCGAAGACAGAAAAATTGAGGTAGCAAAGAATGAAAAGCTCAAGCAATATGCAGAGCTTGCAGGCATGGAGGTTGTCTTTG
>Ga0209410_1001547_pt1 | contig 11233 bp, 7 predicted proteins | sample Mar14436cmmetaG_FD_184135 | JGI IMG/M metagenome (GOLD analysis project Ga0209410, IMG submission 184135) | Marine hydrothermal vent microbial communities from Guaymas Basin, Gulf of California to study Microbial Dark Matter (Phase II) - Marker... ... | reverse complement strand
ATCTATATCCGAGTTCTCTTCCTTAAAGCCATAACTATACTCGGTAGTCCAAATTCCACGATCTTGATTATTATAGATGAGATTGTTTATGATTTTTACATTCTTTCGTGGGGATTGAGGGTTAATGTGAATAGCTGCCCAGGAGGAACCTGTTAGAATATTATTACTTATTATCACATTTGATAAACCGTCAATCCAAATACATCGTTGTGTGCCGCCGAGTAAAGTATTATTTTCTATATAGACATAGTACCCACCATGTCCTCTTATGTTATAGTTTGCTCCGCCATAAATTTTATTATTATATATATACACATACTCATTATTTCTATTTATATCAATTCCAGCTATTCCTGCAGCTTGTCTTATCGTATTACCAATAACATGAACATTTTTAGAAAAGCAAAATACAATTTGAGATTGAAAGCAATCATTGTCCCTGACAAAAATATCCTCACTATGTGCTGTTGTATATCCTCCTGTTGGATTTATGGCTACAAGATTAGCGAGATAGGATTCATCCAAAATATCTTCAACTGTTATGTTTTTCACATTCCAAGCAAGCACTAACGAACTACCGCGCCCTCCTGTATAGGAACTTGTTACTTTAAATCCTTTAAAAGTTAGGTTCTCAATCACTGGCATAGTATCCCACGGTTCTTCAGGGCTTGGATTTTCATGAGGTATGACAAAAGCAGGGTTATCCCGGTCATTAACTCTTAGCTCAGAATCATGAGTGCCCTGAATTGTAATGTTATTCATGTAAATAACAATTGTATCGCTAACATTATGTATGCCGGTTGCAAGTTCAATTGTTCCTCCTTCCAAAGGCAACATCTCTATGGCATCTTGTATGGATTCACCGGGATTAACCACGATATAACTTTGAGCTGCAATGGTTGTGAAGTTATTTACAGAACTTTTTGTATAATGCGATGTATCCCAAGGAATATAAGTATATACCTCATAATAATAGGTAGTATCAGGACTTAAGCGGGTCAACTTAACATCCACTTCATCCATATCCTCAAACCAGTCTGACCACGAAGCATCACTCATATCAGGATTAGTGGAGTATTTTATCCGGTGGTTCCATGTATGGGGATAGGAGAAGTTTATACGAACTGTGGTAGCAAGAGGATGATAAGAAGCAATATCAGTTTGTGATGGCATTGTAGTTGTGTCCACAGTATTATAAAACCAGCCTAACAATGTCTCATATTGACCTGTGCCGCTTATCAACACCCATTTACTATCACCTCTTAGATTATAACCCAAAGTAGGAACTAACCGTGGTAAACTCGAATTTAATCCCGCTGCTTTTGTTGTATCTTCAATCCACTGAGTTCCGTCCCAGTAAAACGCCCTTAATGAAGTTGAAGAGAGACTTCCCGCAATTAAATTCCACTTATTATCTCCAAACACATTAAAACCAGCAGTTACTACGGAGCGCGAACCCATATCTGGTAATCCATTCGCTCTTGAGGAATCTTCTATCCACTTTGTTCCATCCCAGTAAAAAGCTCTAAATGTGCCATTCTCAGTCCCAGTAATTAAAGTCCACTGTCCATCACCTTTTAAATCTTCTATAAAAGTATGCGAAGCTCTTCCGGAAATACTGGGCAATCCGTTCACTCTTGAGGAATCTTCTACCCATTGTATTCCATCCCAATAATAACCATGAAAATCGGCACAACGAGTAATCAATGTCCATTTATTATCGCCGATTACATTATAGGCAAAAGCAGGGTATTCGTGCCACCCATGAGCCGTTAATCCATTAACTAAACTATCATCCTTTATCCACTTGTTTTCGCTGGCATCATAATAATAACCAAAAAACTTACTATTGGCATCGGTATTGGTTATTAAGACCCATTTTCCATCGCCTCTTAGATTGTAGGCAATATAGGGATAGAGATTATAATAAAAGGAAGAAGGCCAGTCGCCATTTACCAAAGCTTTTTCGCTCTCCCATCCCGATGTCCAAATACTAAATCCACTTGACTTTGATGCTTCCTCTGTATTCCCATAAGCACCCATGTTTATCCTTCCTCCGTTTGGCTCTGACTCGTTGCTGTAATCTGAAGCAGGATCGCCTGCATCTATACAAGGGCTCGTTTCGGTATCATTAATCCAATCTGTACCGTTCCATCTTCCTGCTTCACTTTTCAGATGGAAATCACCATTTGCTGGGTCTGCAAATAACGGGTCTTCAGAGATATCACCTGTGCCTTCTGATACACCAAAATATTTCCCACCTGTGTTGTTCCATATATTATTGTAAGAGGATGTTATCGCACCTTTGTTTCGATAGAGTCCATAGCCTCCATTATTCACGATGATATTATTCTTAGTATCAAGAGTTATTAAGGAGAGATCATTTTTGATTCCATCCCCTCCATTTGAATAAATAGTATTTGATTCTATTTGCACGGAATAAGCGTTGTTCGGTTCTTTGAAATAACAATAAATTCCTGCATCGCTATTTGAATATATTAAATTGTTTCGTATAATATTACCACCGAAATACGTTTCAGGTATTAAGGCAATCCCATACTTGCTACCATAGCATGTATTATTTTCAACGATGGTATTTCTAGCAGCAAATAACGAGATTCCAGCATAATCCGCTGTGGTTATGGCTGACGAAACAAAATTATTAGAAACTATGTTGTTTGAACTACCGCCATACACGCTAATGCCTGCACCCCAGCAAGAATATACCTCATTATTATCTATTACAAAATCATGAGTACCGCAGTTTAGTTCAATGCAACAATAATCGCTATATTTAGAAGTACAATTAACAATAGTTCCTTTTGTAGTGCGAAATGTCCGAATTCCTTCCGTTTTATAGCAATCACAGTTTTTCATATCAATATCATTTGAATATCCTATAGCTATACCGATGTGAGGAGTTTCTTCTACACGAACATTGTAGATATCTATCTTCCAACCTTCGTGAATATGAATTCCATCTTGTGGACGACCAGCCGCTGGCCCACTTCCGCGTACAGTCAAATCTCCTATCGTGACATTAACAATATATACAGGGTCTGGTGGGGGGTCAGGAAAAGGACCTGCCCATGGATCAGGATCAGTTGCATTCGGCCCACGAACTAAAATAATATCAAAATCGTCACCGCTGCTTCCATCTATCACCGTTTCATTTTTGCCTGCGCCATGGAATATTACATTGTTTTTGTTAATTAGAATAGTAGAGTTAATAGTCCATATTCCAGGTGCAAGCTCAACTACACCATCTTCAGGGCAGAGAGAATCTATTGCATCTTGAATGGATTCACCTGGGTTTACATAAACATAAGTTTCACAAGCACTCACCACACCTACACCAGCAAACAACAACATAAAACAGACAACTGCCAAGCTCACTCCAGAAAATAAGTAATGTCGGTTATATTCTTTTTCTCTGCCTTCCTCAATATTTTTCATTTTCATGGTTTTTGTTTTCATACCTTCACTTCCTATCTGTAAGCTCGGGTGTGTGTCTGACTGAAAGTCAGCCACATCAAACGAGCCACATTCGCTACGCTCAGTGGCTCATGAATTCCATCCATATCAACCTGCAGACAGGTTGATCACAGCCTTTAAGAAAGGCTGGCGAAAGTATGGGGTATTACTCCATAATACCCCTTATCGAATCCCATCCATATCAACTCCCGGCCCAGGCATTTATAAGATTTACCACGTCCTCCAATTCTGCCTGACCCTGAGACCAGAGGTTTATGAAGTCCACTACTTCAGATAATGTCACTACTCCGCAGGGTGGAGAGTCTCCGGGGAGGTCACATAATTCACTACAACTGTATGTGCATCCCGTAACCCCATTGTCATTCCAACCATCTGGATTAGAGCAGTTATTAGCATAGCCGGAATTTCCATAACTTTGATACAGACTAAAATCGAGAACTGTGTTGGAACAGACCTCATTTTCACTTACCACCGAAGAATTTGAGTTGTCGAAGAAAATTCCAAGGTTATTGAAATTTATTTTATTACCCAGGATCGTTGATTTACTTTCTGCGGAGTAGATGCCGTATAAGGTGTTATCTAGTATATCATTATCCACAATGGAATTATTCTCATTGGGATCGGTATGACCAATAACCTCATCATCAAATCCAAGAATTTCGGTGTAATTTAGACAGATTCCGATATTATTCCCCTTTATCAGATTCCTTGATATATTATTTGAATTTGAAGTCCAGAGTAGCTCGATTCCATCGTCCATGTTGTTCAAAATCGAGTTATTGGCAATCTGATTCTGGGATGATAGCACTAAACTTATACCAGCCAATTCATTATCTGATACTGTATTATTGATGACTGTGCTATTGTCTGTAAATGTAATAGATATGCCATACCCGTCATTTGAATAAACATGATTGTGTTCAACTATACTCGGGGAGCTAATAATGGAGATACCAAAATCTGTATTTGAGTGTACTTCATTACCGGATACCACACCACCAATAGATCCAAGTAGAGATATGCCACCATTATTGTTCCATAGGGTATTATTGCTTATGAGACTTGATGAGGAATAGATTAGTTCTATACCCCCTGTGTAACCGGCTATTCTGCAATTCTTTATTACAATACCGCTATGATTGCATGTATATATACCCAATGTTATAGGCTCCGTTGAACTCCAAACATCACAGGTATAATTTACAGATGTCAATCCACTTCCATTCAGGAGGGCATTATTACAGTCAAGTGTAACATTATCTGCATCAACTGTAATCTGTGCATTGTATACTTCATCTGAGCATAATGTAGTGTTTGATGTCATCGTGTAGAATCCAGTTATGGCTGTGTTGTTGGTGCACCCTGTAGGTATTGTTGTGGTTGTTGATGAGTCCATGTCTATTTTGATTCCATAGACATATATAAGATCACTTCCAAGCCCATCAATCGAATGCCCCTGGCAATCTAGAGTTATATCATTGGAAGTAATACGAATACATGTCTCAGAGGCATCTATAATATCAGATGTCAGAACATACCTCGCCCCTTCAACATCAAGGGTTGAACATTCACTAATATCTATCGCGACTGTAAATCCACTCAAATATAAAATCACTCCCACAACCAAACCCAGGTACATCAAATTTTTGTATTTCACTTCTCACCTTGCCTCCGCAGAATCTAAAAGTATGCCTAATGCCACCGCCAACCTTCTATCGAATAATCTTGAAGGATCAGAAGAAAGATCCAGGATATATTTGTCGCTAATCGTCCATTTCCTGATAAATCTACCAACCTCCTTATTATTTATCTCGATGATGAAATCTGTCTTCAGAAGAGCACCGAAGGGAAGAAACCTTCTTATTAATGCCTTTCCGATCGAATCTTCCATGGCATGTCCGATCTCATTGCCGTTTCTATCCATAATCTTCCATGTCCTTCTCAACATTGAGGACACCACATCACGTTTAAATGAGCCTATCAACTCCCCTGTAGCGGGATCTTTGACATCCATTCCGGCATTCACATCGAATATGCTTTTGTCTTTGATAGTAAGTAACTCCCTACTTTTTGAGTCATCATTATATACGTGTATGTGGGCATGTAACTTAAATTTTTCCCTCTCTACATAGAATAATGGCTGCTCTTTTTCATCGTAGATGTAGTACTTTTCTCCAATCGTAAAGTGCTTCTGGTGCAATAGAAATTTATCCCGCTCAAATTTAGGATCTATATGTTCCATTTTTTGCTTCAGAAATTATTGATACAGTTTACTATTCCCCATTCCAAATATAAATACTTATCGTTTTTTAAATTTCTCCCTACTCGGGCACTGGGGATTTATGCAGAAGCTCCAGGATTTTTTACCAATCACCCTGAGGATAGTGTAGTCGCATTGTTTACATTTCCCACCTACCACTATTTTTCCTCTGGGGAGTGACATAGTAAATGTGCATTTAGGATAATTATCGCAACCAATGAATTGACCCATTTTTGATCTTCTCATTACCAGGTTGCCATCACACCGAAAGCATTTACCCAGGGAGGTCTTCTCAGTTTTCATAGATCTAACAGAGGCGGCGAGGGCTTCACCGATCTTAGATTCATTTTCCTTAAATTTCTTCGATATCTGAATTATTGTTTCCTTACCCTCCTCAATTACCTTCTCACTGGAGACCCTTCCTTTTTCGATCTCTTCCATCTCTCTTTCGAATTTCCTGGTTAATTTTTCACTCAATACAAGGGGGCAGTATTTCTCCATGGTTTCTACAACATTCAATCCTAATGGCGTTACTTCAAGTGCTTTTCCGGTTACATAACCCCTTTTAAAGAGTATATCTACTATCCGTGACCTGGTGGCTTTAGTTCCAATATTCCTCTTTTCCATTTCCCTGATAATGGAGGCTGGAGTGTATCTCTTTGGTGGCTTGGTTTCCTTTTCATGTATGATAATATCCTCCACCTTGAGTTTTTCACCTTTTTTCACTTCATGCAGCTCCTGCTCCTCAAATTTTGCATATTTTCCATAGAGTGAGTGCCATCCCTTCTCAACAGTTCTCGTTCCCTTGGCAATAAAGATTTCAGAATTATTGTTTAATTCAATTTCAATGGTCTCTCTAAATGCGGGATCTCCAAAGGTAGCTAGAAATCTTCTTGCTATAAGATCATAGACCTTCCAGGCATGCTCACTTAATCCTTTGGGGATTTCACCTGTGGGGTGAATGGCAGGATGCGCTGGATCCTTTTTTCTACCATTATGTGGTTTTAATTTTTTTCTTGAAAGCAGAATATCTGAAGATTCTTTGTATTCCTTTATCAAACCGAGATTCCTTATAATCTTGGCATAGTCAATACCCTTGGGAAGTTGTTGACTGGATGTTCTGGGATAACTGATATATGCATTAGTATAAAGTTCTTGTGCCAGTTCCAATGTCCTTCTGGGATCTATGGACAAATGTTTATAAGCCTCTGTCTGCAGAGTAGTGAGATCGAATGGAACGGGTGGCTTTTGTTCATATTTCCTCTTCTTAATTTTTTCCACTACTGCGATCTCTCCACATTTGTTCTTTATGGAATCAGCCTTTTCCTTTTCCCATATACGGTCTTCAAAATGAAACGCGCTCAGTCTCTTTTCGTCTGTTAAAGAGATCATCTCGATCTGCCAATATGGCTCTGGTTTGAATGCCTTTATCTTAATCTCTCTTGTCGCCAGAATCTTTAGTGTAGGTCCTTGAACCCTGCCAATGCTTAATGTTACATAGCCACGGGATCTTCTCACAGCTAGTGTTAATGCCCTCGATAGATTGATCCCCCAGAACCAATCCAGTATATGTCGAGTTAAGCCGGCATCTGCCATCCCTTTGTTAATTTTTTTCAGATTTTTATAGGCATCAACTATGGATTCGGTAGTCAGGGTAGAGAATTTCATCCTGCGTACATTATCACTTAGTGGATCAACATTACAAGCAAATCTTAGGATGTTAAATGCGATTACCTCTCCCTCGATATCATAGTCGCAGGCATTAATGAACGAGTCACATTTTTTAGCGAGAAATTTGATATTATCGAGATAACTCTTAGTAAATTCCGAATCCTTATTTATCTCATAGCTTGGTATCCACTCTATGTCAAATACCGGATATCGCCAGATCCCCCGTATTTTTTCTCTTAGCCCATAGATGTGACCCACCGTGGGTGCAATAAATATGTCATTCACCTGATGATAAGGAACACCATTTCTGGATAGCGTCCTCTCGCTCCCATTTCCGATAGATTTTGCAATCCTCTCCGCCACATTGGGTTTTTCGGTAATTATCAGGGTGGTCATGCTCTTTTGAATTTTTGTCTTAACTTAATCATATAAAAATCATATAAATCATATAAATAGAAATAGTGATAATACATACAGATAATACATACAGGACTTAAAAATAAGATGAAATTCGTTATTGGCCTAACGGGCAACATTGGCTCCGGGAAAACAATCGTCAGTGAACACATTCATAATAACTACGGTGCAAGCAAAAGAGGATATTCTCAGATTCTGATGGATATTCTCGACAGGCTTTACCTGCCACACGAAAGGGAATATCTACAAAAAATTGGAGCATCCCTCAGAGATTCTCTGGGTGAAGATGTCATTGTTAATGCATTTCAAAAAGATCTGGAAAAAGATAGATCAGAGATTATCGTCATTGATGGGATTCGCTACATGAACGAGGTTGACATGCTAAGAAGATTCGAAAATAATATCCTGCTCTTCATAGATGCTCCCGTTGAAATGAGATATGAGCGCTGCAGGAAGAGGGGCAAGAAGGGGGAAGACAGGATGAGTTTTGAAGAATTCATGAAGGCAGATAAAAGAGAGACCGAGAGACAGATCCCCAAGATAAAGAAGGTTGCTGACTACATAATAGAAAATACTGGGACGCTTGAAGAATTGCTGAAAAGGGTGGATGAAATTTTGAAGTGGGAATTGGGCGAATACAGGTGATTCCCGATTTACTTTTTGTCTTTATCTCATCAGCAGCTACCCTTGTCATCACAGCGTAAACTCAGTCTGGGTCGGTGTCATCACAATAATTATCATAATCGATCTCAACTGCCCCCCATGATACCTTGTGGTTTTAGCATACTCTGCAGCTCAGTTCTCAATTCCACCAATTTATCATTCAGTTTCTTTTCTTGTTTTTCCAGCATCTTTATCTTGGTTGCTGTCAATTCTTTGTCCTCTTTCAATTTCTTTTCAGACGACTCCTTATTGGTCTCTATGAGAAGGGGACCCGCAATCTTATAAATCTTCTCATTGCCCGTCTTTTCCAGAGCACTAAGGGCATTTTCAATATCGGCAGACTGGAGGATAAATTGTTGTTTTTGCATAGAGGTCAATTGAAGTTGATTCTGAAGTTCCTGGAATTGTGCTAATTTATCGCGTACCTGTTTTGGTATTTCTTGTTCCATTTTAATCCAATAAATCATGACACATAATTATCCATCTGAGATATGTATTTAATGCTGCCCTCATAGCACTTAGATCCAGAGCATCTATATCCAGTTTCAGGTAATTTTCATCATATTCCAAATCAACCCTAGATCTGGAAAGTGCCTCGCTTTTTGTTTCTATTCCAACTGACTGACAGCAGATCCTTGCGATTTCGGTTGGAATTCTTAATTTTATCTTCAATTCGTTCATTTCGTTATCTTATTTCATTACCTTGCTAACACCGTCTTAGTCATCCCTTCTGCTCTCTTTTTGATCCAGATATTTGATCTCTTTTCCTTGCACTTGGTACACTTCAATTTATGCTTGACTAAATAATCATATTCCACCTCATTTCCACATTCCATGCAGATGTATGTCATTTTTGTTATCCTCCAGGAACAGGCTTCCTTTTCATTACTGTGAGATAAGCACCACCAGCAAATTTTAAGCCGCAGGATTTACATTCCCAAATTCCAGAACTTTTTCTTATTACTTTTTTATTACAATTTGGGCATCTATTCTTCTTGGCACCGTCCTCGATCTTCCTTATCTCCTTCCTTATCCTCCTACCTGTTCTGGAACCAAACCTTCCCAGGCTACCTACCTTTTTAGTATGGCTATACATTCTTTTTTGGGATATGAAGAATATAAATAGGGATTATCTCTATAAATATATGGATAGAATTCCTTATTAAATCCCTCCTAATTATCCCATAGCCCATGCATTAATCAAATCAACCTGCAGACAGGTTGATCACAGCCTTTAAGAAAGGCTGGCGAAAGTATGGGGTATTTTCAATACTCCTATTGAATTCCCTCCATATCAACTCCCGGCCCAGGCATTAATCAGATTTACAACATCTTCTAATTCTGCCTGACCCTGAGACCAGAGGTTTATGAAGTCCACAACTTCCTCAAGAGTTATCTCTCCGCACGGAGGATAATCTCCGGGAAGTTCACAGACTGGACCCTCCGCCCAGGCATTTATCAGGTTTACAACATCCTCTAAATCTGCCTGACCCTGAGACCAGAGGTTTATGAAGTCCACTACTTCTTCTAAGGTTACCTCTCCACAAGTTGGATAATCTCCAGGGAGATCACACGGCCAGATAGTGGTAGTTGTCGTAGTGCCTAAGGTAGTGGTTGTAGATGTAGTGGTTGTGCTGGTTATCGTGATTGTAGTTGTTGAGGTGGATGTAGTAGTTGTAGTCCCGGGTATTGTGGTTATAGATGTGCTGGTTGATGTGCTTGTAGATGTTATAGTAGTGGTTGTTGGTGTTGTAATTGTAATCTCTCTGACTTCGGATTTTGTGGTGTTTTCTCCTGCTGAGCAGTTTATATACCAGTTGTAAGTTCCATCACTCAAAGAAGAATTTGCAGTTATTATGGTTGGGGTGTTATTTAAAGTTGATGAGTTGGTTCCATAACCAGTATTATTTATAAACAGGGTGCAGTTGTAGGTTGCACTGGATCCAGAAACCGTGAAGTTGAAGTCTGGAGTTGGGTCGTTTGTTGTTGTCTGGTTCGGTGGAGAGTTGAGAGTTATTGAAAACCATACACTGATTTTTATTGTTCGATTCTTTGTTGTTTCCAGATTGCCTGCTGTGTCATTGCTTCTAAATCTGATATAACTCACACCTCCTGTTGAGATTTGGACTGGTGTTGAATAGGTTAGATTTGGGGTGCAGGTATTATCTGTGTCTGTGCAGTATTGGGTTACATCGCATCCAGCTCCAGAGCCATCATCACAGGACAGGGTTACATTTACATAGGTTGAGTTTGTCCAAGTGTTAAAGGTATAGGAAGAACCATCATCTTTTACTGCTGTTGCTGAGGTTGTTGGAGGAGTGGTGTCAAGAGCTGCATAAACTGTATTTGTTGTTTCTGTGTTTCCTACATTGTCTGTGGAATTATATCCTACTGTGTGATTTCCGTCTGTGGTTATCTCCACTGTGGTTCCATTTTGCCAGCTTCCTCCGTCTATTCTGTATTGGGTTAGGTTGCAGCCACTACCATTATCAGAACAAGTTAAAGTAATGTTAAAGGCAGAACTTTGCCATCCTGAAGGTGCGTCATCTGTTGTGGTTGGAGGGATTGTATCTATTGTAATCTCTCTGACTTCGGATTGGGTGGTGTTTTCTCCTGCTGAGCAGTTTATATACCAGTTGTAAGTTCCATCACTCAAAGAAGAATTTGCAGTTATTATGGTTGGGGTGTTATTTAAAGTTGATGAGTTGGTTCCATAACCAGTATTAT
>Ga0209410_1001543_pt1 | contig 11247 bp, 9 predicted proteins | sample Mar14436cmmetaG_FD_184135 | JGI IMG/M metagenome (GOLD analysis project Ga0209410, IMG submission 184135) | Marine hydrothermal vent microbial communities from Guaymas Basin, Gulf of California to study Microbial Dark Matter (Phase II) - Marker... ... | reverse complement strand
TTCCTGGCTTTTGCTGTGGGGGAAACCCCGGCTCCTGAGCGCAGCGAAGGAGAACGGGGAGGGTCCCATGCTGCAAAGGCCTTAAGAAAACAAGGGCGGGAGCATTTGGAAGAAGAAGCACCCCTGTGACCGGTTACCAATGGACCACGGACGGGTTCACTGAGTATTTACATTAAAAGTCCTTTAATTATCAAGTATTAAATTTTATTTTTCGAGGCAATACAGGCAATGAATAGAGATCCGGCAAAAGTAAGAAATATTGGCATTAGTGCCCACATTGATGCCGGCAAGACCACTCTTACTGAAAGAATTCTTTTTTATACCCAGCGGATTCATGCCATCCACGACGTAAAAGGCAAGGATGGTGTGGGAGCTACCATGGATTTCATGGAGCTTGAAAAAGAACGGGGGATAACCATCACCTCTGCCGCCACTTACTGCGAGTGGAAGGGCTATGAGATAAACATTGTTGATACCCCAGGGCATGTAGACTTCACTATCGAAGTGGAAAGGGCCCTCAGGGTCCTGGACGGCGGGATACTGGTCCTTTGCTCTGTTGGAGGTGTACAGTCTCAGTCCATTACAGTTGACCGGCAGATGTCCAGGTACAAAATCCCATGCATTGCCTTTATAAACAAGTGTGACCGCAGCGGTGCCAACCCGTTCCGCGTTATAGATCAACTCCGGGAAAAGCTGGGCCACAATGCAGTTGCAATGCAGATACCCATAGGCCTTGAATCGGAGTTTCAGGGAGTTGTGGATCTCATATCCATGAAGGCCCTGTACTTTGATGGTACAAGCGGCGAGCGAATACGTTTGGAAGAGATACCCCAAGGGCTCCGTGCAGAGGCAGAGGCCTACAGGGAGAGCCTTATTGACGCTGCTTCAATGTTCTCCGATGAACTTATGGAGGCCGCCCTTGAAGGTGAAGTCACGGCAGATCTTCTAAATGATGCGGTAAGAAAAGGGACTCTTGTTCGCGGGCTTACCCCTGTCTTCATTGGATCAGCCTATAAGAATAAAGGGGTCCAGCCTCTACTTGATGCAGTGACTCACTATCTCCCGCAACCGATGGATATTGAGAACTTTGCCCTGGATATGGAAAATGAGGAGGCCGAAGTAAGACTTGAGCCGGATCCTTCATTACCTCTCGTAGCCCTTGCATTTAAGCTGGAAGAGGGGCGTTACGGGCAGCTCACTTACATCAGGGTGTATCAGGGAACCCTCTCCAAGGGTGATACCATAGTTAACTCCAGGACCGGTCAAAAGGTCCGGGTTGGCAGGGTTGTGCGTATACATGCAGACCAGATGGAAGATATAGAGTCTATTCCCGCCGGCTATATCGGGGCACTCTTCGGCATTGACTGTGCATCCGGTGATACCTTCACCTCTCCTGAAATCAGATATAGCATGACCTCCATGCACATACCCGAACCTGTTATCTCGCTGGCAATCGTCCCCACGGACAACAAGGCTCAGATCAATATGTCCAAGGCCCTTTCCAGGTTCACCAAGGAAGATCCGACATTCAGGGCATATGTTAACCATGAGACCGGAGATACCATCATCTCCGGCATGGGGGAGCTTCACCTGGAGGTATATGTTGAGCGAATGCGCAGGGAGTACGGCGCGGATGTTACCACGGGTATGCCCCAGGTAGCATACAGGGAGACTATTACACGACGGGCCGAGTTCAACTATACCCATAAAAAACAGACGGGTGGTGCAGGCCAGTATGGACGGGTAGCCGGCTACATGGAGCCTGTTGACGACGAATTCGTCTTTGAAAACAGGATAGTCGGAGGTGCCATACCCACAGAGTTTATCTCTTCATGTGAAAAAGGTTTCAGAAAAGCCATGGAGAAAGGGGCATTGCTGGGCTTTCCTGTTACAGGAGTCAAGATCGTCATTAACGACGGTCAATCCCACCCTGTGGACTCATCTGACATGGCTTTTCAGACAGCATCCCGCAAGGCCTTTCTGGAAGGATACAGGAAAGCCAAACCTGTCATACTGGAACCTGTAATGAAAGTGGCGGTAGAGACCCCGACCGAATTTCAGGGATTTGTAATGGGATCACTCAACCAGCGAAGAGGGATGATCCTGGGTACACAGGATGAAGGAAACATAAGCGTAATAGAGGCAGAGGTCCCGCTCGCCGAGATGTTCGGCTACTCCACAATCCTGCGCTCAGGTACCCAGGGCAAGGCCCAGTTCACCATGGAATTTTGCACCTATCGTCAGGCACCCAAAAGCGTAACGGATGAATTGATAAAAAGGGCTGCGGAAGGAAAGAAAAAGGCCGCTTAAGCCATATTTGTACGCTGTTTTAAAGAGAAAGTATAAAGGTCCTTAATATGTCAAAAAACAATCAAAATACTGGAAATCCGCTTAGTTTTATCAAGGAAGATGCCGGCCACCTCCTCAGGGAAGGACAATTCGGCGCAATACTTGCCGGGGCCGGAGAGGGTAAGACTTCTTTCCTGATGCATCTGGCCCTGGACAACTTGCTCAGCGGGAAAAACGTACTTCACATATGTCTTGGACAACCGGTAAAAAAGGTATGTCTTTGGTATGAAGAAGTCCTTCACCGCATATCAGATCAATATGAGTTAAATAATACCAATGTGATGTGGGAGATGATCCTTCCCCACCGTTTTATTATGACCTTTAATGTTGAGGACTTCAGCGTAAAGCGGCTTGAAGAACGTCTGAACGACCTCACTGAGCAGGGCGTATTCTTTCCACAAATAGTCTTGTTAGACGGATTGCCATTCAATGAGACTGTGCGGGAATCATTGAGCGAACTAAAAGAAATGTCCGGGAAACACGGTTTCCGGGTATGGTTTACCGTAACGACTCACAGAGAAGACAGCGTCGAACAGCCTGACGACATCCCGTCCCCCATCAGTTATATGTCAGACCTTTTTGATGTTATAGTACAACTCAAACCTGTGGGACGTGAGATCAGTGTTCAACTGATTAAGGGGCAAAAAGCGGACAAAGTCCCGCCTCTAATACTTGATCCAGCCACACAGCTTATCAAAAATCGTGAGCAATGATATCCTCCTTTCTGTAAAAGGGCTTGAAATTGAAATCCGGACCAATAAGGGGCCTGTGTTCCCTGTAAGGGACATCTCTTTTTCTGTAGGAAAAGGTGAGAGCGTCTGTCTTGTCGGCGAATCCGGTTGCGGAAAAAGCGTTACGGCCCTTTCCCTTCTGGGCCTCCTTCCCAGCCCTCCATTCAAGATCAGAAAAGGGGAAATAAAGTTTGAGCACACAGACCTCATTGGCCTTACCCCTGGTCAATTGTGCAGTATCAGGGGAAATGAAATAGCCATGATTTTTCAAGAGCCTATGACTGCCCTAAACCCGGTCTTCACTATTGGAGACCAGATTGCGGAGGCCATAACAACCCATCTCAAGGTCACAAAAAAGCGGGTTCGGAAGCGGGTTATTGAGCTTTTAACCCAGGTGGGAATGCCGGCACCGGAAGAAAGAATAGCAACTTACCCTCATCAGCTCTCGGGTGGACTGCGTCAAAGGGCTATGATAGCCATGTCCCTTGCGTGCCAACCGAAGCTTTTGATAGCGGATGAGCCCACTACTGCCCTGGATGTTACCATACAGGCCCAAATTCTTGAACTCCTGAACAGTCTCCGTGAACAGTATAATCTCAGCCTTCTTCTAATAACCCATAACCTTGGAGTAGTGGCCCAGATAGCCCACAGGGTAATCATAATGTATGCCGGGAAAATAATTGAAGAGGCCCTGGTGAGTGATCTTTTTGATAATCCCCTCCATCCATACACACAGGGTCTTCTTGATTCATTACCTTATAGCATTCCTGCAGACGTCAGGCGTCTCGCTTCCATTCCGGGGATTGTCCCTGCCTTGGATTCCATTCCTTCAGGGTGTGCCTTTCAGGACCGTTGTCCCAAGGCCATGGATGTCTGTAAAAAGATTGAGCCTGAAAATTTCCGTCTGGAAAACGGCAGACGCGTTTCCTGCCACTTATTCAAATAAATGGTATCAGCCGCCTCCACCAGGATACCCCTGGTTCTTTTTCTTTGTCTGCCCCGGCAGCGGAGATATCCTGGAATATCTTTTCCTTTTTCAGGATACGAGCGGCCTTCATTCCTGCCGGAGTGTCCGGATAAAGGTCTATGGCGGTCTCCAGACGGTTTTTGGCCTGTAGCACCTGGCCGGTACGCATATACCATCTGGCCACCAATACCTCATGCCGCGCCAGGCGGTTCTTTGCCTCTGCTATTCGCTTACGGGCCTCATAACTGTAAGGACTTTCCGGATATCTGTTAAGGAGCCGTCCATAGGTCTCAACGAGCTTGTGGGTGAAGGTCTGGTCACGATCAGGGGCTTTCATTAAATTATAATAGCAGGAACCCTCCTGAAAAATCACATATGGCACCGCCTCGTTGACAGGGTGAAGCTTTTCAAATTCTTCGTAAAGGGAGATGGCTTCTTCATAATCGCCCATATAAAATTTGCAGTCTGCAAGACGCAGTTCCGCAAGCACGGCGTACGGGCTGAAGGGATAGCGGTCCCTGACTTTTTTAAATATTTCCTCTGCCAGGATATAGCGACCACTGACAAAATAGTCCATGGCCTTCTCGGACAGGTTAACCTCGCTCTCCGGTTCCGAGGGACCGACTGCGGAATGAAACCATGAGGACAGGCCCTTATCTTTGCCGGCATCGATATCGCCGCCCTTGCCGGCACATCCGGCAAAAATGCCGATAATTAAAATACCTGAGAACAAAAGATATCTTGCCGATAATCCCTTGCTGCATACCGTCTGATGACGCAGTTTGTTCATCCGGATCAGGACAATGCCTTACTAATAGCGGATTCTATAACAGCCTTCCCTACTGCACCGGTAATCTGCTCTACAACCTGCCCCTCCTTGAAAATGATTAAGGTGGGAATAGCCCTGATGCCATACCTGCCTGGAGTAACCGGACTCTTGTCCACGTCCATCTTGGCTACAATTAATTTTCCGTCGTATTCGCCGGCCAGTTCCTGAATGACAGGTGCAATGGCCAGGCACGGTCCGCACCAGCCCGCCCAGAAATCAACCAGCACAGGCATATCAGCTTTCAGGACCTGGGATTCGAACTCTGCGTCTGTCACATGTATCAATTTGTCTTCGGACATAATCTGTTCATCTCCTGTTATCAATTAAAATAAAAAAGACCGGACTTCGGCATTTCTCTGCCAGAAAACCCGTTCCATAACCGATATAAAAATATGGGATAATACGCGTGAATGTAGGCCAGGGCTGACTGACTGTCAAGGGACTTCAGATATTGCCGCTACTGCCTCATCTATTCTTTTTACCGGAATGATATCCAGGCCACCCGAGAGCGTGAGACGGTCAGATCCGGCCCAGGGAATAATGCACCTCTTCAGCCCCAGGCGTGCAGCCTCGTTGAGTCTCAGTTCCGCCCTGCCAACTGCCCTCACCTCTCCGGTGAGGCCGACTTCTCCAAATACGGCGGTGTCCAGATCCAGAGGGACCTCCTTCAGGCTTGAGACCATGGCCGTTATTACTGCGAGTTCGCTTGCAGGCTCTGATACCTTGAGCCCGCCCGCCACATTTATGAATATGTCCCGGTCATAAAGGGCCACGCCCAGATGCCTTTCCGCAACCGCAATGAGCAAGGCCAGACGATTACTGTCAATACCGGTTGATGTCCGCCTCGGCATCGCCAGGTGTGAAGGGCTCACAAGGGCCTGGATCTCCACCAGGATTGGGCGGGTACCCTCCATGCAGGGAACGACTATGGATCCGGGGACCGCTTTCGGCCTTTGGCCGAGGAAGATCTCAGAGGGATTGGGGACTTGCCTCAGACCGGCCTCAGTCATCTCAAAGACACCTATTTCATGAGTCGGACCGTAACGGTTTTTTACAGTCCTCAAAAGCCGGAAGGTGTGGCTGCGATCACCTTCAAAATACAATACAGTGTCCACCAGATGTTCAAGTACCCGCGGACCGGCTATGGCCCCTTCCTTTGTTACGTGGCCCACAAGTATTGTTGGGACGCCCTTGAGCCTGGCAAGCTGCATGAGCCGTGCGGCAGCCTCCCGGACCTGGGCTACGCTCCCGGGAGCCGAAGATATCCCGCTGCAGAACAGGGTCTGTATGGAATCCACGGCCAGGACGGAAGGATCCTGTTCCTCCACAATGTCAATAATCCGATCGAGTTCCGACTCGCACGCAACCCATAGGCCTTCCGGGATCTTTTGCAACCGCTCAGACCTCATTCTGATCTGAGACAGGGATTCCTCCCCACTGACATATAAGACCTTTTTTTGATCAAAGGCCAGGCGGCAGAGTATCTGCAGGAGCAATGTAGATTTACCTATACCCGGCTCTCCGGCCAACAGCACCAGACTGCCGGGTACCAGCCCTCCGCCGAGCACCCTGTCCGTTTCTTTCATTCCTATAAAGATTCTGGTCTCATCAACATCTGCAGACACTTCCAGCAAGGGTATAGGAGCAGATTGACTCACGGAATAAATGCATCGGCCTTTTCTAACAAGGCTGTCCGCGGTTTCTTCCACCAGTGTATGCCATTCTCCGCACCCGGGACAACGGCCGAGCCACTTGGCCGAGGTCTGGCCGCATGACTGGCACACGTAGACTGTTTTGCCGTCCTTATCTCTGCTCAAGGCCCATATACCTCTTGATCCATGGCCCCCTTGGGGGGAGTTAATGGTAATTTAATCCTGACAATAATGCCACCGCCTTCCCGGTCCCTGAAACTTATCTCACCACCCATAGCCTGTAACAAGCGGTATACTATGGCAAGCCCCAGCCCGGTACCCTTTGTCTTGGTAGTGACAAAAGGCTCAAAGATACGATTTCTCATGTCTAAAGGCAATCCGGGGCCGTTGTCCTCTACCGTAAGCATAAGAAACTCACCGCTGCACTTCACACTGAACCAGACCTCGCCTTCCTTGATTTCACTCGCTGCATCAATGGCATTTTGTACCAGATTAAGAACTACCTGCATCAATTTTTCCCTGTCAAGTCGCAGCTCCAGTCTTTCACATGACATGTGAAACTTCACCTTACCTTTTAAGGGACCGATACTCCTTTTAATATCCTGGCAGAACCTCTCCGTATCAAGCTCTTTCATATTGAGCTTAATGGGCCTTGCATAAGCAAGGAGGTCAGCAGTCAAACTCTCAAGCCTCCTGGACTCTTCCACAATGACGGAAAAATCCGCCTTTACATCAGGATCTGTTGCACCCTCCAGGTAAAACTGGGCAAAGCCCTTTATACTGCTCAATGGATTTCGTATCTCGTGGGCCAGGACCGCAGCCATCTCACCCAGGGCGGCCATTCGTTCCTGTTTACGCAGTCTGGCCTCCAGACGATAGTTTCTGCGCCATGCCCATAAAAAAAAGGACGTCAGGATCCACAAGGTGATAAGGGAAAATCCAATTAAAGCGAGCTGAAAATTGGCCCTTCTGAGAATCCTGCGTGCCGGATATGGATGGAGAGAAACTCTCAGGCAATAGGTCCCGGTGCTGTCAACAGGCTCAATTTCTTCCGGCGCGCGGGACTGTTCATGATCAATATTATTCTCGTTGCCATTACCGGCCTGTTCGAGGTGAAGGTGCAGGGGAAAGTCCAGGACAAATACCTCTTCTCCGGTTGCAAGGACAGAAAATCGGGTCTCCGGCTGCTTCTGCGAGATCACTCTTTCTACATCAGGATCCATCCGGCTTCTTCCCACCAATAGAGGATTGGAATGGAGCAATACAGTACCGTCCCGATCATAAAGGGCCAGAAAGGCAAGGTCATCCCATCTGTCAGTAGTCACAAGTTCGGGGAAAAGCTCGTTCCTGAGACCTATCCTTTCCAAGGTAAAGCCCAGACTCACAGCTATGTCCAATGCCCGGTTCTCAAGCAGATTCTCCGATCCCTCTATGGATATCCGGTAAGTACCCACAGCGCTGATTAAGGCAACTACGGAAAAGAGCAGCAATATTATGAATGCAGAAACCAGATAAACCTTGGAAAAAGTGCTCTTGGGCTGCCTGCGGTTAAAATATGAGTTCATAAAAATGAGATCATCCTATCAGAATTAAATTGTGGTAGAAAATAAAAAAGATTTGTACCATTAATTCAAACATTCAACACTTTAAAATTGTCTCCCAAAATTTGGAGGCCTTGATTGAGGAATATCATGAACAGACATCTGCTTGCAGCTACGGACGGCTCGCCAACCGCCCACAAATCACTGAAATACATAGCCGGGATATATCAAGATGTCCCGGATGTTGATGTTACACTCATAAGTGTGGCAGAACCTCTGCCGTCTTTCCTGACTACCGGAAGCAGGAGTTTCCAGGTCGAGAAGAGCCGTCTCAAGCGTCTGGATGATATGAACAAGCAGAGGCAGCAGGAGTGTATTGACATACTGGAAAGGGGCAGGGCCTTGCTGGAGCGCAACCAATTTCCGGCTGATCACATTCACACAAAACCGGTCGTACAAAGCAGAGGCGCTGTGCATGACATACTCAGCGAAGCCAAACGCGGTAAATATGACGCACTGGTTGTTGGCCGGCGCGGGTTTGGACGTCTTGTTTCATATTTTATAGGCAGTGTCTCCTATGGGCTGGTTCAGCATCTCAAGGATATTGCCATCTGGATAATCGATGACCCTCTTCCATCAAGGCACGTGTTGATTGCGGTCGATGCCTGCGAATCCTGCCTGCGGGTAGTTGACCACGCAAGCTTTGCATTAGCCGGAATAAAAGATATAAAGGTGACTTTATTTAACGTTATTCCAAAATTCCGGCCTTTTATGTCCAGAGAGATCTCCGCCACCTTTGAAGACATTGAAACAATGATAGCCTCTTACTCTGAAAAACATATAAAAGATCTGCTTTCCGAGGTACATAATATATTCAGAGATGCCGGCTTCAGTCCGAAATCCGTGGAGATAAAGATCAAAAAGGGAAGCACGGGAGTAGCACGAGACATATTTACAGAATACGAAAGAGGAGGATATGGAACACTGGTCGCCGGCCGCAGGGGAATCGGGGGATGGGAGGCGATTTTCCCGGGCAGCGTATCCAACGGGCTGTTACACACTCATACAAAGGGAGCGCTCTGGATCGTTTCATAAGGGCGATTTCGCCGATGTCTCCCGATTCTTTCCCTGATTCCTTTTCCTTGATTTGGAATTCAAATTCGTCACGTTATGACCGACGGTATCTCTCTGCCGGTGCGGTCCCTGATCTGTGCAATACTATCCGCAATAGAAATGAGCTCTGAAAGGGCTTCCTGTGTATCCCGGCCTTGTCTTTCAGGATCCATTTCGTATCTTTCCAGGTATACCCTGAGTGTAGCACCTTCTGTCCCGGTGCCGGACAGACGAAACACTATACGTGAACCTCCTCTGAAGATGATCCTTATCCCCTGGCCGGTACTCAAGCTTCCATCTATGGGGTCCACATAGCTGAAGTCATCGGCGGCCTCAACTTCATGGCTTCCAAAACGTTTTCCCGTAAGACCGGGAAGACTGTCCCTCAAATGATCCATAAGGCCATCTGCGGAACCGGTGTCAAGACCTTCATAATCGTGACGGGAGTAAAAGTTTCTGCCGAACCTCCTCCAGTGTTCCTGCACAATCCTTTCAACCGGCTCCTTTCTGACAGCCAGGAGATTAAGCCAGAAAAGCACTGCCCAAAGCCCATCTTTTTCCCTCATGTGGTCCGAGCCTGTCCCAAAACTCTCTTCACCGCAAAGCGTTACCTTGCCGGCATCGAGTAAATTGCCAAAGAACTTCCATCCTGTAGGTGTTTCATAGCATCGGATTCCCAGGGCTTCAGCCACCCTGTCCGCTGCCATACTTGTAGGCATGGATCTCGCAATACCTGTCAGTCTTTCTGAATAACCCGGGACGAGACCGGCATTGGCCGCAAGGACAGCCAGACTATCACTTGGCGTCACAAAAAAGCGCCTTCCCAGGATCATATTGCGGTCCCCGTCCCCGTCCGAGGCAGCTCCAAAATCAGGAGCATCCTCAGAGTTCATGATCCCAACAAGTTCCCGGGCATATTTCAGGTTAGGATCCGGATGGATCCCGCCAAAGTCAGGCAGAGGATCAGCGTTGATCACAGTGCCCCGGGATGCACCGAGGCGTCTTTCCAAAATGGCCCTGGCATAAGGACCGGTGACGGCATTCATGCCGTCGTACACCATAGTAAACTCTTCGGAGCTTAAGAGCCCTCTCATCCGGTCAAAATCAAAGAGCCGCTCCATGAGTTCCACATAATCAGCGACAGGGTCAAATACCTCTATAACCATATCCCCTATATGGCTCTCACCTAAATGGTCCAGATCCGCATCAGGGGCATCAAAAATATGATAAGTATCGATTTCAAGGCTGCGCTTATAGATGGACTCCGTGACGTGCTCCGGGGAAGGGCCCCCGTTTTCGACATTGTATTTTACTCCGAAATCTCCCTCAGGACCTCCTGGATTGTGGCTTGCGGAGAGGATGATGCCGCCCGGCAAGCCGTGCTTCCTGATTACGCAGGATGCCGCCGGCGTGGACAGGATCCCCTTCAGTCCCACCATGGTGCGGCCTATCCCATTGGCGGCGGCCATCTTGATAATGACTTGAAGGGCCTCTTTGTTATAGAAGCGGCCATCTCCTCCAAGGACGATGGTCTTATCCTTTATGTCACCCATTATATCAAAGACGGACTGGACAAAATTCTCCAGATAATGGGGCTGTTGAAACGTGATTAACTTCTTGCGAAGGCCTGAGGTGCCTGGCCTCTGGTCTTTAAAGGGTCTTGTGGACACCTTTTTAATACTCATCCTGAGATTCCTCCTTTCTTACGGATAGATCTGACAGCTATCGGGAATAAATATTCTTATGAACCCATTATATCCTGCCTTGAAGCAGTTTGCCTTTTTTCGGGTTTCAAAGCTCACTCATTGCAGACCGAAAGAGGCAATGCAATTTGGCCCGCGATCGAAACCCTGCAAAAGGCAAACCGCTCCTGCGGCAGGGCACGGATGGCAACCGTTCACAGGAAGGGGATATTTCTTTGAACGGTTTAACGGAAGACCCCGTAGTTTTCTCGGCTTTTGCTGTGGGGGAAACCCCGGCTCCTGAGCGCAGCGAAGGAGAACGGGGAGGGGGCAAGACTCCCCCATGTCAAAAGCCTTAAGAAAACAAGGGGCTGAAGTGTTAA
>Ga0209410_1001541_pt1 | contig 11255 bp, 12 predicted proteins | sample Mar14436cmmetaG_FD_184135 | JGI IMG/M metagenome (GOLD analysis project Ga0209410, IMG submission 184135) | Marine hydrothermal vent microbial communities from Guaymas Basin, Gulf of California to study Microbial Dark Matter (Phase II) - Marker... ... | reverse complement strand
TTAAACCGTATGGAGGGAAAATGTTTTCGGAACTCATTTTATTCTTGAAAACACCCAAAGCATCCTCTAATAAAGATTCCTTTTAAATCAAGTTTTAAAGCAAACACTTCAAACAGAATTTAAATATAAGGTTAATTTGCATGTTTAATGATAACCGTAAATGTTCGGCAGAAACTTGGATCTCTGCGCCAAGTGCAAGGGTGTTAGGAGGCTTTGCGGTAGGCCTAGGTGTCCTATCCTCGAGAGGCTTGAGGCTCTCCAGAATATTTCGAAGATTACTTCTTCGAGAAGTTTTTTCGGGTCTACCCCGCCCTCCATACTTGTTGGCGAAGCAAACTATCCCCTTGTTAGGGTTGGAGCTAACGTGCCTCCAGAAGTCGGCGTAAAGGCTAGACTTTACGACGCGCCGGAGGAGTGGTGGGGGCGTAAAGGCCTCGAAGACATTATAAAGCTTAGGGCATCGATGGTCTATTCTAGCTCTAGGCTGAATGTACGCGTGGCTCCGCGCTCTGGCAGAGATAATGTGCTGGAAAGTCTCAGACTTGCGGCGCTCTCCGAGCTACCAGTAGATACGGAGGTGCTCTTCCGAAAGCCTCCCAGGGTAAGCATCAGGTTTGACTCAGTGCTTTCCCCAGTAGGCCCCAGTGGCGAGGTTGAGAAGCTTGAAGTTGTCAGCAATCCTGTCGTGCCGCGCCGCGTTGACGATATAGTGTCTGACTTTGACGTGGATTCGAGAACCGCGGCAGAGGAGCTATACTTTCACGGTGTCTCTTACTATCACATTGTGAGGCTTTTAAGCCTCGGCATGCTGGGCGCGAGGTTTAGGAGGCGAATTGTACCCACGCGTTGGGCTATTACGGCTACCGACAAGATATTGGGAGACAGGCTGCTCGAGAGGGTTAGAGATTACAGGGAGATAAGCGAGTACGAGGTTTACATGTCGGAGTACGTGGGCAACAGGTACTTCTTGCTCTTCGCGCCGGGAGCTTGGAGCTTCGAAATGATAGAAGCTTGGCTTCCTAGAAGCGTCTGGGTAAAGTCCGCTAAGCCCGTCGTTATTGAGAACTATGAGCTACATGACGGACGGGCACGCAAGCCGGGAGTTGATGGAGGCTATTACGCCATAAGGTTTCCTGTCCTCGAATTCTTGCATAGGAGACGACGTCAAGCAACTGTGGTGGCTGTTAGAGTGATTACGCCTGATTACTACGCTCCAATAGGGTCTTGGCAGATTAGGGAAAGCATCCGTAACGCCTTTAAAGAAAAGCCCGTGAAGTTTGATGAGCTGCGAAAGGCTTGGGAGCACATCGCCGCTAAACTCGGCCAGCTGAGAGAAGACGTGGAGAAAGAGGCTAGACTCCTTCGGTCTCTCTTTTCGCAGCGCTCTCTTCGCCAGTTCCTGTAGTGCTTCCACGGGTTAAGGCCTTCAATATAGTGGACTGCGTTACTATGCCTACTACCTTGCCTTCCTCGTCCACTGCTGGTATGTAGCTTTGGGCAGCGAAGGGAACCTCCTCCAGTACCAGGAACAGGTTATCGTTCTGCTTCACGATATGCCTCGGCTTCTCTGCTAAGTACTTGACTTTTTCTTCTAGGTTATTAGCCAGCTTGCGCATAGTAGCAAAGCCTAATTCCTTTCCTTCGCTATCCGTTATTAGAGCAACTTCTCCTCCCTTTTCTGACAATATTTTAAGGGCTTCTCTGGCGGTTAGTTCAGCGTCTACCCTTACTGGCGGTTCCATGACGTCTCTTATCCTCATTCTGCCGAGAAGGTACTTTACTAATACGGGAAGTATTGGCGGCGCCTCGATTGTCTCGGCCTTTTCTAAGCCGTAAGTCTCCCTAGCTATTACGGGATAGAGCAGAAGCATTACGAGGGAAATTGCTACTGCGGAGGAATATAAGGCACCGCTTATTAGCCCATTATAAAGGAAAGTCGCTAAGACAGCTAGGTCTACCGAGCCCCTGGCCAGTGTCGTCGAGGCTATTTCCCAGCTACATTTGAGCTTAAGCGCTTTAGCTACAGCGAAGTGGACGAGTAGACGTACAGGGACGAGCGCTACTACTAAGGCTAGAGTGTCTAGAGGGTTTTCTTTAAGGAAGTCCCAGGTGAAGTTGAGCCCTATTGAAGCGAAGAATAGTGGGATAAAGAATCCATTACCTATCTGAATGAACGTTCCCAAGGCTTCGCGGGACCCGCTTTCCACGAGGAAGTCTGAGAGGACTAGGCCAAGTATTAGGGCTCCGACGACTCCGTGAACCCCCACGCTTTCCCCTACCCCTACAATCAGCAGGAGAAGGCCGAATATTATGCCTACCAAGGCTCCGCGAGACGCCATATAGAGTCGTACTGCCTTAACTATTTTGGGCACCACGTATATTCCTGCCAGTCCCGCGAGCACGAAATATAGGAATATTTGTCCGAGCTGGAACATTATCGACCTTGCAGTGACCGCACTGGCTCCACCTATTTCTAGAAGCGCGCCGACCACTATTAGACCAGCAACCTCACCTGTAAGCGTGTAGGAGAAGAGAGTTAGGCCCAGGTTGCTTTTAAGCATTTTGAGGTCGCTGAGCACCTTCGCCACTACGCTGGATGTCGGAATAGCCGCTAGTACAGCTACTGCTAAAGACTTGGCGAGTGAGAAGCCTAGGAGTGTAAAGAAGGTGAATACTGTTAAAGTAGTTAATGTGAAGGATATAAGCGAGGCGAGGACGTGTTTTAGCCTTATGTTTGCCAGTATTCCTTCTACGTCTATCTCCTCTATACCGAGTATGAAGAAGAAGATATATACACCTATGCTTGTAAGGAAGTCTAGGCTGGGAGAGGACCTTAAGACGTCCATAACTGCGGGGCCCAGTATTATCCCGGCCAGCGACCAGCCGACCAAGGGTGGAAGTCCTCTGCGCAGCGAGTATTCCTCAAGCATTTTTGAAAGTATTATGAGTAGGGCTATTCCCAGCAGCTCCTCCATTTCTCTGTGTCACCTTGCTTACAGCTTTCTTAAAGCGTCGTAGGCTTGTTCTAAGAAGGTTAACGCGTTTTCCCGCTCTATTTTCCTGAGATCCAACACAGCCATTTCCAGCCCAAGATCTCTCAGAGCAGCCAGCTTTTCTGCATGCTCCTCTATATCGCTGTCTATACTGTAGAACATGGCGTACACGAACCTCTTGCCAGTTGTGCCGTACTTCTCCCTCTGCGTGTCCAGGTATTCCTTATAGCGGACAAACTCCTCAGGCTCAAGCGCACCAGGTATCCAGCCGTCTCCATACTTGGCCGCCAGCCGGAGCATTCTTCTGCCAGTCGTGCCGAACCAGAGTGGCGGGTGCGGCTTTTGTAGAGGCTTCGGCTCAATTACTGCGTTTACTGCCCTGTAGTATCTGCCCCTAAAGTTCACTACGGGCTTCATCCAGAGCTCCAGTATAAGCTGCAAGCCTTCCTCGGTCATGTTTACTCTCTCCCCCGGCGGAGCCCATCTACTGAAAGCCTCGAACTCGGGCTGGTGCCAGCCAGCTCCCACTCCTAGGATTGTTCGGCCGCCTGAGAGATAGTCGAGTGATGCAACCATTTTGGCTAGCATTCCGGGTGGTCTGAAAGGTATGGGTGTCACTACTGTCCCTACTCTTATTTTCTCTGTTTTGGCTGCAATGTAGGTTAAGAATATCCAGGCTTCAAGCACATTCTTGGCGAAGGGCAACATGTAGTGGTCATAGGTTAGGAAAACCTCGTAGCCCAGCTCCTCGGCTTTTTTCGCAATCTTAAAAGGAAGGGAGCCCTCTAGCCATTTATCTATGTTGGGGTAAGCTACGCCTAGTCTCATAAAAACTCAAAAAATAATTGTTATTGATGTTAATTAAGGCTACTTTTCGCGTGGGTCTATGCCAGTATGGTCTTTTACTTCGTCGAATCCCTCCTCTATGCTTTCTCTCATTTCTGGGTCTAGGTGCTCCAGCAGGGACATGAACTCTCCTACGTGGACCTTCTCCTCTTGCGCGACGTCTTTGAACACGGCTTTGATTTTTTCGTCTTCTATCGCTTCTGCTAGCTGCAGATACAGGTTTATAGCGTCGTACTCAGCCATAATCGCTAGCCTGAGAGCCTGTGCTATCTCCTCTTTGCTTAGCTTCTTCCCAGAAGGAACGTCAAGAGGGTTTTTCGCTAACATTTTCTAACCTCCAACCTAGTAGTGGGTTCAGGTTAATTATATTATCCCTTTAAGGATATGACACTTTTCTCGCGTTAGATAGAGCTGTAAAATTGTATGGCTGTATTTAAAAGAATTTTATAGCTGAACTCTAGGTTTCTTAGGGATATTCTCTCATCTATACCGTGTATCATTTTCAATATCTCGGAGAAAGGTATGTCTGCTCTGAGCGGGGTGAAGCCGTAGGCTATGCTGCCGAATTTTCTCCTGAAGAACCTTGAGTCGGTTCCGCCCGTGGACATGAAGGGCGAGACATCGGCGTTTTTAACCTCGGCTTTAACTGTCTCAGTTATTGCTCTATAGAGGGGAGTATTTATGGGCGACTCTGTCGGCGGCTCCCTGTGTATGAATTCAAGCTCATAGTCTAGCCCTTCTAGCGTGCGCTTCAGGTAATCCTCAGCCCATTTGTCATCGTGTCCTGGAAGAAGACGACAGTCTATTTTGAGTTCGCAGCTGGAGGGTATTATATTTACTTTTCCGCCTCCGCTTATGACAGTGGGAGCCAACGTGTTTCGCAGCATGGCGTCCAGCATAGCGACCAGCTGTTTATCAGGCATCCTATTTAGCGCCACATCACCAAATAGAGGATTAAAGAGGATAGGTGCAAGCCATTTTGCCCCGTTCGCGGCGAGCATTTTCTCGACAAATATCTTTACATGGGAAGTTGCGTGTATCGGCGGAGGATGCTCGTTTATCCGCTTTACTGCCTCGGCCGCTGTTAGCACGGCGTTTTCGCCTGCTTTAGGCATTGAAGCGTGTCCTGGTTTTCCCTTAAAGGCTAGCTTTAGCCAGTATACGCCTTTCTCCGCTGTCTGGACGATGAATACACTTCTTCTTTTTCCAGGTATTTCGACGCCGCCTCCCTCGTTTATCACGTAGTCGGCCTTTACCAGCTCTGGGTGTTTATCCACGAGCCAGCCCGCGCCTTTTCTGCCTCCCATTTCCTCGTCGGCTGTGGCGGCGTAGATTAGTTTGCCCTTAAACTTGCCCGTTTCTACGAGGCTTATGAATGTGAACAGCTCTACCGCGGCCGGCCCTTTGTCGTCGAGAGCGCCTCTGCCCCAGACGAAGCCGTCCTTAATAACTCCTGAAAATGGGTCCACGCTCCACTCTTCGGGGCTGGCCGGAACAACATCTAGATGCGATAAGAGGAGAAGAGATGGGCCGGGCTCCTTAGACTCCGCCCATGCTACTATGCTTCCCCTGCCAGGCTCGCTTTCAAAAATCTTGTTTTCTATACCGTGCTCGTCCAGCTTCTCGGCTACTAGCTTCGCGGCCGGCGTCTCGTTGCCTGGCGGGTTAGTTGTGTCTACCTGTATTAACTGGGATAAGAATTCGGCTATATTTTCCTTGGAGAACATAGCTCCTCATCACTTATAGTAGGGAATAGCTTATATTAGGTGTGCTGGTCTCCACTCCACCTCTGTTACGAAAACCTCTGCACCTGTCTTTTTTACCGCCTCAGCGACTTCCGCTACTCTGCCTTCTTCAACTAATGCATATACCGTTTCGCCTATCATTGCCTGGGATGCTCCAAGCGCCCCCGCTTTGCGAGCGGCTTCTACGCCTTTAATTACGCGGGAAGAAGCGAGCCCCGTTTTTCTGGCAAACTCCCAGCATTCACGCATGAAGTTTTCGGGCAGCGGGTCGCGGAGAATATTTCTGAGAGTTTCCTCGCCGATCTCGTTGATTCTTGGAATATCACTGCTTTTTAGAACTGTCTCCTTCTTTATCGGGCCGTAAAATCCAATAACCACCTTAAGTTCCGGGCCGACTATTAAGCGTTTTACTTCGTCTAGGCCGGGCGCGCCGGGCTTAGTTACTAGAAGCATGCCGCCGACCACTAGGCCCGACACGGTGCCTAGCCCCGTGCCGCACTCAACATCAGCTATGTGCGCTGCTCTCGCGGCTTCATTATAAGTTACTTTTAGTCGTGCTGCTTTTGCAAACGCTAAAGCTGCTGCTAAAGCGCTTGCAGCACTAGAGCCTAGACCTCCTCCAACAGGTATCTGTATTTCTTGGTCTATTACTATTCGCATATTATATTCGGCTTTTTGCAGGAGAATCTCGATTGCCCGCCTTGCCACGTACATGTCTCTCAGTTCGCCGTTAAGAAGCGTGATTATCTCAGTCTTTTTGGCCTCTTCCACACTTATCTCTACTTTTACTCCTCTCGCTAGAGCTAAGCCTCCGCCTTTAGCTCCGCTTCTTAGCGGGTCACCCTTTACAGGGTATGCGGCGAAGAAGCCGGATAATCCTGCCGGGGAGAAAGCTTTTGCGGAATACATTTCTAGTTTCCGTAGAGCGCTAGGCTTGCTTCTCTGCGAGGGTTTTTAATAGCTTTTCTATGCAGTCTTTTACTCGGTCGGGTTCCTCACACTTTAGTATAGTTATTCCGGGCTCATTTTTGAAACTTAGGAAAACCTTTGTTGGTACTTGCTCCTTCATCTCGAAAAGTACGCTCGCCTTAAGTTCCCCTTTTGTAACTTCTAGCGCGATACTGTCGTGTCTCTGCTCAATGTCAACCCTGTAGCCCTGCTTCTGGAGCGAGGTAATTATTTCCTCCATCGCTAGGCTTATGCTCACGCTTCCCACCGCCTTTTTACACACATCACCTATTATTTTTCTTTTCCTCATAACCATTTTTAACGGCCTCTAGCTAGTTTTCCCTTGATGCATAAACGCCTGAGTTCAGTGGTTTTTTCCGTGTTTGCGCTTATTTCACTAGTTCATTCGAGACTGGTTATCAACGCGGTCTATAGCGTCTCCTTCAAATATTCTCTTTTAGGAATCAACATTTTCACAGAATGGCTAGACGTTTACACCAATTTTCTAGCAAGCATAATGGACAGGACATTTGGAGTTTACCTTTCAGGGTTCCTGGCTGGTGCGGCCTTTTTCCTGGCCGTTCATGCCATCGCATTACTTAGTGAAAACATCAGAAAACAAACGTGGAGCGAGCTAAAAGCGCCAGTCTTTGTTGCTGTTGCCTCTACAGCGGCTTCAGAGTTGTTAACGATCCTAATGGTTGAAGTTTTAAAAATCGCAAGAGAATTGAACGTGCTTTTAAGATACCTTGGCTCTCCAGCGTTATTCTACTTCTCTGGCCTTGCGACAAACGTCTCCACTATTATTGTCCTATACGCGCTTATATCGTCAGTGTACTGGGCGGTAAAGGACAGGACTAGATGGCCTCAGATGATAAGGTTTAGCTATATTTTGGGCTTTTGGGTTTTAGCTCTAATCCATCTGATAAACTTGGTGCATGACTTATATGTATTCGTCAGCATCTGTGGAAGGAATTTTTGCTAGCGAAATAGCCACTTCTCCTTGGGCATGTTAAGCAGCTTAGCGGGTTCCTCTCCCTCCACAAAGTTTAAGCCTTTAATGACTGCTACGGGTATGCCCTCTGCCCCGTTCCCTGTCACTAGCTCGGACGCGGCGGCAACCTCGTCAGCCACAGCTATCCTCTTCACACGCAGGATGTAACCCTTCATGTCGGGCTGCCCCCTGTAGTCCCTGAAGGGTTGCATGCCGCACAAGCCTATCGCCATGTCTACCTGCCCGTTTCTCAAGGGCCTGCCATAGGTGTCAGTTATTACTATCGCCACTTTCTTCCCGGTCAGCCTGCGTATTTCCTCTCTTAGCCTACGCGCTGAAGCGTCGGGATCCTCGGGCAGCAGAAGCACGATATCTCTCGAGCCAGCCACGTTAGACCTGTCAATTCCGGCGTTGGCGCAAACGATGCCGTGGCGGGTTTTAACTATAAGGTGACCCTTAACCGCCTTCACTACTTCGGCGCTTTCTTTCAGCACTAGCTCCACTAGGCGGGGATCTTTACCTGTAGCCTCCGCAATCTCCCGAGCCCTTTCGCTCGGCTTCACCCGCTTCAGATCGACTATTTTACCTTCGGCCTTCGAGACTATCTTGCTCTTCACGACTATGACGTCTCCATCCTCTATCTTCACGCCGTTTCGCTCGGCGGCTTCGACAATGATGCGCGCTAAATCATCGCCGGGCTTTATCTCCGGTACTCCCTCAAGCCCTATAATCTCTATCCGAGGCATTCTAAACAAACCTTACAGCTAAGTCAGGCGACTTTATTCGCCTACCAATGTCAACGACTAGGTAGGCGAGGTCTTCCGCGAACCTGCTGTTGCCAAGCGGCCCTCCATCCACAGGTCTAAGGCTTGGTATTGACTCAACAATGATAAACGCTACTCTCTTGGCTTCCTCGTCGTCTGCGCAGACTATGACGTCGCCTTTAACTTCTCTTTCAATATCATAAAGGAGTTTGAAAGACACTGTGTGCAACGCTGACGCCACCTTGCTGTGGTTCAGGTATTCTGCTATGTGCTCGGCTATCGAGTAGCGGTAGGGGCGTTCTACATATACCGGCTTGCCTTTCTCCCACGTTATGGGCACTACCGGCGAAATCACTACTGCGTCGCTTTTCAGCCCCTCCTTAATCTGGTCGAGTATTTTATCTAAGCCTGTAAAGGGTACCGACAAGATGATTACGTGTGACTGCATCGCCACGTCGCTGTTGAATCCTCCATCAATTTCGGCGTCGAATCCCCTGCTTCTTAGAGTCTCTTCTAGCTCTCTTCTTACGCGTTCTGCCTTCTCCCGAGAGCGAGAGCCTATCAGTATTTTGAAGCCAGCTATGGCCAGCCTGAGCGCTAGCCCGCGGCCGAGCTTGCCCGTTCCGCCTATAATCCCTATTTTTACGGTTTTACCAGAACGACTCAAACGTGTACACCTTTTTTACTGCCTTATAGAAGTAGTAGCCCGCTAGTATGTTTATTCCTCCCTGGATTGCGTTGAACACGGATATTGGAGGGATAAGTGAAACCACCACATCGATGAGAATCCCGTATAGAACTGGCAATAGCAGATAGTTTGCAACGTTCATCACAATAACGCGCAGAGCTAAGCCTGAGGTTAGGGCAAGAGGCAGCGATTTTTTCTTGGAAATCTTGACGGCTAGCCATATTCCCAGGAGCGTTGAAGCTTCAGCCAGCCCCTTAAAGAAACCGCCTATAGGGTTTGCTGGCTTAAAGGGTGGACGCGGGAGAGAGATGATGAAAGCGGCTATGAGAGTTGATACGAGAGAGCTTGGAAGCCCATACATGTACAGTGCTAAAGTAAGCGGTATCCCTGTAGGATCAAAAGTAAGAAACCTCAGCGGTGGAAAAGGAACATCTAGAGGCAGTATCTCCATCGCCGCTGCAAGCGCTGCAAGAAGTGAGGCTCCAGTTATCTCCCTAGCCTTCATCACCCACGATACCAGCGATTTCTAAATAAAAGTTTCCAAGGCGCAGTTATACCGGTTTGAAGGCTTAGGTTACGAAGTCTTCCATTGGGATTTTCTCAACCTGGCTTTTCACTCTATTCTTAACTTCTTTCGGGGATTCTGGCTCCTTCACTACCTTGCCGTTTTCTAGGTATTTCTCTAGAAGAGGCTTCATTTCTCCGCCACATATGGGGCATTTAGGCGGCTCCTCGCTTTCTAGCTTAACTACGTCTACGAGGCATTTCTCGCAGCGATACGGCATTTTGCGGCCGGAGAGCTTGCCTCTCTTAGCTATTGGCACCCATTTTCCTCCTACCTCCACCGCGGTAATGTCCATCGCGTAGTCTATTAGTGGCGCTGCGGCTATGGCGGAGCCGACTCCGAAGGCTTCTGCGCCAGCCCGTTTCAGCTCGGGTATGGTGTACTCGTTTATGCCGCCAGAAACTACTATCTTAACGTTAGAGAAGCCCGCGGCTTTTAGTTTCCATTTTACCTCCCGTATTATTTCTGCGAAGTCTCCGCGGCGGCTGCTAGGAGTGTCTAGCCGTACTCCCCACAGCCTCTCGCCTAGCAACTTAGCTGCTCGCAAAGCCTCCTCAGTCTCGTCTAGGAAAGTGTCTACGAGGGCTATTCTCTTGACCTTAGGGTCTACGACTTCGTCGAAGGCAAGCCATGCTTGGGTGTGGTCTCCCTTTACAGCTCTGAATATTATTAGGAGGCTGTGGGGCATTGTTCCCGTCGCTTCTATGCCTAGCAGCTCGGCGCCTTTAACTGCTGAGACTCCGTCTGCGCCTCCTATGTAGGCGTAGTATTCGACGAAGGGGGCTAGTGCGGGGTGCTGTCTCCTCGCTCCGAACGATAGAACTATACTGTCGCCAGCTGCTTTCTTCACCCTAGCCGCTTTAGTGGCTATGCCTGAAGCGGAGGCTAGGAAGCCGAGAAGCGGGGTCTCGTATTCCACGAAGACTCCGTAGGGGCCTTCTACGACCATTACAGGTATCCTGTATCCGTAGTAGTCCCTGGACTTTAGCACTGTGCCTTCGGGTATCGAGTAGAGGTTTACTCCTTCCAAGCCTTCGAAGAGCTTTACGACCTCTCTGAGCCCGGCGTAGACCGCCCACTTGTAGTTGTCGGGAAAAGAGCTGACGGTTACCTCCATGTAGACGCGAGTGTCGTAGAGCCCTTTCTCCTTCAGTATCTTCTTCGTGCGGATGAAGTATACGTCTGTGGTTTCTGCGTTTTTTAGCTCGTCAAATGTTGCGTATAAAAATCTTTTAGTCATCCTATGACACCAAGCATATTAACTTGTACCTATAAAATAAGTTAACCCTCTGAGCCTCTACCCTCCAACTGTTCCAAATATTAGCTCGCTAACTTGTCTGGATAAAGTGCGCGCCCGCCACTTCAGCACCGACTCCAGAACTCCTGACCTATAGGTTTCTATTATCACCTGTAAGGGTATGCCGTCGCTTGTTAGGCATACGTAGGCTTTTTCCACGGCTCCACCTTTAAACAGTTCTGCCCTCCAGCAGCTGCAACGTTCTCCTAGTATTTGTCTATCTTCAACGTAGGTCATCGCTTGAGAGAATTTTTCTAGATATATTCGAAAATCTTGTATGGCGACGTCCGGGGGTGTTCCCGGAAAACAGGTCCACTGAGTTTCGGTTTTACATGGGCAATATGGGTTTACCTTTCTTATGCAGTAGCTAACGTTTCCGCCTTTATTCAGCATTAATGTTTCATAGCCCTGAGTA
>Ga0209410_1001540_pt1 | contig 11257 bp, 8 predicted proteins | sample Mar14436cmmetaG_FD_184135 | JGI IMG/M metagenome (GOLD analysis project Ga0209410, IMG submission 184135) | Marine hydrothermal vent microbial communities from Guaymas Basin, Gulf of California to study Microbial Dark Matter (Phase II) - Marker... ... | reverse complement strand
CTCGTCTCCCATCCGAGTCTTCTCGCCTTCAATACGGCGTGGAGGTCGAAGGCGTTGATGAGGTCTAAGCCTCCAATCCCCTCCCAGCACTCCCTCCGATATAATCTGGCCCCATCCGTCACCCTCCTGGGTCTGATGCTCCATCCCTGAGGCTGACCGCCGCAGATGCCGAGTTGGGGCATCTCCTCCATCCTCTCGATGAGATACTCGGCGTATCGTGGCGGTATAACTGTATCCCCATCCACCTTGAGGAGGAAGCGCCATCCAGGGCAGAGCTCAGTCGCCCTCTCAACACCCTTATTCAAGGCGTAGGCGAGATTCACCCCCCTCGTTGGATGGCGGGGGACATCGATTCTCAGATACTCAACTTTGAAACGCTTCACGATGAGGGGGGTTCCATCCGTTGATCCATCATCTACGACCACATAGACATCTGGTGGTATCGATTGATGGAGAACGGCTCTAAGACAGTCCTCGATGAAATCCTCCTCATCCCTAACCGAGGTGACGGCGATGTAGCTTCTATCCACCACCTCACTCCTCCCCGAGGGCCTTAGAGAGGATGAGGGGGGCGAGATTCCAGTGGGAGAACTCCTCGTGGACGATCCCCCTCTCCACGCCGTCCACTATGATGAGGGGGACATGCTGAAGCTCCTCGATGAACTTATCCTCATGATGGCTGAAACCTCCATGCTCCCCAAACTCCTCCCCGTGATCCGATGTGACGACCAGTATCTTATCCGACCAATCCACCGCCCGATAGAACTCCCCGATGGCCTCATCCATCTCTGATACCTCCTGCCGATAGAGAGACTTCAACAGCTCTATCTCCTCCTCCGTCAGAGTATAGCGGCCATGGACGGCGTCCATCAACTTATCGTTGATCCTCACAAGCTCGAGATGGGTGAGCTCCGTCCTCTTTGGATAATAGGGCATGTGGGGATCCATTAGATGAACCCAGAGGAAGTATGGTTCAGGTAGATCAGGCAGCAACTCTAAAACATGCTTTAACTTTTTCTCCGCCTTTACATAGGGGAGATACCCCTCCTCATCCTCCAGAGAGCGGTAGAAGCCTCTGATCAGCTTGAAGGCCCAGTGGGGGACATACTTCCTCATCAACCTTCTAAGCTTCTGCTTCCTATGCCCCTTAGCGGAGTGGATGTCGATGGCGATATCCCAACCCCTTGAGAACTCCCTCCCAACCAGCGGATTTGAGTGGATGAGCACCGAGCAGTATCCATATCTCCTCAGCCTCGCCATGATGCTCTTACTCGGATCATAGCGCTTGGAGGAGCAGAGGATTATAGGCATACTCTTTATCGTTGCCGTATTACCGGCCATACAATTCTCATACCACACTCCATCCTCAGCGATGTGGATGAGGTTTGGAGTCACCTCTGAGACTACATAGTCGAATCGCAGTGAATCCGTCAAGAGCATGATGATATTCTTCAATTCCATTAATTGAGGGGGGACATCATCTTAAATATTGTTCAGGGTTCAATCCACTTAGAGGGGCCACCCTTGTGTGGAATCTTCGGCTGCGTCTTAAAGCAGGGCTCAGCCGCCAAGGTCATACACAGCGGCCTCAAGAGGCTTGAATATAGGGGATACGACTCCGTCGGAGTCGCCACCCTTAAAGATGGCGTCCTCCACATCAGGAAGGATGCCGGGAAGATCGATGAGGTGGCTGAGAGGCTGGGCTTAGACGAGATGCCAGGTGTCATCGGGGTGGGTCATACGAGGTGGGCGACGCATGGAGCTCCGACGATGGTGAATGCACATCCCCACATCGACTGCGGCGGCGTTGTGGCCGTCGTCCATAATGGGGTGATAGAGAACTTCCAGGAGCTCCGAAGGGAGCTGGAGGAGGCTGGCCACCGCTTCGTCTCGAAGACCGACACCGAGGTGATTCCACATCTCATCGAGGAGGAGTTGAGGGGGGGTGCCGAGCCGCTGGAGGCCCTGTTGAGGGCCGTCAGGAGGCTTAGGGGCTCCTACGCCATCGCCGTCCTCTTCGCCTCAGACCCCGAGCACATCTACTGCGCCAGAAATGAGAGCCCCCTAATCATAGGGTTCTCAGAGGATGGAGCCTACTGTGCATCGGATATCCCGGCGATGCTCCCCTACACGAGGATGGTTACATGGCTGAGGAACGGTGAGGCCGCCATCCTATCGGCTGAGGGCTATGAGATCCTACGCATCGGCGACGGCTCAAGGGTTGAGAGGGAGCTCACCGAGGTCTCCTGGAGCCTTGAGATGGCTGAGAGGCAGGGTTATCCCCACTTCATGCTTAAGGAGATATATGAGCAGCCCCAGAGCCTCCGCAACGCCTTGAGGCTTCAGAAGCCCTACCTCGACCTCCTCGCAACATTCCTCGATAGGGGGCGGGAGGTCTTCCTCGTAGCGGCTGGAACATCATATCATGCATGCCTCGCAGCCTCCTATATGTTCTCGAAGCTCGCCAGGTTGACGGTCTACCCCGTCATAGCATCGGAGTTCATAGAGCGATACGGCTCATCGATCGGCATAGACTCCGTCATCCTCGCCGTCAGCCAGTCAGGTGAGACCTACGACACCTTGAAGGCCATCGACTATGCGAGGATGAGGGCTGCCACCATCCTCGGAGTGACAAACACGGTAGGCTCAACCCTGACGAGGGTCTCGAGGGCCTACATCGTCCAGCAGTCAGGCCCGGAGATCGGCGTTGCGGCTACGAAGACCTTCACAGCTCAGCTCCTCGTCCTCGCCCAGTTGGCGCTGAGATTGGCGAGGATGAGGGGGAAGGTCTCGCAGGATGAGATCGATGAGTTCCAGGAGCATCTGTTAACCATTCCCGACGTGGTGGAGGAGGTTTTGAAGCGGTCGGCGGCGAAGGTGGAGGAGTTGGCTGAGAGATATAGGGATGAGCGGTTCTTCCTCTTCCTCGGGAGGGGCATCAGCTCGGCGACTGCTCTTGAGGGGAGGTTGAAGCTGCTTGAGATCACCTATATACCGTCGCTGGCCTATCCGGCTGGTGAGAGTAAGCATGGACCCATAAGCGTCGTTGAGAGGGGGACGCCCTGCATCTTCCTCTGCCCAAGGGGGGAGACGAGGAGGGATATCGTCGGAAGCATAATGGAGATGAAGGCGAGGGGAGCCAGGATCATAGCCCTCTGCGAGGAGGGGGATGAGGAGATCAAGGAGTTGTCAGACGACTACATCGAGATGCCTAAGGGGATTCCAGAGCTCCTATCTCCAATACCATACATAATACCCCTACAGCTATTGGCCTATCACATAGCCGTGAAGAGGGGGCTGGACCCAGATAAGCCGAGGAACCTCGCCAAGAGCGTCACAGTCCCCTAATCGATCAACTCAACTATCTCAACATCGATCATATCCGAGATGACCCTATCGGCTGATCTGGTTCTCTTAAATGGGAAGATCGTCACCGTCGACGCCGAGGATCGCATCGCCGAGGCCGTAGCGATAAGGGATGGATACATATTGGCAGTGGGCTCAAACGAGGAGATTAGGGCCTACGTAGGTGAGGAGACGAGGGTCATAGACCTAAGGGGGAGGACTGTTCTCCCAGGCTTCATAGACACCCATACGCATCCAAGCCATGCGGCCGTCAGGCTCTATGAGATCGACCTTCGATCACCGCCGGTTAGAAGCATAAGGGATGTGTTAAGATTGGTGGCGGAGAAGGCTGAGGAGCTCGGCCCGGGGAGATGGGTGAGGGGAGCCAACTATAATGAGGCTAAACTCGTTGAGCGTAGACATGTAACCCGATGGGAGCTGGATGAGGCGGCGCCTGAGAACCCCGTCTTCATAACTAAGGAGACTGGACATGAGTTCGTCGCCAACAGCATGGCGCTGGAGATCGCTGGCATAACAGCCGAGACGCCTGATCCACCTGGAGGCAAGATCGATCGAAGAGAGGACGAGGAGCCTACGGGGATACTCTACGAGACTGCTGGACGATTAGTCATGGAGCATATACCCCCCTACACCGTTGAGGAGATAAAGGAAGGCCTAAAACGGGTCTGGGATCAGTTTGCGGAGTGGGGTATAACGACGACCCACGACGCCGGCGTCGACTCCACAGCCCTGAGAGCCTACCAGGAGCTCCTCGCAGAGGGGGTGAGGAAGGTTAGAACCCATGTGATGATCATGGTCAGAGACCATGAGGGCAGAGACCTCCTGGAGGCCTTAACCCAGCTCGGCATCGAATCCGGCTTCGGAGACGAATGGCTGAGGATACTCGGCGTCAAGATCATGGGAGACGGCTCCGGTGCAGGCGGCACAGCCGCCGTCTATGAGCCCCAGCATCGAGGCCCTGGAGGCTTAGGCATCATGGTGACTCCCCCAGAGGAGTTAAGGAGACTCGTATTGAAGGCTCACAGGGCCGGTTTGAGGGTTTGCATCCACAGCATAGGCGACAGGGCCATCGACTACGCCCTGGATGCCATAGAGGAGGCTCAGAGGATGATGCCCAGACCGGATATGAGGCATAGAATCGAGCATAACAGCCTCTGCACCCCCAGGCAGCTGAAGCGCATAAAGGAGCTGGGCGTGACGCCGTCTTCCAGCATAGGCTACATGTGGAGGCTTGGCGACGACTACCTGGAGAACTTCGGCCCCGAGAGGGCTCGGTGGCTGCATCCGCATAGGTCTATGCTGGAGATGGGCATCATAGCCGGTGGGAACAGTGACTACCCCGTCAGCGATGGCAACCCCCTCATCCAGATATATGAGGCCGTCACGAGGCGAAACCGAAGCGGCTTGGTCGTCGGCCAGGAGGAGGCGATCGGGGTGATGGATGCGATTAGGCTGTATACCTGGAATGGAGCATATCTGGGGAGGGAGGAGCATTTGAAGGGGAGTATAGAGCCTGGGAAGCTGGCTGACCTCGTCGTCCTGGATCGAGACCCCCTATCTGTTCCGGTGGAGGAGTTGAAGGATATCAAGGTGGTGTTGACCATCGTGGGCGGCGAGATAGTCTATCGGGGAGTTAGCAGGTGAGGTGGAGGGCTGCCGCCACCCTTCTACCCTCCCCCAGCAGCCTGTTATAGGTCTTCCATGCCTCACCGGTTCTCTGAGCCACCACCTCTATCCCCATCTCCCTAAGGCGTCTAATCAACTCCTCCGGAACTCTCATCAGGCCTGAGTAGCCGGTGCCTATGACCAGAACCTCAGGCCTCTCCTCCAACACCTCCTCCAAGTCCTCTATGCACAGTCTATGTCCCTCCCTCCTCCACCAGTTTGGCTTGACGCCGCTGGGGAGTATGATGAGGTCTCTGGTATATCGAACTCCATCAACCTTGATCTCGCCGAAGCTGTAGGAGTCGATCATCCCAGAGATATGGGGAGCCGAGCCTTATAGGGTTAGCAGGATCGTCAATTTAATAGGGATTGAGGCCTACACTAATATGATGGTTCTCCCAGCTAAGGTCTTCGAGGTCTCTGATCCGCCTTCACTATCGACGATGATGGAGAGGCTTAGGGATTTCAGGGAGGAGGAGGTCTACGAGAGGGAGGAGGGGAGGCTCACCCTCATCACGGAGATATTAAACCTCAACCTGGAGGAGGATGTCCTCTCAGGGGTCTTCTGCCGAGACTTCGTTAAGCGCCGATACTATAGGGGGAGAAGCCATGAGACCCCTGTCACCGAGGAGGCCCCCTTCTGGTTCAAGCGCTTCGACAATAGGGTCTTCCTCATAATCCTCGCCCCATCTGTGGCGAGGGGTGTGAAGAAGCTCTTGACGAGCCATGTAGCCAATAAGCTTGGTGAGGTCATCTTCGGGGAGCGCTGGAGGATCATAGAGACACGGATACCCCATGAAACCCTCAAGGAGCTCCATGAGTCGAATCCACAGGCGACTAAGCTCATCTGGTTCGACGACATAGACATACCAGGCATAGAGAAGCTATGCCTCTCAGGCCCAAGCCTCGCCGATACAAGCCTCTACCACGAGTATCTGAAGCATGGAAAAATCTGGTATGTAGTCTTCGAGGTCGTTAGACGTGGCATAGTCGTAGGCGTAACCAGAGACTGCGTCGTCACCCTCTTCAGCAAGAGCACCATAGAGAACTTCATAGAATACATAATGGAGGACATATTGAAGCTGATAGAGTAGCGATCTCGATGCACATTAAAAATGGGGGAAGACCCTCAATATGGCTGCGGCCAGGTGGGGTGCAACCCTTATCCCGAGATAGACGAAGAGGGTGATGATCAATAGCTCCAATCCGCCTTTCAGGTCGATCCTGCCGAGGAGGAGGGCTGCTGCGAGGTCGAAGAGGGCTGCGAGGAGAACCGTCACCTCAACTCCGAGATGCTGGAAGGTGTAGAGGAGGATTAAGAAGAGGGGTATGCCGATCAGGCAGCCGAGGGCGATGGTCAAAACGGGGTTTAATCCAGCTATCTTCGACTCGGTGGCTATCATAGCCGTCATCCTTGGACAGGTTACATAGAGTGCGAAGGCCGTCGAAGCCAGGATGAGAAGCCGAACATCCATACTTCCACCAGCCATCACGGTGAGAATTGGGGTTGAGGCATTTATAATCAGCGAGCGCACCCTCAAATACCCTGGAGACCTTCAATAGCCCCAATGGATGAGGGTGAGAGATTGCGGGTTCCAGTGGACTACCACATCCATGAGAGACACTCAGCCGACACGGCTCCGGGGTCGACCGTCGAGGCCTATGTTCGGAGGGCTGAGGCCTTAGGCCTTGAGGAGATATGCTTCACAACCCACCTCATCATCTCAGGCCCCGATGTGGCGACGGGCATAGACCCCGACGAGATACCGGAATACTTCAGGGAGATCGAGGAGGCTCAAGCCTCGACATCGGTGAGGCTCAGAGTCGGCTTAGAGGTGGACTACTTCCCAGGGGAGGAGCATCGAATAGAGCGCATCCTCGACGAATATCCCTTCGACTTCATTTTAGGGGCGCTCCACATCGTCGAGGAATGCGACCTCGGCCATAGATATGCCGAGAGATTTTTCGCCGATAGGCCCATGCATAAGGCCGTCAAAACCTACTTCAAATGGTTTAGGAGGGCCGTGGAGTCAGGCCTCTTCGACGTGATGGCTCATCCAGACTACTTCAGGAGATACCTACCATCCATAGGGTTGAGAATTCCGGACTTCAGGGAGTATGCCTCAGAAGCCCTTGAGGCCCTGGAGGCGATGAGGGAGCATCACATCGGCTTCGAGATCAACTCCTCAGGATATAGACATGGAATAAGGGACTGCTACCCAACTCTGGAGTTTGTTAAGGTGGCGAGGAGGGTGGGCATAAATAACATAACGATAGGGTCGGACTCCCACAGCGTTGAGCATCTTGGTGGATGGCTGAATCACGCCCTCGAAACGCTCATTAGAGCGGGATATAGGCGCTTCTCCATTTATAGGGGGAGGAGAAGGAGGAGCGTTGATATAGGGATTTAAATCTTTAATTTTCCTCACAAATAACATTTAAGGGCCTTGATGACTATCTGAAGAACATCAACTCACCACAGATTTGGCGCCGGGGGTGGGATTTGAACCCACGCGGCCCATAGGGGCCACAAGCTCTCCAGGCCTAAGCCCTCTCTTGAGGTTTGCTCCCTACCTGGCTGGGAGACCCCGGCCAAGGGTTTACTTTTCAGAGCTGGGATTTAAAGTTTCATCGCCTCCGCGGGTTTATGGAAAGGTTAAAATAGCCTTGGGTGGAGTTCTCATGAAGCGTCTTAAGAATGAATGATGGGGAAGATAAAACTCTTTCAACCACGATTCTTTGGAGATTAATCTGTATTCTCCTCATCCTTCTCCTCCCCTCCAATCCCCTCCCCACTACCTTAGCTGAGGAGGAGCCACGTCCAAGGGCGAGCATCGAGATCACAGACATATCGATGAAGACCTTCGATGGGGGGGTCACCCTCTACGTTGAGGTCACCTTCAACATACAGAACATCACCCATCTCTCCGACTATTACTGGACGATCATCCCCACAATCGATTTTGATTATCCCGAAGATGTCCATGTATCCATCACTGGGAAGATTAACAACCCCATATACTACGGCCCAGGCGAGGCCCCCCTATCAGGCATATGGACGATAGAGGAGGAGATCACCTCCATGCCCTACGAGACAGATGGAAATTGGACCATGTGGGAGGGAAGCTTTACGGCAACCCTCACACCCCACCTGTCGGTGAGGAGGGGGAGCTACCTAGGTGATCCGGGAGAACTATTATGCGAAGCCTACGGTCAAAGCGTGAAGTGGGATATCACCATCGGGAGATTGGAGGAGCACTACACCCTCGACGCCGACTTCACCCTCACCCCGGAGAGGCCGACGACGAGTGATATGGTCGTCGTCATCGATCAGTCGAAGGCCATCAACTGCACCATAGTGGAATACAGATGGTATCTGGATGACACTCCCCTACCAGATACCGCCTCCTCCATAACCCTGGGAAGGCTCACCGAGGGGATGCATACGCTGAGGCTTGTGGTGAGGGATGAGGAGGGGCACACAGACGAGGAGACCAAGACCTTCGAAGTCATCGCCATCTCCCAGTGGAGCCTATCGAATTACTGCACCTGCACCTCCATCTCGAATCATCAGCCCTTGAACATCAAGAGGGCCTTCAGAACTCAGGATGGAGGGGTCTTCCTCTGGATGGAATTCGTAAATGTCAGCAACCCCCTCCCCCTCAACATAATCTGGTATACGCCTGAGGGCTGGGTCTTCATGAACTTCAGCTATACATTGATCCCCGATCAGCCCCACTCAACCATCGCTTTCTCCATAGGATACGACTCAACAAATCCGACCTACGGAGAGCTGATGGCCCACCCCGGCGTATGGAGATATAGAGTCTACGCCGAGAGATGGCTGATCCTCGAGGACACCTTCAAGGTCGCCGCCCCCTCCCTCCAGGGATATGTGGAGGATGGCCACGGCCACAGGCTGGAGAACGTAACCGTCAGACTCTACTGGAATGGGACACGTATGGTGGAGAACTACACCGATGAGAGCGGCTTCTTCAATCTCCGAGGCAGCTTCCTCAAGATCCCCATGAGGGGAGAGGGCTACATCGTCATCGTCCTCGCCGATAGGGAGGGGATCTTCAAGGTGGTGGATCGATACGTCGGAGAGAACATCGTGGTGGAGGCCGGCTTCCCAATCACCATAACCGATGAGGGCGACCTACTGCAGGAGATAAGATTCCCGACGGATGTCGGAGATGACCCCTCAACACCCGTGAGGGAGGACCACCTCGACGACCTCGCCTACATCTACTACAACACCTTCCTAGCGGCCAAATTCTACAGGAGAAAGATGAAGATAGACTTCAAATCCGAGATGCTTATGGTCTACGCCTATGAGAGGATCGGAGATAATGCATACTTTCAGAGGGAGGGCCCCCTCATCGTCATCGGGGATGGATGCTCCAACTGGAATTACCCCGACGCCCCCGTGAACAGGGAGTTCCACGAGTTCTCCCACTACGCCATGTGGTACACCTATGGGAAGGCCCTACCTCCCCTACATAAGGGGGATGATAACCATAAGGGTGTGAAGAACCACTGCACATCCGACTCCTGGATAGAGGGCTTCGCCGAGTTCATGGCCCTAGTAATAAACGATGAGATGAGGACGAAGAGGCTCCCAATCCAGTGGATGTGGGTGTTCAGCAACTTCGCCGACTTCTACCCCGTCGGCAAGACCTTCTACCCCCTAGAGCCCAACTGGCCCCATGACGGAGACCTGGAGGAGTTCTCCGTCGCATCCATCCTCTACGACCTCTGGGATGGAGAGGATGAAAGAGACAGCGACAACGTGCAGATGAAGCTAGAAGACCTCTGGGAAATTCTCACCGGGAAATACAGCCTCCCCAAATACTATGAGGATGAGAGCGGGAAGTGGGTTGGGGATAAGGGGAGGAAGGAGGTGAGGCACATCCACTACGTGGCAGACCTCCACGACGCCCTCATCTCCCACTCCAAGGAGAGGAAGGAGGACATCGACGCCCTCTTCATCTCCCACGGATTCTACACCGATAAAAACAAGAATGGAGTCTACGACAGTGGTGAGCCGGTGGGCTACGACGCCTCCAACTCCTCCCATAGGAGGAAGATGCCCCTCAACCCCAACTCCACCATCGTCGTGGAGCTGCCGGATGAAGACCTCCCAGCCACCCTCCTCATAGAGGTCCTCTACAAACCCCCCTACGAGGACTACAGCTATGAATACTCCATGGAGATCACCAACCCCAGGGAGATCATCCCCATCCGCCTTCCTCCCCCAGGATACAATGCCACGGCCTCCCTCAAAGTGGTGAGGGAGGGATACCACCCAAGCGAGACGGCGACCCTCACCAGCGACTTCTACTGGACCCACCTCGGCCTGAAGGAGCACATCGCCACCTATCACTTCGATATAAGGAGGGAGAGCTCCATCAAGGTCGTCAACCACCTGACCTGTAAGGGCGTCGACCAGGGGAAACCCATGGAGGTCACATCCACCTTCAAGAGCGATGATACCGTCTTCTCCTTCATCGAGATCGAGGATGGGGAGGTGGGTGATGAGATACTCTGGCGTTTCCAGGGCCCCGTAGGCCAGGTGGTGGATGTCAACTACACCCTGGAGTGGAGTGGAGGGGGAAGCTGCTGGGCCTACCTAGACCTCACCAGCTACAAGACCCAGGAGGCCGTCGGCGAATGGACGGTTACAGTCTACATCAATGGGATGGAGGCCTCCTCGGATGTCTTCACCGTCGAGGCCCTCGGAGGCCTAGTCTGGTGGGGCCCCTTCCTAGGTGTGAGCGGGATAGCCCTCTTCATGGCAATCCTCCTACTCCTAATTCGCCGCCTCCGGAGATAACCCTCAGCGATCCTTTTCCCTCTGTAGGTTATGTATCCAGATTTGAGGCTTCTCGATCCCGTCTAGGTTGGCGTGAAGATATACAAGATGTTTAAGAAGGGGAGGCCCCCTTAATTATCAGGATGAATCAGAGCTGGATTGAGCGGAGTCAGAACACCCTGAAGCAGTTGAGGAAGTTGATGTCGACTCCCAACATGGATCGCCTCGATTTGGTGAGGGTGATGCGCTTCGCCTTCGGAGCCTTGGGTCAGAGCCTCGCAGGTTGGATGCAGTGGATTAACAGCCCAGAGATCATGTCGACCTTCAGCAGGGAGGAGTTGGAGGAGATGGCTAAGACCATCACGAGGATGGTGGAGGAGTTCATAGAGTATGACATAAAGGTGACGGAGG
>Ga0209410_1001538_pt1 | contig 11266 bp, 10 predicted proteins | sample Mar14436cmmetaG_FD_184135 | JGI IMG/M metagenome (GOLD analysis project Ga0209410, IMG submission 184135) | Marine hydrothermal vent microbial communities from Guaymas Basin, Gulf of California to study Microbial Dark Matter (Phase II) - Marker... ... | reverse complement strand
TCTAATAGTAGAAAAACCATTTCCATAAACCATTTCTACACCAAAATAGTATTAAGAAAATAAACTTAAAAGTTTTTCTTAAAATCCATAAATATATTAAAATAGATTCTGTGGCATAAACCTAATGATTTTAACCAACAACAATAGAATTAATACCAGAAAAATTTATATTTATGTGCATGTAAATATAATATAGCCTCCATGAGGGGGGTATACGCGCCATTCAGAGTGGCATATTTGTAACCCTTCTCAAGCGGAGGCATTCTCAAACACTAATCGTCCAATCATATCTATCTTCTGGATAAACATATATTCCTCCACTTCGCCGTATAAAAACTATGAATTCTGGAAGATAATAAGACACATCCGTTTCAAAACATATATTTGTATCTAATACCTTTAAGTCTTTATCTACAAGTACATTATATATTGTATCTAGGAATGGATCATATATTGCTAAAGCAATATTACCATTACAGGATTTTCTGCCAATGATTTTCACTCCAAGATTATCTAAGAGATAGTTAAATGTATTCATATCTAACTCCCTAAGTTTTTTCTTCCTATGGACTAGTAATTTGAAGGCGTTTATTTCTTCTTTTTCGAGTGATGCTAAAGGAATTAAAGGTATGAATACTCTTAGTCTAGGCCCCTTTACCGTAAATCCTCTGACAATATAGTTGTTAAACGTAGTATCTGGAGTAAGGTCATCATAAACATATATATAGTGAGGATATAGCTCGATTACTTTTAACTCGAAATTTAAAGCAATCCTATCAACAATAATTCTTCTAACAAGCTTTATATTGGAAATAGATTTTATGGCTACAAGTTTATTATCTGGTAACCTATAAACATATTTAACAAAATTTTCTTCTTCTTTAGGTCTTGCCCCCAGAATATTTCTACCATTAGATGAATAAAATATTGGGAATCTAGTGAACCCCTTTAATGCAAACATTTTATCCCAGTATAGCATCTTTCCTAATTATTATTGCAGTATCGTCCTCAAATACTATCTCAAAGTCACCAATCTTACTAAGCTTTTCATAAATATCTGGATAAACTTCTCTAAGATATGATAAGATCTTCTCTTTATTGTCTGTAGATATGGGTAAATTGATTTCCTTATTAAAGACTATAACTTTAGAAGCCATAATTAATAATTCGAGTATATAGATATAAATGTTTGCACCAATATTTATATTGATTTAAATGTTGGAGAAGGAGGTTAGTCTAAATATAATATATAGTTTTCTTACAGGTGGAGCTACAGAGATTCCGATAAATGTTGACTATGAGATTCTAGCTAGAACTATGGAATATGTTTATGAGAAAAAAATGTATCATAGGAAAAATTTTTGTAGAGCTATAGTAGTTTTATCAGCATATGCTCCAACAACATATCGTGACACAGCATGGATGTTTATACAGAAATTACCCTTATCACACCTACTTTATCTATCAGATGTGGTTTTAAATCCCTCTAAGGAGAATAAGAGACGTTTGAGACATGCTTTAGCCGTAAAAATAGCTAATAGTAATATGGATGAGATAGCTAGAGCCTATATGATATCTCCAAGTAGGTTTAGAATGTTATTTAAGTTCTTCAAGCTTCCAAGAAATAAGATTCAGAATAAAAATATAGTCAATAAATCATATATCTTTGCGGTAAATGTTGCAGATAGGGGGATTAAAACTATTTTTAATAAATATAGTTTAGAGGAAATTGTAGAGAGACTTAAAATACCACTTCACATGGTTCTCCAATATGTTAAGGATCCTGATCAGGCCAAAGTTTTAGCAGAAATATCTGTTCCCGACGATTATCTTAGACATTCAAGATGGTTTAGAACGATTCTAGGAGACGATTTATTTGAGGAAATAACATTTAAAAAACTAAGATATTTAAAGGATCCGATAGAATTTATTTCAGTTCTAGAGCATCTAGAAAAAACCGGGGCATTAACAGAGAATCTTTTAAATTTTCTCAATAAAAAAATAAATATATTCCTGGAAGAGGAAATGAGTAGGATAAATATTAGGAGGATAGCTATAATAGTAGATGTTTCTGCGTCAATGCATGCGGCAATAGATATTACGAGAAAATTATATGAAGTATTTACAAGACTTGGGGGTAGGATAACAGACATAATAGCTTTCTCCAATATAGCCTATGAGGTCTCCAGAGAAAAATTAAATGAACTAATACCTAAGGGGATGACTTCTATAGGAGCGGGGTTATTATTACTTTATAAACGTCTAGCTAGAAGAAGTATTGAGGAATATCCGCAAGCAATATTACTTATAACAGATTTTGATGAAAATACTGAACCTCGCGTTAAAAATATAATTCCATTATATTCTAAGTTGGCGGAAAAGCCTCCGATAATAGTTATCCATTGTGGATCTAGAGCGCCTGTAGAAATGGATTATCCACATGCAGTTATACCTGTAGAGCGTTTTCATCCAAGTCTTCTCTTAAAAATATTTCGGCAAATAATGTCATTTACATCGAAAGTCTTAAAAGAGAGGGAGGTTGTCAGGATAATTAAAGAAGTAAGACCGTTGGAGGAAGAGTTATCGGAGATAAGTCTCCCCCAAAGGCCTCAAGAGACTATGAAGCCAGGGTATCTTTTAAAATTATTATCCGGTGAAAGTGGATGAAAAAGCTTAACATATTGTTTTTTGGATGCGGATTTATAGCTTCACATTTGATTCCACAGATTATACCCTTTATGGAGAAAGCTGTTTTAGTGGATAGGGAGAGAGTGGATGCAGAAAACTATGATAATAGCATTTATCCTAAAGGATATAGTGGTAAAAGAAAGGTTTCAGCGCTAATGGCACTATTAAATATTCTATCAGATCTAACAGTAATACCTATACATAGAAATATCAATAGGGTTGAGGAGCTTACTGATTTCATTAGAAAATATAAGATTGATTTGATGATCGTGTCTGTAGATAACTTGGAGTCTAGACATATAGCTAAAAAGGCTGCAATTAAGGTAAGGGTAAATACTATATTTATAGGTGTGACTGAAAATTTCGGATACATTGATTGGAATGAAAAAACATATTTACCAGATATAGTTGAGAGAGATAGGATTCAGAAAATCTTAGAGCAAGTTAGAGACGTATGTGTTAGAATAGAGTTTAGACCGCTAGGCTCACTAGCAGCCTCACTAGCATTTACATCTATATTTAACTATATAAGTTCAAATAAAAAATATTCATATGTTTTCTGGTATGAGAAGGGAGATATATTTATCAAATCTATTTTAAGATAAGATTCACCAGCAATAGATATCATCAATATAAATTAAATTTAAATATCGTTAACAGTAGCCATTATAATATGATTAAAGAGAGAATTAAACTTGCTGGAAAAACTGTTTCTGAGAGATATGATGTAGTAGTTATTGGTGGAGGTTTAGCTGGAGTATGTGCGGCTATCGCCGCAGCTAGACATGGATGTAAAACAGTTATTATTCAGAATAGACCTGTATTTGGAGGAAATTCTAGCAGTGAGATTAGAGTTCCTCCTAATGGTGCAAACAACTGTAATGGATGGGCTCGTGAGACCGGAATTATTGAGGAAATTCTTATAGAGGAGAGGGCTAGAAACCATGATTTATTTATAAGTGGCAGAATAAACTCTGTATGGGATCTAGTTTTATATGAATGGATTCTAAGGGAACCAAATCTAAAATATCATTTAAATACTCATGCAATTGGAGTATTAATGAAAGATGATAAACATATAGATGCTGTAATTGCTGTACAGCTAGGTTCGGAAAAAACATTCCTTATATATGGAAAATATTTTATAGATTGCACTGGAGATGGTATAATCGGTGCGGCTGCTGGAGCGGAATATAGGATTGGAAGAGAGTCTAGGGAAGAGTTTAATGAGTCCCTTGCGCCTAAAGATTCGGATAAAATGACTCAAGGGTCTTCATTACTTTTTAAATCAATATATACTGGAAGGAAATGTATATTTAGTCCTCCATCATGGATTGAAAGATATTCCACAGAGGACTCATTATATAAGAGAGGGCATCCACCTAAAGATACTCCATACGGATGGAAAGAATATTCCGGATATTGGTGGATCGAGGTTGGAGCACCATTTAATACAATTGAGGATAATGAGAGAATTAGAGATGAGGTATTAAGACATTTATTAGGAGTATGGGATCATATAAAGAATACAGGTATACATGATTCTGAAAAACAGGCGTTAGATTGGGTTGGAATGGTTTTGGGTAAAAGAGAGAGTAGAAGGCTTATTGGAGACTATATATTAAATCAAAATGACTTGGAGAGTGGGAGAATTTTTCCAGATAGAATAGGATATGGAGGATGGTGCATAGATGTACATACAATGGGAGGTATATTGGCTAAAAATAGAGCTCCTGAACCCTCTATGGACGATCGTGAATACTGGGAGAAGACCAGGGTTAGGATATATAGTATTCCACTTAGATGTATATATTCAAAAAATATTGAAAACCTATTGATGGCTGGCAGAGATATATCTGTAACCCATGTTGCATTAGGTTCAACTAGACTCATGTTGACATGTGCTATTCTAGGACAGGCTGCGGGAACCACAGCTTCGATGTGTGTTAAGAGAAATATTACTCCCAGGGAAATCGCCTCTAACAATACTTTAATTAAAGAACTTCAGCAAACACTTCTCAAAGATGACTGCTATATACCATATGTTTCAAACGAGGATCCAAAAGACTTAGCTAGAAAATCAAAGATACATGTATCCTCAACAATGCCATTAATGCTCGAACCCACTGGAGAATACCTTAGCTTGGAGAGAGATAGGTCTCAAATATTCCCAGTAAGTGAGGATAGGATTGATGAAATATGGCTCTATGTTAAATCAAATATAGATGGAGTTATTGGAATAGAATTGTTACCCGCCACAGATATATGGAGTTTTAATGAAAATAGAGTTGTTTTAAAATCTATTGAGAAAAATGTTTCTAAGGGGTTTGAGGGATGGATTAAATTTAACCTAAACATTAAGGTAAATCCTAAAAAACTATATCAAATAAATATACATGGATGTAAAAACATATTTATAGCCAAATCTAAACCTATTCCAGGAGTAACTTCAGCATATAAGGGAGAGATTCTTGGAAAATGGATTCAGATAAAAGATGTCTATGCAATGAGACTGAAACCTCTATCATATCCATATATGGGTGAAAATGTCATAAGCGGAGTTGCGAGACCTGAGAGGTGGACAAATATATGGATATCTGATCCAGAAAAAGATTTTCCCCAAACATTGACCATAGAGTTTGAAGATGAGACTGAGTTTAACACAATATATCTGACATTTGATACATATTTACATGTAGATACAAAGGATTTTCCACCATTCTATAGAGTACCCGAATGTGTAAAAGATTATGATATTGAAGTATATGTTAATAATAAGTGGAGGAAAATATTAGAGGTTAGAGGAAATTATCATAGAAGAAGGATACATAGATTTGGAAAAGTGAAGTCAAAAAAAGTTAGGATAAAAATATTGTCTTCAAATGGAGATAGTAGTGCAAGAATATATGAGATAAGGATATATAACGAATAAATCCTATTATATGGCTATAGTAGTTACAGCATTTATTTCATACTCCAATATTTAATCTATATAATCATTTATTTAACCATAAATCAATACTAGTCTGCCTAAGTTTAAAAGATATTTTTTCTAAACGCTCTATAATTTTCTCAGCTTTTTCTTTGGAAAAACTTCTCTCCTCTACAAGAAATTGATATAACTCCTCTTTTCTAGGATTCCTATACTTAATACTATACTCCTTTATAACACGTGGATTTAGAAAGATATTTCTAACTTCATTAAAATTTTTAGGTATCTTTTCAAGTATATTTGACGGTAGTTTCTCTATACATCCATATATTTTAATTAGCTTTAAAGCTTTTTTGGGCCCTATTCCATAAACACCTTTATTAAAGTCTGTTCCAATTAGGATAGCTATATCTATGAGCTGTCTCCTATTTATATTGAGGTTCTTCAATACTGTATCAAGTTCAATTAATTCTGGTGTAAGAGGTTTTATGACACCCTTGCTTGGAAGAAAATCTGTTCCAGAAATAGTTATATATCTTACAAGTCTAGGAGAACCATATAGGATTGAATCATAATCTCTGCTACCTACAGCCCATACATCTCCTTTCCTAGCCATATATGCTGCTTGAGCCTCTGCATCAGCGAAAGCATCTATATATGGTATACCTGCCAAATCTAGAAATTTTTTAGCATCATTAATCATACTAGATGTAAGTCTAGATGAGACAACAGCCTTTGAAAATGCAGTTCTATAATCTCCTCTCCTTAAAGCCTCGATCCATTCTCTACTCGCCTTATCTCTAGCCTCCCTTCTCTTCTCCAATTCTTCTCTTTTTAAAGTAACGGGTTTACCATCGAATATAAAGACAGGTCTAATATCATACTCCAACATAATTCTAGTTGTTCTGTATGCTAGACCGACTAAATGAGATGTGACTCTACCTTCTCTATCCCTTAAAGGACTTCCATTAGGCATTCTTATTAGAGCTAAAAACTGGTATAACATGTTGTTGGCGTCAAATGCTATAACCTTACCTCGCAAATAGTTTAAAGAGATTTTTCTCCTATCAATTATAGGCGCAATACTACTCATTTTCTCACATCATTATATAAAATATTTAGATTAATATTTTATCCATAACTACTGGTTTACTTGCACCGGTAGCTGTGAGCACATTATTATAAGATGCCCATTTCCTCAGACCATTTCAATAACTTTTAGAAAATTTAAGGCCAAATTCTTCTCTTCCAGTAGTTTTAGAAGGTTTTCATATAAATTTAAGAATTGCTCACCCCCACCATTAGTTTAATTTTTCCAATCCAGAACTTCTTAGCTTAACTAAATCTGCATCGGCACTGTCAACCAATGTACCAGACATTAGCCCAATCAGCCTAACATTCTTCCTATAGATTTCAATTAATCCATTAATTTTATCCATACAGTTTTCATCTATTTTCATAGTTAAAAATTTAATCAAATATAATTCATTAATATATCTAGTTAAATTATATCTTATTAGAGTTTCCCTAAGGGTGTCTAATTTGGGTGAATTAATTTTCATGGGTTTAGGCTTATCTGGAATAAAGGACATCTCCCTCAAGGGCTTTGAGATTTTAAAAAGTGCTGATTATATTTTCATCGAGCTTTATACAAGTATTATACCAGGTTTTTCTATAGAGAGATTTGAGAAGCTTATTAATAGGAAGATTAGAAGAGTTTATAGAAGGGACTTAGAGGATCTTAGTGGAAAGGAGATTTTAAGTCTGGCCGAGAAACATAGAGTTGTATTGCTTGTACCCGGAGATCCATTTATAGCTACCACTCATAATTCTATAAGATTAATGGCTATAGATAGAGGTATAAGTGTAAAAACTATACATGCCTCATCAATAATATCTGCAATATATGGTTCAATTGGATTACATTGCTATAAGTTTGGAAAAATCGTTACAATAGTTTTTCCAGATGAGAGATATGGATATTTCCCGGAGACACCATATCATGTTTTGCATCAAAATCTATCTAATAATCTTCACACGCTTTTTTTACTGGATATCAGAGTTGATGAGAAAAAATATATGACTATAGGTGAAGCCATAAAGATACTTTTAGAATTAGAGAATAAGATTGGGAGAAAAATTATTAGTCTAAAAACTATAGGTATAGGTGTTGCCAGAATAGGGTCTGAGGATGAGAAAATAGTATGTAATACTCTTGGAAAACTTCTTGAAACGAATTTCGGCCAGCCACCTTATTCATTAATAATTCCAGGTAAGCTTCACCCAATGGAAATCGAATCTCTTATAAAATTGGCTGGAGCTGATAAAAGATTATTTGGAGGAGAATATGGAGGAAAAAATATTGCTTAAAAAATATATAATTAATCTTGAAAAAGCATTTGAATCTCTAAAGATATTGGATAGAAATAAAAATGTTTTAGATATAATTGATCTAGCTAAATGTTATTTAAGTGATGCTAGATACTATTTTGAGAAAGGAGAATATATTACAGGCATTTCATGTATAGCTTATGGTGAAGGATTACTCGATTCTCTTAGAAAGCTTGGTAAAATAGATTTTAAGTGGCCTAGGTCTAGAAAGATTAGGAGAGTGGTTGTTGGAGGAACATTCGATATAATTCATCCAGGCCATCTATATCTCCTGAGGAGGGCTAAAAAATATGGATATGTAATTGTAATTGTAGCTAGAGATAGCACTGTAAAAAAACTTAAAAATAAAGTACCAATAATTCCTGAGAAACAGAGATTGGAGATTATTAGAAGTATAAAATATGTTGATGAAGCTTATCTAGGATATAAGAATATAAACATATTGAAGGTTATTGAAAAATATAGACCAGATATAATATTGCTAGGTCCTGATCAAATATACCTTGAACATATGATCAGAAAGATTGTGTCAGAGAAAGGGTTAAAGATAGAGATAAAGAGATTGAAGAAAAAATATGATAAATATATGTATTCAAGTACAAGTGATATTATAAAACATATAATTGAAGAGTATGGTGAGTAAATCTTAAATATTCAATATACCATTCTTTTTTCATGAATGATACTATATTTATTGTACCATATTCTCATATAGACTGGGGTTGGGGATACTATTTAGGAGATTCTATAAAAGATATATGTAAAGTTAATAGTAGGATAGTGCTGGAGGCATTAAAAATTCTTGAAGAATATCCTAGATATAGATGGACTGGATTGGATAAAGTATATACATTTTTCAGCTTCTGGATAGATTATCCAGAGCTTAGAGATAAATTAAAATCATATATAAAGGATGGGAGAATTGATATTGCATGTGGAATGGTGAGCACACCTCATTTACTTGGAATCGCATCAACATATTGTGGTGGAGAATCGTTTATAAGGAATATAATATATGGAAGAAGATTTTTAGAGAAGATGCTTGGATTCGGTTTTAAAAACATAGTTCTACAGTTAAATGATGTAACTGGAATGTTTTCACAGCTTCCACAAATAGCATTGAAATGTGGATATAGATTTCTAAAATTTGAGAGACCATTTAAATTATATAATGAGCTAAAGTTTCCGATGAATTTTTACTGGCAGTCACCGGATGGAAGCAAGATTTTATGTAATAGGACTCCATATGGATCTGCATGGAAGCCGAATAGATATAAAGATTTCGAAGAATCTAAGAAAGATTTTCTGGAGCAAGTTAAAAAATACATTAATTTCTCAAACCATGGGTATATCTTATTTTATCAAGGTGGTGATTGGGATCCACCATATAGAGAATTAGTAAAATTTGTGGAGGAATGGAATAAAAGAAATTTAAAGCCATTCCTAAAAATTTCGACTCCTACAGAATATTTTGAGGCAATTAAAGATGAAAATAATTTTCCGACTATTACTGGATCATTAGATAATGTCAGCTGGGCAGCTTTATATGGAGTTGGGGGAGATAGGCTTCGTAGAAGGCAGAGAGAACTAGTATCACTATTATTGACATGTGAAAAATTCTGTACGATAGCAAGTTTATTTGGATACAAGTATCCTGGAAAAATTCTAGAAGAACTTTGGATTAGAGAGGTACTTTGGGAGGATCATAATTCCCTAGGATACCTTTATCTGGAGGACTTAGAGAATGCTTTAAACAATTTCAAATATATCGAAGATAGGGTTCAAAACCTATTATACAGTGCATTAAAACATATTTCAGATAATATTATTCTATCAAAGAAGTATAAGCCCATAGTTGTATTTAATCAGCTGGGATGGGATAGAGATGATATAGTTGAAGTAAAAATATTTTTCAATCCATTTAATGGATATAAGTTTTTTAAGATAATTGATAGAAATGGCAATGAAATACCATATCAGAAAATCTATATAAAATATGGATTAGATGGCTCTATAGAGGAAGCTAAGATAATATTTAGAGCAAGTGTTCCATCGCTCGGATATAATGTATATTATGTAGTTCCAACAATGCATGAACCTAAATATTCTTCAAATCTAAAAATATTTGTTAAAGAGACATGTGAGACAATATTTTATGTCTTGGAAAACAATTTCTATAGAATTATGATTGCAAATGGTCATATAGTAAGCATATTTGATAAAAGATTTAGAAGGGAGTGTTTGAATATAGATAATAGGAGAGGTGTGGGAATTTATTTTGGAAATAGCATTTTATGCGAGAAAGTTGAGAATAAGAGTTTAGGCTTAACTGGTGAAGTAATAGGATTGCTATATTCTTCCTCAGAGTTTTCGCCGAGCAGAGTCGAGGTCGTTGAAAACGGTCCAATTAGAGCTAAAATTAGAATAGAGTTTAATTATATTGAAAACCCTGTTTCCATTGAAATAATTTTATATGATAATATTCCTAGAATAGAATTTAAAACAATTATTGATGCAAAGAAGTTTGGGAGAAGGTTTAGAACAATATTTCCAGTAAGTATTTTAAATGGAGAATTAAGGGTCTATAAGCCATTCTATTTAGAGAAGATATGTATCGAGAAGGAGATATATGATGTAGGTGAGAGAAGTGATGGTAAAATGGGTAAAGTATTTGGTGCACACAACTTTATAGATTATTCGGATAAGGATTTCGGTGTAACATTCATTAGCAAACAGGGTTCCGGGTTCATGTTGGAGAAAAATATTGTTTCAAACATACTTTTAATAACGATTGATCCAGAGTGTTTGAGGAGGTTTAGGAAATGTCCAATATTGCCAGCCATAGATAGACATGAATTTGAATATGCATTATACTTCCATGGAAAAGATAAGGTATGGAAAATATATAGAATTGCTGAAGAATATTTAAATCCATTAATATATGTTACTGATGTAGAAGGAGGAGGAAAGCTGCCGGAATCCTATAGCTTCCTAAAAATAGTTAGAGAAAACATAGTTTTATCATCTTTATTCATGGATTGGAGAGGTATTGTTATGAGAATGTTTGAGATAGAGGGTGCTGAAACTCCATTGAAAATACAGTTCTTTAAAAAGATAAACAAAATTTTTGAAACAGATTTTCTTGGAAAAAATATTAGAGAAAATGGTGAAATCAGGTTTAAGCCGCATGAGATAAAGGATATTGGGATAAAAATATAGATTTATATTGTTCGAGACGATTATACTATTTGTATG
>Ga0209410_1001537_pt1 | contig 11268 bp, 10 predicted proteins | sample Mar14436cmmetaG_FD_184135 | JGI IMG/M metagenome (GOLD analysis project Ga0209410, IMG submission 184135) | Marine hydrothermal vent microbial communities from Guaymas Basin, Gulf of California to study Microbial Dark Matter (Phase II) - Marker... ... | reverse complement strand
TAACTGTATTTTGTAGGTTAGACCCCAATTCCAAACGGCAAATTTCTCTTTAAAATAAACTAACAATTTCTTTAGCAATTTCTTGTGGAGTTTTTCCCTCTGTATCAATCATCTTATCTGCCACCTTTTGATAAATGGCCAAACGTTGATTTAATACTTCATTTATTTCCTCGAGAGGAGACTTACCTGTAAGGCTGGGACGTTGAGAAACTGTTTTTTTATCCTTAATAAGCCGTTTTAAAATAGTCTCTGGCTGGGCCTTTAGCCAGATGAGGATGCCATTTTTTTTTAAATAAATTACATTTTCCTCATCTAATACTGCTCCACCTCCTACTGCAATAACTAAATTTTGTTTGAAGCTTAACTCTTTAATAATCTCTTTTTCTCTCTTTCTAAAACCAGACCAGCCTTCTTGTTCTACAATTTCCGCTATGGTTCGTCCTGTCCTATTTTCAATCAATACATCTGTATCCAAAAATAAATACCCCAATTTTTGAGCCACTAGTTTTCCTATAGTGGTTTTACCTGTAGCTCTAAAGCCTATAAACACAATATTTTTGGACACTTTTTTGAATAAACTAATTTTTATTTTTAGCCTTTTTTAAAACGCCTATTTTAAAAAATCAATCCCTGCCTTTTCCCTTGAGCCAATTTATGTTTTATGCAATAATCTGAGGCCGTTCAAATATTAATAAAAGATAACTAGCTGAAAAATGAATCCTAAATTTAAAATAGGAATTGATGTAGGCGGTACTTTTACTGACTTGGTTGCCTTTGATGAAAAAGCAGGAGAAATCTTTTTTCTCAAAGTCCCTTCCACTCCTTTTGACCCCAGTAAAGGTGTAATTGATGCCTTAAAAGATTTAATGAAAAAAAGGGAGCCAGAAGTTTCTTTATTTGTCCATGCTTCCACTATTGGAACCAATCTATTTTTAGGTCAATTGGGCTTAAAGATTCCTAAAGGGGCTGTAATTACTACTGAGGGTTTTAAAGACATTCTAGAAATTGGCAGACAGAAAAGGCCTGAATTATATAATCCCTTTTTTGAAAGACCTAGACCATTAATTGAAAGACATTTGAGGTTTGGTATTAAGGAGAGGATAAACTTTAAGGGAGAGGTGTTAAAACCTATTGATGAACAAGAAATTAAATCTGTAGCTCAAAAGATTAAACAAGAAAAAGTAGAGACTATAGCAATTGTTTTCCTCCATGCTTATATCAATCCCGAACACGAAAAAAAGGCCAAGGAAATCCTAAAACAACAACTACCAGGGATAGTAATAATGACTTCTTCTGAAATAGACCCTGAATATCGTGAATATGAACGCATGAGCACCACCGTGATCAATAGCTTATTGGTGCCTGTTGTGTCCACATATTTAAGAAAAATTAAGAATAGGCTTAAAGAACTCAAGGTCAAGGCCCCTCTTTATATAATGCAATCCAATGGGGGACTGGCTACATTTGAAGTAGCCTCACAAATACCGGTAGCTACTATCGAATCAGGACCAGCTACGGGAGTGATAGCCTCTGCTTATTGGAGCAAGATGCTAGGAATAGAGAATATTTTAAGCTTTGATATGGGAGGAACCACTGCCAAGGCAGGTGTAGTGGTAAAGGGTATACCCCAGATGATAAATGAGTATGAAGTTGGGGGAAATGTTCACAGTGGACGGATTCTCAAAGGAAGTGGTTATCCTATTCGGTATCCCTTTATTGACCTGGCCGAGGTTAGCGGAGGTGGAGGAACTATCGCTTGGATAGACCATGGTAATGCCTTAAGGGTGGGACCTTTAAGTGCTGGTGCTGACCCTGGCCCTGCCTGTTATGGAAAAGGAGGAGAAAACCCTACGGTAACTGATGCCAATCTGATATTGGGAAGATTGAATCCTGTTGGAATTTCAGGGGGTAAAATAAAGGTTTTCTCAGAATTGGCAGAAAAGAGTATTAGAAAAAAGATTGCTGAGCCTTTAGGTATTTCTATCGTCCAAGCTGCTTATGGTATAATTGAAATTGTAAATACTCATATGATAAGGGCCTTAAGGTTGGTATCCGTAGAAAGAGGCTACGACCCAAGAGATTTTGTTATACTGGCATTTGGCGGTGCAGGTCCTATGCATGCAGCTTTTCTAGCAGAAGGATTGGGCGTAAAAAATATCGTTATACCCCCAAATCCAGGGGTATTCTCGGCCCTGGGTCTTATGTTAGCAGACTTTCGGCATGACTTTGTGAGGAACATTATGAAACCAGCCTCAGAAATAAACACTGAGCTATTGGAAAAAATATTTGGAGAAATAGAAAAAAAGGCCAAAAAAATCCTACAAAAAGAAGGATTTTCACCAAATCACATAGTAATGGAAAGAAATCTTGAACTCCGATATCTAGGACAATCTTATGAGCTCATAGTGCCTTTTCACAAGAATTTTAAGGTAATTTTACAGTTATTTCACCAAAAATACCAAAAAATGTATAGTTATTCTATGCCAGATGAACCTGTAGAGGTAGTAAATGTTCATCTCATTGCCTATGGTCTTATCAGAAAACCTAAGTTTAGGAAAATTCCCTTCACTTCTTCCTCATCAGATGCCTTGATAGATAAAAAAATGGTTTTTTTTAAAGGAAATGCTTGGATAGAGACACCCATTTACTCCCGAGATGCCCTTCTTCCTGGTCATAAAATTAATGGGCCTGCAATTATAGAACAATCCGATGCTACTACTGTTATTCCTCCTGGGTGGAATGCAGTAGTAGATGAATTTTTAAATCTCACTTTAGTAAATGAGGTTTAGATGCAGCTAGATCCTATAACAGTAGCGGTAATTACTAATGCACTCAGTTACATTGCAGAAGAAATGGGTATAGCCCTGAGGAATTCAGCTTATTCCCACAATATTAAAGAGCGCATGGACCATTCTTGTGCCATTTTTGATCCTCAGGGAAACCTATTGGCTCAGGCCGAACACATTCCTGTTCACCTAGGCTCCTTACCTTGGGGCGCTAAAAACCTTTTGCGATATTTTAGAAAGAAAAAAATGGATTGGTGTGAAGGAGATATGGTGATAGCAAACGACCCTTATATTGTAGGAACCCACCTTAATGATATAACTCTGGTTAAACCCATTTTCTTTGAGAAAAAACTTATAGGCTTTAGTGTTAACAAAGCCCATCATGTGGATGTGGGTGGCCAAGTTCCAGGTAGCATCTCTTGTAATGCAACTTCTCTTTATCAAGAAGGAGTGGTTATTCCTCCTATGAAGTTAATGAGACAAGGAAAATTAACGCCAGGTGTGCTTGAGGATTTTCTTGAAAAAGTGAGGACTCCAGAAATCAATAAAGGAGATTTAAGGGCCCAAATTGCCGCTGCTAACTTGGGTGAAAAGAGAGTTATAGAACTCGCTCAAAGATATGGAATTGAGGTATTGTTTTCTGCCTTCCAGGAGATTATTTCTTACGGAGAAAGGAGAATGGGTAAAAAAATTAAAGCTATCCCCCAAGGAACATATCAAGCTAAGGATTGTTTAGAAGAGATAGAAAATGCTGATACACTGACCTGGATTAGAGTTGCATTAGAGAGAAAGGAGGGTAAACTCAAGGTGGATTTTTCAGGAACCGATTCTCAAGTAAAATTACCATTTAATGCTGTTTTAGGAGTAACTCTTTCAGCCACTTATTTTGCAATTAAATCGGTTATTGACCCCGATGTTCCCATGAACGAAGGTGTCTTAAAACCTATAATGATTTCTGCCCCTGAAGGAAGTTTGGTAAATCCCAGGAAACCAGCCCCTGTTTCAGGAGGAAATTTAGAAACTGCTCAAAGGGTGGCAGATGTTGTCTTTAAAGCATTAGCGCAAGCACTTCCTCATAAAGTGCCAGCGGCTGCGCATGGAAGTATGAATAATGTAATGATGGGGGGATTTGACCCTGAAAGAAAAAGAACATGGGTTTTCTATGAAACCATCGGTGGAGGTTCGGGAGGATGTCCAGGCAAAGATGGAGTGGATGGAATTCACTGTAATATGACTAACACTATGAATACTCCTATTGAGGCTATAGAACAATATTATCCTTTACTCTTTGAACAGTATGAACTGCGATATGGAAGCCATGGAAATGGCCAGTGGCGAGGCGGATGTGGTATTAAACGTGCATGGACATTGGTTGCTCCTTCAGCAGAAGTGACAGTTTTAGGAGAAAGAAATAAAATACCTCCTTGGGGACTTATGGGAGGTAAACCTGGAAAAGTTGGTGCATATTGGGTGAGGAGAAAAAATGGAACAAAAGAAAAGATTAAAAGCAAAGCTACACTAACTTTAAAAGAAGGGGATACCCTTATTATAGAAACACCAGGAGGAGGGGGTTACGGGAATCCAAAAGACTCCTGAATTACTAAGGGTAAGAAGAAGTCCTCACTCCTCCAAAGTTTCAAAGGTGGCTTATTATGTCACCTACTAAGTATTAAGGACTTAATAGAAAAGATTTTCTTATTTCTTCTGGTTCTAACAGAGATTATAAACACTGGAGTTTTATAGGGTTTATTTTATTCATGTTTATAGGTAACATGGAAGGAAATAAAAAATAGCGGGCAGTGTGTTTAAAACTGGTGGTAATGAGAGGAAATTATACTCAGAAGTATTTTTAAGTTAACCTACTTGCCGCAGGCAAGGAGACAAAAATTTTGGGACAAAAAATAAGGTTTAATTTAAGGAAAATTTTAAAAAGTTAAGTTTATAAATTTTCTAATAATAATTTAAGGTTCTTCTTAGATGTTGACATTTTAGTTAAGAAGGGTTTATATAGCCAAGTTTGAACCAAGGAGAGCAAAAAATGAAAAAAGGAGATTTTTTATTTACTTCAGAATCGGTTACTGAAGGACATCCAGACAAAATAGCAGACCAAATTTCTGATGCCATCCTGGATGCCATTCTTACCCACGACAAAAAGGCTAGAGTAGCTTGTGAAACCTTGGTGACTACTGGCTTGGTCTTTATCTCTGGAGAAATTACTACTAGTTGTTATGTAGAGATTCCCGAAGTAGTGCGAGAGACTATTAAAGAAATCGGCTACAATAGTTCTGAAATGGGTTTTGATTGGGAGACCTGTGGTATTATTACTAGCATTGATAGACAGTCTCCAGACATTGCCATAGGGGTCAATCGCACAGAAAAATTAGAAGAAATCGGGGCTGGAGACCAGGGAATAATGTTTGGGTATGCTTGTACCGAAACAGATGTCTTAATGCCCACACCAATTCATTATGCCCATCGCTTAGCCAAAAGATTGGCTGAGGTAAGAAAAACCAAGATTTTAGACTTCTTAAGACCAGATGGGAAGACCCAGGTTACTGTAAGATATGTAGATAAACAACCTAGAGAAGTAACGGCCATAGTGGTTGCTGCTCAACACGAACCCTGGGTCAAATATGAAGCATTAAAAGAAGGAATTATTGAAGAGGTAATTCATTATGTTATTCCTGAAAATATGCGGGCAAAGGATATAAAATATTTTATTAATACTACAGGTAGATTTGTAGTAGGTGGCCCTTTAGCCGATACCGGCACTACCGGGAGAAAGATTATTGTAGATACTTACGGTGGAATGTCCCGACATGGTGGAGGTTGTTACTCAGGAAAAGACCCTTCTAAAGTAGACCGCAGCGGTGGTTATATGGCCAGATATGTGGCCAAAAACATTGTGGCTTCTGGATTGGCCGAGCGGTGCGAAATCCAGATTGCTTACACTATAGGACGTCCTGAGCCTGTTTCTGTGATGGTTAACACCTTTGGTACAGGCGCAGTCCCTGATAGAGAAATAGAAAGGTTAGTAGGGCGAGTATTTGACTTACGTCCTGGTATGATCATAAAACATCTTCATTTACTCAGGCCAATCTATAAACAAACTGCTGCTTATGGACACTTTGGAAGAAGAAATCCTGATTTTACCTGGGAAAATACAGACATGAAAGAGAGTTTAAGGAAAGAGGTAGGTAAATAATCATGGACTATCATATCAAAGATATAAATCTGGCAGAAAAAGGACAATTACGCATAGAATGGGCAGAACAAACCATGCCAGTATTGAGACTGATTAAAGAAAGATTTGGCAAAAATAGACCATTATCTGCCGTCCGCATCGGGGCCTGTCTTCATGTGACTACTGAGACAGCCAATTTGATGCGGACCTTAAAAGCAGGGGGAGCAAAAGTAGCTCTTTGTGCCTCTAATCCCTTGAGCACTCAAGATGATGTAGCTGCTGCCTTGGTGAAATATGATGAAATACCTGTCTTTGCCATCAGGGGCGAAGATAGAGATACCTATTACCAGCATATTGAATCTGTTCTAGCCACAAAACCTATTATTACCATGGATGACGGTGCAGACTTAATATCTACCATCCATAGCAAACATCAGGAACTCTTAAAACAGATTACAGGTGGAACAGAGGAAACCACTACTGGCGTGATCAGGCTCAGGAGCATGGCAAAAGACAAAGTATTGGGTTATCCCATTATTGCTGTTAATGACGCCATGACCAAACATCTCTTTGACAACCGCTATGGCACTGGTCAAAGCACTATTGACGGCATTTTGCGAGCTACCAACCGGCTTCTAGCAGGGTCTGTCTTTGTAGTGTGTGGCTATGGCTGGTGTGGCCGTGGTGTAGCCATGCGGGCCAAGGGGATGGGAGCAAAGGTAATTATTACTGAAGTAAATCCTCTTAGAGCTTTAGAGGCAACTATGGATGGTTTCCAAGTAATGCCTATAGCCCAAGCCGCTAAAATTGGCGATTTTTTTGTAACCGTTAGTGGAGACATAAATGTCATTAGGAAAGAACATTTTCTTCTCATGAAAGATGGAGCTATTTTGGCCAATTCAGGTCATTTTGATGTAGAAATTGATAAAAAATCTCTTCAAAAAATGGCTAAGTCTGTTCGAAAGATAAGAGAATTTGTGGATGAATATGTTTTAGAAAATAATCGTCGCATTTATCTTTTGGGAGAGGGCCGTTTAATTAATTTAGCTGCGGCCGAAGGACATCCTTCTTCGGTAATGGACATGAGTTTTGCCAATCAAGCCCTGACTGCTGACTATTTGGTAAAAGAAGGAGATAAGTTAGAGAAAAAAGTCTATTCTGTCCCAGAACACATAGATAGAGAAATTGCTCGTTTAAAACTAAAGAGCATGGGTATAGAAATAGACACCTTAACTTCAGAACAAGAAAAATATCTTTCTACTTGGGAAATGGGCACTTAAGTTTTCTTCTGACATAGGGAATCCAGGATTTCAAAAATACATCTTTTCGTCTTCCTGCTCAAAACCCTCAGGTTTTTAATGACTAGAATTTCTTCTTTGCTCAATGGCAAAATTTCCTGTAGTTCTTTTGGAATCAACTCATAATTAGGTGCCTTTTCCTGAACAGCATAAACCTCTCTAAAATCTGTAAAAAAATAAGAAATGGGAATTTTCATGGCTCGAGCAATCTGCTGTAAACGTTCAACATGTATCCGGTCACGCCCCTTCTCATATTTTTGAATCTGCTGAAAGGATACTCCTACTCTTTCTGCCAGTTGCATTTGGGTAAGATTTTTCTGTTTGCGAAAAAGTCTTATTCTTGCCCCTATTTCGGCGTTAGAAATAATTCTCTCCATTTTTTACATTCATAACCTTATTTCAGGCAATGGTCTATAAACCATTCATTGAGGCTTGACAAATACAATCGTTAGTTGTATATATAATTTATGTCAAAGTTATTATTAGTAGAAGATAACAAAGAAGTAGCTAAAATTATTTCAGATTTCCTTTGCATATTAGGCTATTCAGTAGACACTGCATTTAATATAAACATGGCCCTAGAATTATTCAATAAAAATAGCTATGATTTTATCATAACTGATGAAAACTTGCCTGATAGAAAAGGTTCATGCTTGGTCAAGGAAATAAAAAAGAAATGTCCCAATTTACCCGTCTTGGGTGTCAGTGGAAACTCCAACCAGCAAGCTCAGGCCTTGTTCTCTGCGGGTGTAGATGGATTTTTGACAAAACCTTTCACTCTAAAGCAGTTAAGAGAAAAGATACATGCTTTATTAAAGAAAAATAGGAATCCGTCAAAACAGGCAAAGGTACAGCTATAGGCAAAGTAGGCAATTGCAGTTTTCTTTATTTTTTGCTTAAAATTTGACTATTTCCACTCCTGCCTCCGGCAGGCAGATACGTAATTTGAATAGGTCTATGAATACGAAGTGCAGAAAAAACATTAAGCTTGCAATAACCTTTTTATCTCTGGCCAACGCTTATTAGCCCTGGCTTTGGTGGCCTGGATAATGGAGACCAATTCTTTTAAGGCATCTTCTAAGACATCATTTATGACAATATAATCAAATTCTCTGGCTGCCAAGATTTCCTTTTTAGCTGCCTCTAATCTTTTTTTTATTTCTTCTGGAGAATCACTTGAACGACTAGTAATTCTTCTTTGAAGCTCATTCCATGAAGGTGGAATAAGAAAAATTAGGATGGCTTCAGGCATCTTTTTTTTAACTGCTTGCGCCCCTTGAATATCTATATCTAAAACTATATCCTTTCCCGCAGCTATTTTTTCTTGCACAAAAGTTAAAGGGGTGCCGTAATAGTGTCCATAAACTTTTGCCCATTCAAGCATTTCCCCTTTAACAATGCTCTTTTTAAATTCCTTCTCACTTACAAAAAAATAGTGTTGACCATTCACCTCACCCGGTCTAGGTAAACGGGTGGTATAAGAAATGGAAAAACTAAGCGTTGGAAAACGCGAAAGCAAAAGGCGAACCAAGGTAGTCTTACCTGTGCCCGAAGGAGCAGAAATAACAAATATATCACCCTTATTTTTCATCACAAAATGAAGCTAATCTTTGGGCTATAGTCTCCGCTTGAATGGAGGAGAGAATTACGTGATTACTATCAGTAATAATAATAGAACGCGTCTTTCTACCAAAAGTAGCATCCACTAAACGCCCATTTTTTTGAGCTTCTCCACGCAAGCGTTTCATTGGGGAGGAATTAGGTGCTAAGACAGCCACAACCCGATTCACTACCACTGTATTACCAAAACCCACACTTAAAAGTTTGACTCCCATGCTTCACCTCTTCTAGAATATTTCTATTCTTCATATACTCTAAGCTTGTATAAATATCAAGGTTTTATATTTTAACTTGACTTTAAAATTATAAGCGATATATTTGAAAATCAAATGGAGTTAGAGTGGTGTTTACCTTCACATGATGAAAGCTGCGTTGAGCATCTGGCAAAAACACTCAATATTCCTCTTCCTATTGCCAAAATTCTTTTTAATAGAGGGATAACCGAGATTGAGCAAGCCTATCGTTTTCTTTACCCCCGTTTAAAACATCTTTATGATCCTTGGTCTTTAAAAGATATGAATAAGGCCATTAAAAGGATCCATCAAGCCATAATAAAACAAGAAAAGGTAGTGATTTATGGAGATTATGATGTAGATGGTTTGGCTGGGACCGCTATTTTATATTTATTTTTATCTCCGCTTATAAAAAATCTCATTTATTATATTCCCCATCGTATAAAAGAAGGTTATGCCCTAAATATAGAGGCCATAAAGAGATTTAAGGCGGCAGATGTCAACTTGATTATAACTACTGATTGCGGCATAAGTAATAATGAAGAGATTCAGTTCGCTCAAAAAAGTGGAATTGATGTAATTGTCACTGACCACCATGAAGTGCCTGCTTCTCTGCCTCCTGCTTATGCTCTAATCAATCCCAAACAACCTAATTGTTTGTTCCCTTTTAAAGAATTAGCCGGTGTGGGAGTGGCCTTTAATTTACTAATCGCTTTACGCCAATTCTTACATAACCAGGGGTTTTGGCCAACAGGAAAGATACCTAATTTAAAGAATTATTTGGACTTGGTAGCTTTGGGCACCATAGCTGACATGGTTCCACTAATAGATGAAAACAGGGTTTTGGTTAAATCAGGATTAGAAGTTCTAGCCCAAACAAACCGATTGGGTCTAAAGGCCTTAAAAGATACCACTGGTTTAAACCAGAATATAAATGTAAGAAATGTTAGCTTCAGGCTCATTCCTAGATTAAATGTAGCAGGTCGTATTTCTTCTCCTGACACAGCATTAAGATTATTACTTACCAAAGAAGAACAAGAGGCTCGAAGTTTGGCTGAAACATTGCATGCACTAAATCAAGAACGTCAAAGGATAGAAGAAAAAATTTTGCAGGAGGCCCAAGCAGAATTTGAAAAGACCAATCATAGTGTTTTAGCAGGGAATTGGCATTCAGGCGTAATCGGTATTGTGGCCGCAAGAATGGTGGACATACTTAGAAAACCTGTCCTACTGATTGGTTTGGAGAATGGAAGAGGAAGAGGGTCAGGAAGAAGTATTGATGGGTGCGATTTATTTGCTGCCCTTTCTCAATGTGCAGAATATTTGGATTCTTATGGTGGTCATAAATTAGCAGCCGGGTTTAGTATTACAGAGGATAACTTAGAAAAATTTATCCAAGCCTTTGAACAGATAACCCAGTCTATGCTTAAGGAATGCAAACAGCCTAGGTTTTACATAGATGCAAAGATAAATTTAGGGGGTTTAACTCCTCAATTTGTAAAATATCTTTCTCTTTTATCCCCTCATGGCATAGGTAATCCTGAACCTACCTTTCTTTCAGATGTCTTAGAAGTTAAGCAATCTAATATTGTAAATGAAAAGCATTTAAGACTCTTAGTAAGCCAGGAAAATTTAACATTTGAAGCTATTGGATTTAATCTCTCTTCCCTTTATCCTCCACCCTCTCCTTTGCAAATGGTATTTATTCCTTATGAAGACCACTGGCGGGGAGAAACGAGGGTAAAATTAAAAATTCAGGACTTAAAGAGTGTGTAACATTTGAGTAGTTGTGAAAAGCAAAAGCACTATGTACTAATTCCCACTTAAAACGAACCCACTTCCAAGAGAAGATATAAGTTTTCCATTCAAAGTCAGGTCATAAGTAATTTAATAAAATAAAAAATCCAAATTTCAAAATCCAAAGGCCAAATGAAATCCAAATGCCAAAATGCCAAAACATTAAATCAGTGAGTAGTGAAATAGTGAGGGAATGAAATAGTCAAATGTAGTGGAATTGGGTTCTATAATTAAAAGTGAGAGTAAAAAATAGGGAATGAAATTAAGAAGCCTTCTTTATGTGATATAAATGATAAATGGCTAGGGGAACATTTGTGGCTAACGGGGTCAGTCAATAATGTTGAATTATT
>Ga0209410_1001536_pt1 | contig 11269 bp, 13 predicted proteins | sample Mar14436cmmetaG_FD_184135 | JGI IMG/M metagenome (GOLD analysis project Ga0209410, IMG submission 184135) | Marine hydrothermal vent microbial communities from Guaymas Basin, Gulf of California to study Microbial Dark Matter (Phase II) - Marker... ... | reverse complement strand
CCCTTATCTCAAAGGGAAAGGTATTGGGGGTAATGCGGGTCTCTAGCCATAGCTCCCATGTATTTTCCCCACAGGATGTAAACCACCTTATTATAATTGGCAATAGGATTGGTGAGGGTATTAACCGTTGCCAGCTCTATCACCTATCTGAAGAAAAATATAGATTTCTTTTTAACGCAAACCCCAATCCCATCTTTATTATTGATAAAGATACCCTAAAAATTTTGGATGCAAATGCCAGGGCTGAAGAATATTATGGGTATTCAAGGGGTGAGTTATTAGAGATGTCCTTTGCGGATTTAGAGTGCGGAAAGGACAAAGAACTTATATCATGTGTAAAGAGTGTCTCCAAGGGTCAACTATTTCTTTGCCACAGAAAGAGATGTCGCAAAAGATCTGGAGAGCTTCTTTATGTAGATATCTATGCCTGTTTGGCAAACTATATGGGAAGAGAAGTATTAATAGTAGTAACCGCCGATGTAACTGAACTTGTGAAAAAGGAGACACACTTAATCCAAGCTGCTAAGATGACTACCTTGGGACAAATGGCCTCAGGCATAGCCCATGAACTTAATCAACCATTGAGTGTGATCAAGGCAGGGAGTGACTTCTTCCTAAAGATGATTAAAAAAGGTGAGAAGATAGAGGATGAGGAGTTACGTATTATTGCGGAGGAAGTCGGTGCACAGGTCGACAGGGCATCTGAGATTATCAATCACTTAAGAAGCTTTGCTAGACCTTCTGAGGTGAGAAAGGCCAAGATAGATATAAATGCCCCAATCAGAGATGTATTTAGGATGTTAGGGCAACAATTGCGGGTTCACCGAATTGAAGTTAAATTGAATTTAGATGAAAGTTTGCCCCCTATAATGGCAGATCATAATAGGTTAGAACAGGTATTTATAAACCTTATTATTAATGCTATGGATGCAATGGAGGAAAAGGAGGAGAAAGAGAAGAAAAAAATTAAAAAAATATTGAGTATAAGGTCATATTTAGAGGATGGAAAAATTGTAGTCACTGTTTCTGATACTGGTGTAGGCATCCCTGAGGGGATAATGGATAGGGTATTTGAACCATTCTTTACCACCAAACAGGTAGGTAAAGGGACAGGATTGGGTCTATCTATTAGTTATGGGATCATAAAGGAGTATGGTGGGACCATAGATATAAAGAGTGAGGAAGGTGTAGGCACTACCTTCATATTGAAATTTCCTGCCTGTCTTACACAATAGTTTTGGGGTCCTCTATGTCAAAGGTCTTGTTTATTGATGACGAGGAGGGAATAAGAAAGATCTTTTCTATATTGCTAAGGAAGGAGGGCTACCAGGTATTTACTGCAAAAAGTGGTGAGGAGGGGTTGAAGATATTTGAGCAAGAAATGCCTCCTATTGTAATTACTGACATAAAAATGCCTGGGATGGATGGGATAGGGGTGTTAAAAAGGGTCAAAGAGATAAATCCTGAGGCCGAGGTTATTATCATCACTGGCTATGGCGATATGAACTCGGCCATTGAGGCACTTAAGCTAGATGCCTCAGATTTTCTCCCTAAACCTGTTAAGGATGAGGCCCTATTGGTTGCGTTAAAAAGGGCTCAGGAAAAATTAGAGTTAAGGATAAAACTTAAAAAATATACTCATAATCTAGAAGACTTAGTAAGGGAAAGGACAAAGGAGTTACAAAGGGCACAAGAACAAATAAAAACCTTTTATGAAGTATCTCGGTATATCTCTGAAAATACCTCCCTAAAAGAAACCATTGATTTTGTGTTAAAAAAGATAAAAGAGATGGTTAATTATGACTATGCACTCCCTCTAATTTTTAATAGCAAAAAAGACAATTTTATCAGTATTGAAGGGTATGATTCACCAAATATCTTAGGGAATTGGACCCAGGCATATTCTATAGCCTCTATGACAGAACCTATGGATATGGAGCGTTGGAGGTCAAAGAAATTGCCTTTGACCGGGCCATTAAAAAAATTTTCATATATAGCCTCGATTCCTATCGTTAAAGAGAAAGAAGTTATGGGTTCTATAATATTGGCCTCTTATGAGAGTGGTTCCTTTTCTGCACAGAATATGAGGTTTATTTATCTTATGCTTTCTCAGACATCAGGTGTAATCAGAAGAATTATCTTACAAGATGAACAGCTAGAGAGACTGCACAATCAGATAAAGATGCTCTCTGGTTATGGTGATATTATAGGCAAAGACCCCAAAATGCAACGTATTTATCAATTAATTTTGGACATTGCACCTAGCAATGCCACTGTTTTGATCCAGGGAGAGAGTGGGACAGGGAAGGAACTGGTAGCCCGTGCTATCCATATGAATAGCCCCCGTAAAGATAAACCATTTGTGGTGGTCAATTGTTCTGCCTATCCCCAGACATTGATTGAGAGTGAACTATTTGGATATGAAAAAGGGGCCTTTACCGGGGCTACCCAAAGGAAGTTAGGGCGTTTTGAAATAGCCCATGAAGGTACCATTTTTCTAGATGAGGTCAGTGAGATTCCCCTTCCATCACAAGTAAAGATCTTGAGATTTCTCCAATTTCAGGAGTTTGAAAGGTTGGGAGGGACAGAGACTATAAAGGTGAATGTCAGGGTAATAGCAGCGACAAATAAGGATTTAGGTGAGGAGGTAAAGAAAGGCAATTTTAGAGAGGATCTTTATTACCGCCTAAATGTTATACCTATAAACCTGCCTCCTTTAAGGGAAAGGAAAGGTGATATCCCCCTTTTGGTAGAATATTTTCTAAAAAGACTAAGTACACAAAGTGGTAAAGGAATTAAGGAACTCTCGCCTGGTGCTATGCAGTCTCTTATAAATTATAACTGGCCTGGTAATGTAAGGGAACTAGAGAATGTCTTAGAATATGCCTTTGTTCTAACCAAGGGCAAGATCATAGAGGCAAAGGCCCTTCCTCCAGCACTTAGAAGTAGTGGCATTATTTGGAGTAAGGACAAGATAGCCTCATTGGAGGATAATGAAAAAAAATTTCTTATAGAGATGTTAAATGAATTTAACTGGAATAAACTTCAAGTGGCCAAAAGACTTGGAATCAGTAGGAGTACTTTATATGCCAAGTTAAAAAAATACAATTTAAAGGCTCCTGTCCAAAAATAGAACAATAATGTCTAAATATAATACATACTAATTGTCTAAAATTTAATCCTAATTTTCTACAATTATTGTCCTAAAATAATACAAAGTTTCTTTTCTCCTCTCATAAAAATCTAGAGATACTACTCTTTTCTTCCTTGGTATAAAAGTTGCTTATTATTTTATAGCATGGCAAAGCTTTTGTTTATTGATGATGAAGAGAGTGTAAGGAAGGTATTTTCTATGTCATTGAGGAAAGAGGGATATGAAGTCCTTACTGCAGAAAATGGAGAGAAGGGGCTTGAGGTATTTATGCGAGAAAATCCCCCAATTGCACTAGTAGATATAAAGATGCCTGGTATGGATGGGATAGAGGTATTGAAAAGGATCAAAGAGATAAATTCTGAAACAGAGGTTATTATCATTACTGGACACGGCGATATGGATTCAGCCATTAAGGCACTTAAGCTGGATGCCTCAGATTTTCTTACAAAACCAGTTAGTGATGAGGCCTTGTCTGTAGCACTAAAGAGGGCCCAAAAAAAGATTAAATTAAAACAACAACTCAAAGAATATACCTATGACCTAGAGAATATGGTTAAGGCCGCTACTGAGGAAATAAAGAGAAGATATGAGTTTGAGAAAAAGCTTATCCATAGTTCAATGGATGGGATAGTAGCCACGGATGAAAAGGGGGACATAATCATTTTTAATCAAGGGGCAGAGAGGATATTTGGCTATCCCCGATTTGAAGTGGTAAGAAATAAGAATATTGTAGATGTATACCCCCCATGGATGGCCAAGGAGATTATAGAGGGTCTGAGCAAAGGGGGTAAAAATTTTTCGTGGAAAGAGACCTCTATCCTTACCAAAGATGGTAAGGAAATCCCTGTAAGATTTTCTGGGGCCATACTCTATGAAAGTGGGGAAATAGTGGGTAGTGTGTCTTTTTTTCATGATTTGAGGGAAATAAAAAAGTTAGAGCAAGAATTGGTCAATTCGGAGAGATTGGCAGCTATTGGACAGACAGTGTCCAGTATAGCCCATTATACCAAGAACATCTTGAGCGGCCTGAAAGGTGGTATCTATGTAGCAGATACTGCCCTTAAAGAGGGTAATATGGCTCGATTCAAGACAGGCTGGGAGATGATCCAGAGAAATGTGGGAAGAATATCGAATTTGGTCATGGACTTGTTGAATTATTCCAAAGAACGTGAACCACAATATCAGGATTGTTTCCCCAATGATATTGCTTATGAGGTCTGTCAGCTTATGGAACAAAAGGCAAAAGATAATGGGATACAGATTGTAAAGGACTTTGATCCCTCTATAGGCAAAGTAGCCTTAGATCCAGAAGGAATTCACAACGTTTTGCTGAATTTAATGTCTAATGCTATTGATGCCTGTATCTTTGATACCGATAAAAGAAAAAAATGGTGGGTAAAGGTGGGGACTGCCCTAGATGGAGAGACAATAATATTTGAGGTCTCTGATAATGGTTGTGGTATGGATGAAGAGGTTAAGAGAAAGCTTTTTACCTCTTTTTTCAGTACCAAAGGTGGAAAGGGCACAGGTCTTGGTCTATTGGTCACTCAGAAGATAGTCAAAGAACATGGGGGGACTATAGAGGTAAAATCAAAACAAGGAGAAGGGTCAACTTTTACTGTGAAAATACCTAAAAGATAAAAAGAAAGGAGGCATTTATGCAAAAAAACATACTTGTTGCTGATGATGATATGGATGTAGTTACCTTTGTTTCAACTGTCTTAGAGAAGAGCGGTTATAAGGTTATAGGGGCAAAGGATGGTGAGGAGGCATTAAACAAAATAAGGGCAAATAGACCCGACCTAATCATCCTAGACATCCTCATGCCAAAACAGAGTGGAATTAAGTTGTATAGAGAATTAAAGACAGATGAATCACTAAAAGATATCCCTGTAGTTATACTATCAGCCATCTCAAAAAGGACATTTTTGCGCTCCCAGGAGGCACTTACTGAATTTGGTGGGGAGCCTGTGCCTGAACCTGAGGTGTACATTGAAAAACCAGTAGAACCAGATGACTTGGCCAAGACTGTAAGTGAGGTGTTGAGTAGGAAAGGAGGGTAATATGAAGATCAAAAAGCTTTTATTTGTAACAGACTTTGAGCAGTTGTGGTTTGATGCCTTACAGTCCCTAATGGACCTAAGGAAGGTAGGACTTGAACATGTCATATTCCTACATGTGATAGAGAGGGAGAAGGTAGCAATGCACAGGGGTGTTGGCTACCTCAAAGATGAAGAGACAAAGCTTAGAGAGATAGCAAATATACGATTTATTGATTGGGCAGAGGGCCTATTTGAGACCGGTATGGAGTGTGGGGCATACATCCTAGTAGGGAGCCCAGTGCCTAAGGTCTTATCTGTTGCCAATGAAGAAAAGGCAGACCTTATTGTAATTGGTGCCCATAAAGGCACTGAAACTATAGAGATCCTTAGAAGAACCTCTATACCCGTCTTGGTGCACAAGTATGACATAAAGAAAAACGAAAGGCCCTTTGAGAGGCCAATTCTTGTGACAGATTGGTCTTCCCCTTGTGAAAGGGCCATTGAGTATTTGATTGCCCTTAAAGATATCCTAAAAAATGTAGTAGTTGTCCATGTTATTGCTGAAAAATCCATAAAAGGCCTAAATAGGACAGAGATCCAAAAAATAGAGAAGGAAAACAAAAAAAGGCTAGAAGAGGTCTGTGATACCCTAAGCACTGAGGGGATCTCCTCAGAGTTTCACCTCTATATGGGTGAAGTTGTTGAACAGATCAAAAATGCCATCAGTGAGCACAATATCAGCTTGGTTGTTGCAGGGACCACAGGCAAGGGTGCCTGGAGGGCAAGGTGGCTTGGCAGCGTCTCCCGTAAGTTGGTACAAGATTCACAACTGCCCATACTCCTAGTGCCCAAAGCGGGTTAGGGGAGGTAAATTTGTGATAGAAAAATTGCTTTATGCCACAAATTTTAAGGAGTCAACCTTTAACATAGTTGAAACCTTACTAGACCTTCGCAAGGTTGGGCTTAAGGAAGTAGTGCTTTTACATGTAATAGAGAGGGAGAAAGTAGCCTTTGTTCCATATGGTGGCTACCTGAAAGACGAAGAAGAGAGGTTAAAGGAGATTGCCTATATCCATTTTGGGGAATGGAAGAGGAGGCTTTTGGAATTAGGCATTAATTGTAAGGGATATATAGATGTAGGCATCCCTACGGCCAAGATATTACGCTTAGCAGAAAAAGAGGGTGTGCAGCTTATTGTGATTGGGCGCAGAAGGAGATTTAAGATAAAATTACTTTTAGAAAAACTCTATGGCGGCAATATCACTACCAACCTATTGCAAAGATCCAAAGTGCCTGTATTTGTAGTTGATAAGGATGCAGAGATTTTCAGAAAAGAAAAAGAAAAATTCATTGCAAAAAGTCTGTTTGATCAAGTAATTTTAGCCACTGATTGGTCTCCCCCAGCACAAAGGGCATTCAAGTATCTCTTAAACTTTAAGGACCTGATAAGAAAGATCCATATTGTCAATGTGCTCTATGAGAGGCTCAATGGAAAGGCCCTAAGGGACTTGGAAAATAGACTGGAAGAGGCTTGTAATTTCTATATAAAAGAGGGGATAGAGGCAGAACCACATGTTTATGCTGGAGAAACGGCTGAAAAGATTATAATGGCGGCCGAGGAGTGTCATGCCACATCCATAGCTATGGGGACTACACGCAAGTCTACATTCAAGGATATCTTGTTGGGTAGCACCTCCCGTCAGATAGTAGAGCAGGCAGATACACCTACCCTGATAGTTCCTTAGTGTATTGTTTGATTTAAAGGAGTGTCCTAAATTAGGACAATTTTTTACAAATTATTTAAAGAAAATTCCAGAAATTGGGTGTATAGGTGTTCGGAAAATGTACAATAGACAGCTTATCTATAAAGAATACTCTATAAGAAAAATACCTTTTAGTAAAGGCATTCTGGAAATACATCACTTTGGCACAAAAGTTGCTGGTTTAGCCAGAGAGAGGCGAGCATTGAAGTTACAAGAGATAAGAGAACGCTCTCCTAAAATGAAACAAATATATGATATGATTTTGAAGCTTGCCCCTACAGATGCCCCAGTTTTAATTCAAGGGGAGGAAGGGACAGAAAAGGAATTAGTAGCCCAGGCCATTCATTTTAACAGTCTGCGTAGGGATAATCCCTTTATATCGGTTAATTGTTCTGCCTATCCCCAGACATTGTTAGAGAGTGAACTCTTTGGTCACGAAGAGGGGGCCTTTAACGGTGCCATCCACCAAAAGATTGGCTGTTTTGAAAAGGCAAATAAAGGGACCATTTTTTTAGATAGGATAGAGGATATTCCCCCTATCTCTCAAATGAAGCTCATTAGGCTTCTACAATCTAAAGAATTTGAGAGATTGGGGGGCGAGGAAACAATAAGGGTAGATATTAGGCTTATAGCAGCAACAAACAAGGACTTAAGAAAAGAGGTAGAAAAGGGGACATTTAGGGAAGACCTTTTTTATCAACTAAATATTATAGCCATCCATCTTCCTCCGCTAAGACAAAGAAAAGAAGATATCCCCCTTTTGGTAGAGTATTTTTTAGAGGAATTAAGCTCTAAAGGGGGAAAGAGAGTTAAATATCTTTCACCTGAGACAATGCAGGTTCTTATGAAATATGACTGGCCTGGAAATGTTAAAGAATTAGAAAATGTCATTCAGCATATGTTCTTATTGGCTGAGGATGAGATTATCAACAAGGACCTCTTCCCATCTAGGATTTTGAATGAAATTTTGGCCAAAAAAGAAGAAGAAATAAGCACATTTGAGGAAAATGAAAAGAGATTTTTAATGAAGATTTTACAAGAATGTAATTGGAACAAGCTCCAGGTAGCAAAAAGGCTCAATATCAGTAGAAGCACACTTTATGCAAAGCTGAAGAAATATAATTTAATGGCCAAACCTGTAAGGATACCTAAGAAATAAAGGAAGCATTTATGCAAAAAAACATACTTGTAACCGGTGCCCATAAAGGCACTGAAACTATAGAGATCCTTAGAAGAACCTCTATACCCGTCTTGGTGCACAAGTATGACATGAAGAAAAACGAAAGGCCCTTTGAGATTCACAACTGCCCATACTCCTAGTGCCCAAAGCGGGTTAGGGGAGGTAAATTTGTGATAGAAAAATTGCTTTATGCCACAAATTTTAAAAAACCTAGCTTTACGGCCTTAGAAGGGATGCTTGAGCTATGTAAGTTAGGGCTTAGAGAGGTGATCTTGCTAAATATAACTAACTCTTTAGGATGGGAGAAGGTATTTTCTCAACATAACATTAATGCCAAGGTCTTATCAGAAAAGGAGTTTTCAGGTTCCCGGATTTTGAGTATAGCAGAAAGAGAGGGTGCTTCACTTATTATAGCCCATCTAGAAAAAGGACAGAAAAGGTTATTGGGTAGCTCTACTGTTAAGTACCTTGTTAAGAAGTCTACCATACCAGTAATGATCTTTCATAAGGAAGAGACAAACAAGAGGTGGTTTGAGCACATAATATTTGCTACTGATTGGTCACCTTCCTCAGAAAATGCCCTTTCTTATATTTTGAATTTTAAAGAGATTATAAAAGAATTAGACATAGTTCACATAATAGATGAAAAATTGACTGTAAGGGACCTACGGGAGATTAAGGATAAGCTTGCAAAGACCCGTAAGGTCTGCTTAGAGCAAGGTATAGATGCAGAGTTTCATCTCTATGTAGGTAAAATAGGGGAAGAGATTATAAGGGCTGCTAGAGATTATGAAGGGAGTGCCATAGTAATAGGTGCTACATCTAAATCAGGCCTTAGAGAGGTATTTTTGGGAAGTCCTTGTTATAGGGTAGCAGAAGAGGCTCACATTCCTGTTTTGGTAATCCCTTTACCCCGTTAGATAGTAAATATGGTAAGACTTACAATTAATATCAGGAGTAGAGATTCGATGGAGCTTAAATTAAAGAATGTAAATTTCTTATCTAACAGGGTGAAGATTGGGAGGGTAGTCTATGGAAGTAACATTATTGGTACATGCTACTGACCAGGCCTTTGAGATCATTGAAAATGCTAGAAGACAGGCTGTAGAGCTGCTAAACAGCACTGTAGGACTAGCAGCAGAGGAACAGAGATGGTTGGAAGAAAAGAGGATTAGGGCATTATTTACTGGTGCTCAGGCAGTAAAGACCAGACGTCTAAACTTTTTGGGTACATTTTTTATCTTATTTTTTGTTTGGTGCATACTATCAGGGCACTTTGATGCCTTTCACCTCTCTTTAGGGGTCATTTGCTGTGGTCTTGTAGCGCATATGTCTCATGACCTGTTGTTTGCCAATGTCAGGTTTGTAGATATGCGGACAATAGCCAAGAGATTTATTGCCTATATACCTTGGCTTTTAGGACAAATAATCTTGGCCAATATCCATGTAGCAGGTTTGGCCCTTAACCCAAAAATGCCCATAGACCCAAAGATAATTAGATTTAAGACCAAACTAGAGAGCGATGTCTCTTGGGTGACCCTTGCCAATTCTATTACCCTTACCCCTGGGACCATAACCGTGGATATCAAAGAAGGGGAGTTTTTTGTGCATGCATTAAGCAAAAAGGTGGCTCGTGATCTACTTAGTGGTGAGATGGAGGACAGGGTAGCCCACATATATATGGAGGCAGATCATATATACATCCAGGATGTACTGGATATGGCCCACATTTATGGGCTTTTTAGAGGTATAGGAGGATAGAGAATGACTAGGGCGACAGATGATGTAATTATAAAGACAGTCTCCAGAATATTTACACCATTTATACAAATTTTTGCCTTGTATGTCATCATGCACGGACACCACAGCCCGGGTGGAGGATTTCAAGGTGGGGTTATATTAGGTGCAAGCTTTATTTTGTTGGTAATTACCCAAGGCCTGGACAGGACAAGGAGGCGATTTTCTCAGAAATTGGGCACCATATTTTGTAGTGTTGGTTTATTGATCTATTCAGGTATTGGGATCTTGTGCCTCATCTTAGGTGGAAATTATTTAGATTATGGCAAACTCAACAAGATTCTCCCTGTAATAGCTGCGGAGGCAAGGTCTTTAGGGATCCTTGGTATCGAGATCGGTGTAGGTATTGGGGTAATGGCTGTCATGTATTCAATCTTTTCTGATATAGTTACAGGTGGAGAGTAAGATGGAGAAATTCTTTTTAGGTATAGGCATAGGGCTTTGTTTCTTAGTTTTACTTTGCCTTTATCGAGGCATTTTTGGCCCCACTGTCTTAAATAGACTAGCTGGAATCTCAGCCATAGGTACCAAGACGTTGGTTATCTTATTGCTTATGGGCTTTATCTATGACCGTGTAGATATGTTTATGGATATTAGCATGGTATATGCCATCCTAAACTTTATTGGCACTCTGGCAGTAGCAAAATACCTTGAGACAAAAGGGGAGGTATAATGTTTTTAAAGGTACTGTCTATTTCGTTTATGCTCATTGGCTTTTTCTTCTTCACTACAGCAACTATTGGACTATTACGCTTTCCTGACTTTTTCTGCAGGCTGCACGCCACTGGTAAGGGCGATACCCTAGCAGTGTTGCTATCCCTTATAGGCCTGGCCATATACCATGGATTTTGTCTTGCAAGTTTGAAGATAATTTCCATTGCAGTGTTTTATTTTGTGGCCCAGCCTACTGCTACTCACGCCATTGCCAGGGCGGCCCTAAGATGTGGTGTTAAGCCTTGGGCAAAGGGGAGGAGAGGAGATGATTTTACCATTTGACCTTATATTACTCCTATTTGTGCTTATATGTGGTATAGCAGCTCTAACCCTAAAGGATCTTTTGAGTGCAGCCTTTATACTTGGTGCATATAGCTTTTTTATGTGCTTGCTTTGGACAGAGATGGGCTCAGTTGATGTGGCCTTTACTGAGGCCTCTGTAAGCGCTGGTGTTGGGACCGTCTTATTCATTGCTGCAATAAGTCAGACTAAGAGGAGGTCAAAGGATTGAGAGGTCTAAGCCTTATGATAGTGATGATAGTGGGTGCTATGCTCATTTATGGTACATTGGATATGCCTAAGTGGGCTGATCCCAATGCCCCTGCTGCTCTTCATGTTT
>Ga0209410_1001533_pt1 | contig 11283 bp, 10 predicted proteins | sample Mar14436cmmetaG_FD_184135 | JGI IMG/M metagenome (GOLD analysis project Ga0209410, IMG submission 184135) | Marine hydrothermal vent microbial communities from Guaymas Basin, Gulf of California to study Microbial Dark Matter (Phase II) - Marker... ... | reverse complement strand
GAATACGGTTACATGCAGGGGCCAAACGATATTTACGTATCACCATCACAGATAAAGAGGTTGGGGTTGAGGCCTGGCGATTTCATCACCGGTGTGGTACGGTCACCCAAACAGGGTGAACGCTACAAAGCGATACTTAGGGTGGACAGTGTGAACTTTGACGACCCTGAGAAAGCCAAAAACCGTCCAGTATTCGAGAATCTGGTTCCATTCTATCCCACCGAACGCATACACTTGGAGCGCAAAGATGGCGATATATCGATGAGGATTGTCGACCTGTTCGTACCCATGGGTAAGGGGCAACGCGGTTTAATAGTTTCGCCACCACGTGCAGGTAAGACGGTACTGTTGCAGAAGATTGCCAACAGCATAAACGAAAACCATCCCGAGATACACCTCATAATACTGCTTATAGATGAACGTCCGGAAGAGGTGACCGATATGAAACAACAGGTGAAACGTGCCGAAATCATAAGTTCGACATTCGATGAATCACCCGAAAAGCACGTACATGTAGCCACTATTGTGTTGGAACGTGCCAAACGTATGGTGGAGCTTGGCAAAGATGTTGTCATATTGCTCGACAGTATAACAAGGTTGACACGTGCAAACAATGCAATCATACCACATAGCGGACGTACAATGTCCGGTGGTATAGAAGCTTATGCTTTACATAAGCCAAAGAAATTCTTCGGTGCTGCCCGTAACATACTTGAGGGCGGTTCACTCACTATAATAGGTACGGCACTCATAGAAACCGGTAGCCGTATGGATGAGGTCATCTTCGAGGAGTTCAAGGGTACCGGTAACATGGAGCTGGTCTTATCACGTGAACTCGCCGATAGGAGGATATTCCCAGCAATCGACCTGAACAAATCCGGTACCCGACGTGAAGAGCTAATACTTACCGAAAAGGAGCTACAGAGGGTATGGATCCTACGTAAAGTGTTGGCTGAGATGAACCCCATCGAGGCGATGACCCACCTCATAGCCAGGATGCAACGCACAAAGAATAACAAGGAATTCTTGGACCACCCCGACCTGTGGCAATGAAGTTCAACCGCATACTTGTGGCCAATCGTGGTGAAATAGCACTACGTATCATACGTGCAGCTAAGGAGTTGGGTATCGAAACAGTCTCCATATTCTCTGCAGGTGACGAGTACTCACTACATACCATATTTTCGGACGAATCCGTACGTATAGGGGAGGCGCCATCTGAAGCCAGCTACCTTAACATACCGCAAATCATAAGTGCAGCCTCAGTCAGAGGTGTAGACGCTATACATCCAGGTTATGGGTTTCTGGCTGAGAACCCCAGCTTTGCCGAAATCTGTGAAGAAAATGGGTTCAAATTCATAGGCCCGCCTGCACGTGCGATCAAACTCATGGGTGATAAAATTCAGGCACGTAAAATCGCCAAAGATGTGGATGTACCCACAATCCCCGGTACGGATGAACCGGTGGACGACCTACGTGCTGCGAAGAAGGTGGCCAATTCCATCGGCTATCCTGTGATACTGAAAGCAGCTGCAGGTGGTGGCGGTCGTGGCATGCGAGTCGTACATGATGAAAGTGAGCTCGAACGTCTATTTGTCACCGCACAGGAGGAAGCCCGTATAGCGTTTGGTGATAACCGAATATACATCGAGAAGTACATAGTCAAACCGCGTCATATTGAGGTACAGATATTGGCTGATAGTCATGGCAATGTCATACACTTAGGTGAACGTGAATGCTCGATACAACGTAGACACCAGAAGCTGATCGAGGAAGCTCCATCGCCAGCGGTTACACCACAGATGCGTATGAAGATAGGTGAGTACGCTGTTAGGATTGCCAAAGCCATAGGCTACGAGAGTGCCGGTACGGTGGAGTTTCTGATGGATGAAGCTGGCAACTTCTACTTTATGGAGATGAACACAAGGGTACAGGTGGAACACCCCGTTACCGAGATGGTCACCGGTATCGATATAGTGAAGGAACAGATTAGGATTGCAGAGGGTGAGCCACTAAAATATCGGCAGCAAGATATAGAGATACGTGGTCACGCTATAGAGTGTCGTATAAATGCAGAGGACCCTGAACGTGACTTCGCACCCAACCCCGGTGAGATCAAAGCCCTGTATTTCCCCGGTGGCCCATACATTAGGGTGGATTCGCACATATACAGTGGATATAAGATACCACCACATTATGATTCACTTATCGCCAAACTTATAGCTTATGGTGAGACACGTGACGAAGCTATCAAAAGGATGCAACGTGCACTCGAGGAGTTCATAATCGAAGGTATAAAAACAACGATACCGTTCCATCTGGCGATCATCAATCTACCCGAGTTTCGTGCAGCTAAACTACATACACACTTTATTGAGGAATACCTTGACAAAATAAAGTCAAAGTCGGTCGAACCCTCCTATACCGTCGAGTAACGTTAGCGTTCCGGTAGAAAAATAGGTATATCATATTCTGGATGCTTCAACAGCGATAGCTCCGTATCGTATATCTCTGTGAGTATGGATTCAGTCAAAACCTGTCGGGTGATACCTTCCTTCCTTTTGGTACCATCTTTTATTAGGATGACCTTCGGCACGAATAAGCTTACGAGGTTCAGGTTATGTGATGCAATGATAATAGTCTGCCCCTGCTTGTGTAGCTCAGATAATAGCTTAAATATATGGGCTTGATGCTTGACATCGAGATGTGCGGATGGTTCATCCAACAACAGTATTAGAGGTTGTTGTGCAAGCGCTCTTGCCAACATCACACGTCTGTACTCGCCAGCGGATAGCTCAAGCACATTGCGATCACGTAACTCATATACTTCCATGAGCTCCATAGCCCATCGTGCGATGGACCAATCTTCACGTGTAGGGTTACGTGAATTATAAGGGTAACGTCCCATAAGTACGGTCTCCTCTACGGAGAATGGGAAGCTAAGTTCGCTCCTTTCCGGTACCCATGCTATATACTGTGAGATTCTGCGTCGGGTGAACTTCGATAGCGGTTTGCCACGTAACAGTATCTCACCTTCCCATGGCTTGATGATATACGCTAAGGTTTTGAGCAATGTACTCTTACCGCTACCGTTTGGCCCCAGTATTGCAACCCATTCCCCCCTACTTACGGTGAAGGAGAAACCTTTGATAACAGGTCGTCGATCATAACCAACGGTAAGGCTATGTACCTCCAGTTCAGGTGATTGTGAAGTCGATGGATTCATCCAACTTTAATATGAACTTAGCCAACAACCGTGCCGCATTATCGACATCATCCTTGTGGATCAGCTCCACAGGTGTATGCATATAGCGGTTGGGGATGCTGATAAGCCCAGTAGCTACACCTGCACGTGTTAACTGTATGATATTGGCGTCAGTACCTGTGCCACGTGGTGCACCAACAAGTTGGTAGGGTATGTTATTCTCCTCAGCTGTTGCTACAAGCATATCGAAGATCTTGGGGTTGATGTTCGCACCACGTGAAATTATTGGCCCACCACCCAGCTTCACCTCACCGGTGAGCTTCTTGTCGATATCGGGTGTATCGCTGGCAAACCCCACATCGATAGCTATACCGACGTTGGGGTTCACCCTATAAGCTGACGTGTGTGCCCCCCTTAAGCCGATCTCTTCCTGTACAGTAGCCACCCCATACACGGCAACTTTTAGGTTAGCCTTTTGGTCTGCTAACAACCGTAACGTCTCCGCTACTACAAAAGCACCTATCTTATCGTCAAACCCACGTGCTACCATTACCTTATCGTTGAGCTCCTCCAACCCATATGCAGGTACGGCGATATCGCCAACCCTTACCAGTGATTCAGCCTCCTTTTTGTCTTTTGCACCGATATCGATCCACATGTTCTCAAATTTTAAAACCTTTTCACGTTCCTCCTTCTCCAGAAGGTGTGTCGGCTTCTTACCTATCACACCCAGTAGCTTACCCTTGCGTGTACGTATCCATACACGGTGACCCGGTACAATATGGCGGTCGAACCCCCCTATTGGCCTGAAATACAGGAAACCATTGTTATCAATGTAATTTATCATGTAACCGATCTCATCGATATGGCCAGCAAGCATCACCCTATATTCTGAGTCTGGTTTCAGTACACCGAAACTGTTGCCATGTACGTCGGAGTAGACTTTGTCGACGAATTTACCTACCCATTCACGCCATAAACGGGAAGCTTCTTCCTCATAACCTGATGGGCTTGGCACATCTATCAGTTGTTTCAGAAATTCATAACCTGCCTTATCCATTGACCCTCCTGGTTGCTGGCATAAAGCGATTGAACATGAAATTTAAAAATGTAACATGACACAGGATGTCAACGTGGTTGACGAAAACTTTTATCGCCATAAAATAGTCTTTATAATAAGAACAAGGAGGGCGTATGAGGAACCTGCCCTTATTAGTGTTAGCGATGATAATCACTGTATCATGTGCTACAGGTTATGGTTATGGAACACGTGGTGAATACAATTGGCGCTATAACCCATACTATTACGAGGAATACCACTACTGGGGGCCAATATATTGGGAATGGTATGGACGTTGGGTATGGTTACCGCCATTCGGTCGTGTGTGGATGCCATTTGTATGGGAAGATTGGCAACCCTACCGTTACGGTATGTGGGTATGGACCGAACGTTGGGGTTGGTTATGGGTATCGTTCGAACCCTGGGCTATATGTTACCATTATGGTAGGTGGTTATGGACACCAATGTATGGTTGGGTATGGATACCCGGTTATGTATGGGCACCACACTGGGTGGTGTGGATCGAGATCCATGGCTATATAGGGTGGGCCCCCATGGATCCATGGGGTAACCCCGCCGGTTACTATGAATATCCAGGCTATCCAGAACATCCCGTACCTCCGGGTTGGGGTGTACCGTTCAAAACGTACGAACCCAGTGAAGAGGAGATATTCGAACACGGTGCATGGTTGTTCGTTGAGAAGACCAAATTTGAGAAGGGTGAACTCAACCCCATACCGTTGCCAAAAGTCAAATCGTTCATCCCTACGGAGGAGTTAAAACATACAGTGATTAGAAAAGAGCCAACAATTAAGCAGGTACCTGAGCAGTTGAAGTTTGATGCGGTCAAACCTAAACTTCCCAGGAAAATAAAGAAGTTTCATCAACTTCTAAAGCAGAAGGTTAAGTTGCCTGAGGTGCCAAAGGGGTGGCGACGTCCAGAGGAGCTGAAATAGTAGTCAAGTAGCTGGATGACAACCATAAAGCTGATAAATGTGACCAAAATATACGATCAAGATACTGTCGCACTTAATTCCATAAACCTCGAGATCAAAGGGGGTGAACTCTGTGTGGTGTTGGGGCCATCCGGTGCAGGTAAATCCACCTTATTGAGGATTATTGCGGGGTTGGAGCATCCCACGGAGGGTAGGGTATATTTTGATAACACAGATGTCACCGATACGTCACCACAGGAACGCGATGTAGCTATGATATTTCAGCATTTCACACTGTATCCACACATGACGGTATATCAGAATCTCGCGTTTAGCCTAAAAGTACGTAAGTATCCCAAACCCTATATCGATACCAAAGTACGTGAGGTTGCATCATACCTTGGTATAGCACATCTATTACGTAGGAGACCGAGATCACTGTCAGGGGGTGAAGCCCAACGTGTAGCCATCGGTAAAGCGATCATACGTGACCCACGTGTGTTCCTGCTGGATGAACCGCTTGCTAACATCGATCTACCTCGTAAGGAAGAGATAAAGCACCTTATACTTAAGTTGCATCGCGAAAAACGCTACACGATGGTGTATGTGACACATAACCAGGATGAGGGTATGAGTGTAGCTGAAAGGTTGGTCATAATAAAGGATGGTGAAATACAGCAGATAGGTACACCGATGGATGTCTACAATGTACCTGCAAACCTATTCGTGGCCGAGTTCATAGGTAGACCCAAGATTAACCTTTTCAGTGGCCACCTACGTGGCAATGTATTTGAAGCCCATAGATTGAGGTGGGTTTTACCTCAGGAATACCCCTCATGCGAAGCAATCATAGGTGTACGACCTGAGGACATAAAGGTAGTATCAGGTGGTGATTGGAATGTAGAAGATGTAGAGTATGAGGGTAGGGATGTGCTGCTTCACCTCACTAACGGGCAACATACTCTAAGGGTGAGGTCGACAGCTACCCGCTCCTATAAGGTAGGCGATAGATTGGGTGTTATAAACAAAATATCGAAATATGTGATATTCTCACCCGACACAGGTAAGTTAATAGCTGTGTATCCAAAGGTCCAATAGTCCGTCCATGGTTGACCTCATGAGTAGGTAACCTATTTTAATTAGAGCATGTGGTGGACAGTTCTTATAGTAGCAGGTATATTGGAACAGGCGCCTGTCGATCTATGGAGTGATGGCTACTGTCATCAGGTGACAGTTGATGTAACCCCAATCGATAGCGGTTACATTTATGCGTTTGTCGATAGCACATGGCAGAAGTTCGAAATACGTGGGTTACCGAGGAAGTTCATCAACTGGAGTATCGAACGTCGTCGTGAAACTATCCAGATAATTAAAGAGGGTGGTCGACCCGACCTGGCAGGTCCACACAATGCAATGGTTGCCACATATGGGGTACGTCGTAAGGATACAAGATTCAGGATCAACAATGCAGTTAAGGGTGTAGGCTTCGTACCCAAACCCGATAAGTTGGACGATATTCTGCAGCTACTTCGTAATACGATGGATGCAGACAATGCACGTAAACTCGATATACTCGATAGCTTATATGTTAACGCATATGAGATATTTGATACAACGCGATTGGTATCGCTCGAACTGTACTCGACACCTGAGTTCGAGACCCATACATTTATCAATCAGATGCTCAACCCCGCATGTGCGATAGTGTTCCTTGATATACCATCGTTTGAACTGAAAGCGATTGCACATCTTCTACATCCGGACGATCCTCAGCTTACCCCATACGAGAGGAAGGTGGTCGAATACACCAACTTGGTGCATAGCTACTTTCATGGACGGTTTGAGAAGAATTTCATCACCGTCATATATTACGTGATCGAGGTGTACGATAACACTCCCGGACGTGGCGGTAGAGGGGTGCGACTCATACCGTGAATGGAATTACTTTTTGTAGGCACAGGCGTAGGTGTACCCAACCGTGAACGTATCGGTTCTTCGCTGTATATCAAGATAAATCACATCTCGTTACTTATAGATCTCGCACCTGGTGTATTGCGGAGGTTGGAGGAGCTGAACATTAGGTATCAGGATATAGATTACTTTTTGATCACACATTTTCATGTGGATCACATATTGGAGTTACCGTTACTGCTGTTTGTGGCTAAATATCCGCTTGATCCACGTCAAAAGGCATGGCAGTTTTGTGGTCCCCGCGGTATAGATAAGCTGTTCGATAAGCTTTTGTATGCATACGGTAAGCAGATAGCACCTGATGTACCGATAAACTTTATCGAGATGCCACCCAACACACTTTACCTGCCAGGCTATGTAGTGACAGCATTCCGTACAGTGCATACACGTGAAAGTCATGGCTATAAGATAGAAGGTAGGGGCAAGAAAATCGTATATTCGGGGGATACCGAATTTTCCATCAGCCTCATTGAGGTAAGCGAATCCGCTGATATACTTATATTGGAGGCATCGTTTCCGTTTGATACCACCGGACATATGACACCCGAACGTGCTGCTGAGCTGGCACGTGAGGCACACGCCAAACGCCTTATACTTACGCATATGTATCCGTTGAAGTTTGATGTAGCTATTGAGCGTGCTAAGCAAATATTCCCAAATATTGAGGTAGCATATGATGGGCTTAAGATCGTCTTATAACCTTAAATAGGAGGTATTATGCGGGTTATAGAGTTTGATGAGCTTGTCGATAAGGTGAAGCAACTCGTTATAGATGCTAACTGTTATCTGCCTGACGATGTTATGAATGCAATCAAAACCGCATACGAGGAAGAGGAATCACCCATCGGTAGGGAGATACTTGCACAGATTATCGAAAACAATGAGATCGCTCGTAGAGAACGGTTACCTATATGTCAGGATACTGGGTTTGCGGTGTTCTTTGTGGAGTTGGGTTCCGAGATTTACATCAAAGGTGGTACACTTGAACAGGCGCTCGAGGAGGGTACACGTCGTGGCTATAGGGAAGGGTACCTACGTAAGTCCATAGTTGATGACCCGGTCATCGATCGCAAAAACACAGGTGATAACACACCGATAGCTACACACATACATATCGTGACGGGTGATAAACTCAAAATTACATTTATGCCGAAAGGTGGTGGTGCCGAGAACATGGCAGAAGTGGCAATGTTATCACCTGCCGAAGGTATAGAAGGGGTTAAACGGTTCGTAATCGAGCGTGTCAAACGTTCAGGTGGTAGGCCATGTCCTCCGGTCATCGTCGGTGTAGGTATAGGTGGTACATTCGACTACGTTGCGTATCTTGCCAAACGTGCACTATTACGTAGGATAGGTGAACACCATCCAGATGATAGGTTTGCACAACTTGAGCGTGACCTGCTGGATGAGATCAACCAACTCGGTATAGGGCCGATGGGGCTCGGTGGTAGGGTTACCGCACTTGCAGTACATGTGGAGACATATCCGTGTCATATTGCGACCATGCCTGTGGCGGTTAACCTCAACTGTCATGCAGCTCGTCACAAGACGATAGTAATTTAATTAGAATATTGACGCATATACACAAGGGATATCTTAACCTAAGGAGGAGACAGAATGTTGACCCCACTTATATTGTGTATTAACCTGCTCCATGGCGGGTATGGTGGCATGCTGTTAGGTAGCTACTGGAGTAATTTGGGTACACTCAACGATAAGTTAGCCAAATTTGATATCGCCAAATTCGATGTACCTGTTTTCTACAAAGGTGGTGCAGGTTATGGTATAATTGGACGGCTACTCATAGGGGGAGGTGGTGGTACCAGTTTACTACATACTGAAAGCGCCAACACGTTTGTGAAACTTGAAATCAACAGCGGGTTTTTTGAACTCGGCTATGTTTATCCATTGTCTGAGGTGGCATTCATTGCACCTTATATGGGGTTGGGTAGCGAGGAACAGACCCTATCGATAGGGCCAGCCAACATCTCGTGGCACTTTGACTCACTATTTGTAACCCCTCAGGGTGTGGCACGCTTGATAGCAGATAGCTACATGGTGAAGCTTGGCTTACTACTACAGTATATGCGTACGTTTGTGGGGTTACAGCTACGTATGGAGTATGGGTACTCACCTGTTGAAACTGTCTGGAAAGCTGAAGATGGTTACGAAGTGCTGGGTGCACCCAAGTATCATGCAGGTGGACTATGCATCGGGTTAGCTATAGTGTTTGGTGCCATAGGTGGTAAGTAAGATGCAGCATAATCTTTTGCTCATACTGTTTTCGGCATTACTGGTGAACAACATTGTGTTGATGCGCTTCCTGGGGTTATGCCCATATCTTGGTGTATCGAGGCGTCTCGATACCGCTGGTGGTATGGCAGCCGCTGTATTCTTTGTCATGTTGCTTGCTACATGGATAACCTGGCCAATATACCATTACGTGTTACAGCCGTGGCACCTTGAATTCCTGCGTACGGCAGCCTTCATACTTGTGATCGCCTCATTGGTGCAGTTTATTGAAATATTGCTCAAGAGGATTGCACCCGCTCTGTACACAGCGCTCGGTATATACCTGCCATTGATAACAACTAACTGCGCGATATTGGGGGTAACCTTTATCGTGATCAATGAAAACTATAACTTCATAGAGGCAACAGTCTTCGCAATAGGTACAGCGCTGGGGTTTGCACTCGCTCTATTGCTTATGGCTGGTATAAGGGAGCGGTTGGAGCTCGCTCCCATACCTGAGGTGTTGAAAGGTGCCCCTATCGTATTCATAATGGCGTCACTTATGTCGCTTGCGTTTCTGGGGTTCGCTGGCTTCATGGGGCTATCCCTATGAGGCACATAATCCTACCACTTATTGTGCTGTTCGGTGGCTGTACAATAAACAAGGTGGCACTCGTCTCGTACGTAGTAGCACCATCTGACACTATTACTGAGTTTATACAAGGGTTGCCAGCTGAGCTCACCTTCGGTATAGTGGTCTACGAGCTTGATGAAGGGCAACTTCTATACGAATACAATGGCCATAAGCTGTTTACGCCAGCTTCAACCCTTAAACTTATTACAGCTGCTACTGCGCTTGCGAAGTTGGGTACCAATTATAGGTTTAAAACTTACTTCTTCAGGCACGGGGACGATATCTATGTTAAAGGTACCGGCGATCCGTTGCTGTTGTCAAAAGACATAGAGTTAGCAGCACGTGAGATAAAATGGTGTGGTATCGATTCGTTACGCAATATTTTTGTGGATGAATCATATTTTGACACCATCCGCAAAGGTAAGGGTTGGATGTGGGACGAAGGGCCACACCCGTTCAACCCCAACATAAGTGCACTCAATGTTAACTATGATTTAATAGAAGTGATAATGAAACCCAGCACTGTAGGTAACCCACCACGTGTGAGGCTCGAACCACCCACCAACTTCGTCGTCATCTGCAATGATGCCGTAACTATAGATAGTGGTGAAACAACGATAGAGGTTGACAGAGTATACGAGCAAACAGTTAATAAGCTGATCATCAAGGGTGAATTACCGCAGACCCATGATGAGCTACGTGTATATAGGACGGTAGAGGAGCCTGCACTTTATGTTGGCCATCTATTGAAAGAGAACCTCGAACGCATAGGGGTTAAGGTTTATGGTTCCGTACTCTATGGGGTGACACCTGCAGAGGTTGAAACTCTATGGGTACACTATTCACCATGTTTGAGCAAAATAGTGCTTGAGCTAAACAAGTGGAGTTCCAACTTCATAGCAGAACATCTGCTCAAAGCTATAGGTGCAGAGCTTAAAGGTGTACCCGGTACTGCTGATAAGGGGTTAACTGTGGTTGAGGAATTCCTTGAAGAGGTAGGTATTAACAGCTATCCACATAAGATAGTGGATGGTTCCGGGTTATCGCGTTATAATCTCGTATCCCCATACGAGCTTGTACAGCTGCTGATCTATGTCTATCGGCAGTTTAGCTACATGTACGAATTTGTAGCCTCATTACCTATAGGGGGTATAGATGGTACCCTACGCGATAGGTTTGAATCCACCCCTTACGTGGTACGTGCAAAGACGGGTACAATGACGGGTGTGAGCGGGCTCGCTGGCTA
>Ga0209410_1001532_pt1 | contig 11284 bp, 10 predicted proteins | sample Mar14436cmmetaG_FD_184135 | JGI IMG/M metagenome (GOLD analysis project Ga0209410, IMG submission 184135) | Marine hydrothermal vent microbial communities from Guaymas Basin, Gulf of California to study Microbial Dark Matter (Phase II) - Marker... ... | reverse complement strand
AAGAGTTAGCCAATATAAGTATAATTGAGTTTGTTGAAGGAAGAGGCAAGGTTCACCTACTAAATGATATTTCATATTTAAATGGGTAAGATTATATTTACTCTTGAAAAATGGAATTGGATCGATGAACGTTATCTTGAAAATAACAATTGGGATATATAAAAATTCACAGACGTAAGACTATGGAAGATAAGGTAAAAAGGATAAACTTCAAGATCCTTCCGCGTATACAGATGCTTTTGTTTCTTGAGAGAATTTCCAGGCTAATACCCACCATAGTCTGATCATCCGGAAATTTTTTCTCCAAGGAGTGAATGGCCTGCTGGATCCCATCTGCCTTCTATGATAACAACTAACAACAATAATCCCAAAACTTACCAAGGAAACTGATAAATAAAAGAAAGTGCGTGTAATTGCTCTGTTATCATTTTTTTCATATTGACTTTATATTGGATATCTATTATAAATTAACACAATATCTTGTGGAAAATGTAGCGGGGACGAGTACCTGAAAGGCCTGTTTCCTTTATCGGCTGCGATTAACCTCACCTTAGAAGATTACTTGACAGGAAGGGCGCCTGTGCAAAAAATTACCTCTTTGGCTTCACGATATTTCGTGCCTGCCTGTACTCAGGATTTGGGATAGAAGGGGAGGATTGCAGAATTTATTAAGTTAACCTATGTCGGATGAAGACCTGTCTGCGTGCACGTGCCTGTCCCGATCTAATCGGGACGCAGGCATGGCGCACAGGCAGGCAGAAATGGAGAGAAGATACTATGTTCACTAAGGTAGAAAAAAGAGATGGCAAAAAGGTGGCCTTTGAGGCAGAAAAGATTACAAATGCCATTGCCAAGGCTGGAAAGGCAACAGAGGAGTTTGACGAAAGGGTTGCTAAAAGACTTACCATCAAGGTTTTAAATTTGGCTCAGCAGGTGATTGGGGAGAAGATCCCGACAGTAGAAGAAATTCAGGATATTGTAGAGGAGGTTTTACTTTCCTCCACTTATCGCAAAACTGCCAAGGCATATATTATCTATAGGGAACAGCATGCAAGAATAAGAGAAATTACCAATAAGGCAAGCGTTGCCCTGGTGGATCAATATCTAAAGAAGACAGACTGGAAGGTTAATGAGAACAGCAATATGGCATTCTCTTTGCAGGGATTGAATAACTATGTTTCCTCAGAGATTAGCAAAGTCTATTGGTTAAATGAAATCTACTCCCCAGAGATCAGAGAAGCTCACATACAGGGTGATTACCATATCCATGATTTAAACATCCTCTCTGTTTACTGTGTCGGTTGGGATCTTTTTGACTTGCTGGTGGAAGGATTCAGAGGGGTGTGGGGCAAGGTGGAAAGCGGCCCCGCCAGACACCTCAGGAGCGCATTGGGACAGATCGTAAACTTTTTTTATACACTTCAAGGAGAGGCGGCAGGCGCTCAGGCATTCTCGAACTTTGACACCCTGTTAGCGCCTTTCATACGATTTGACGGATTAAACTATACTGGGATAAAGCAGGCCCTGCAGGAGTTTGTTTTTAATATTAATGTGCCCACAAGGGTTGGATTTCAGACCCCTTTTACGAATATTACACTGGATCTTGCTGTCCCTGAATACTATGCAGATCAAAGTGTTATCATCGGAGGAGAGGCACAGGATGTTACCTATAAGGATTTTCAGGAAGAAATAGACCTATTTAACAAGGCCTTTTTAGAGGTTATGGCAGAGGGAGATGCTGGCGGAAGGGTTTTTACCTTTCCCATCCCGACATACAATATTACCAAGGAATTTGATTGGGAGAACCCTGTCCTCAATAGTCTGTGGGAGATGACGGCCAAGTATGGGATTCCTTATTTTTCTAATTTTGTAAATTCAGATATGAACCCAGAGGACGCTCGAAGTATGTGTTGCAGATTGAGAATAGATAACCGTGAATTAGAAAAGAGAGGAGGCGGCCTCTTTGGTTCAAACCCTTTGACAGGCTCGATTGGTGTTGTAACAATTAATATGTCACGAATAGGGTATCTTAGCGGCAGTGAGAAGGAATTTTTTAGCCGGCTTAAAGACTTGATGTCCCTGGCTAAAGAAAGTTTGGAGATCAAGAGAAAAATTCTGGAGAGATTCACAGACAGGGGCCTTTACCCTTACATCAAATATTATTTAAGGAGTGTAAAGAAGCGGTTCAATGAATATTGGAAGAATCATTTTTCAACTATCGGGCTTGTTGGAATGAATGAGGCCTGTGAAAACTTTCTTGGCAAGACCATTGGCGATAAAGAGGGGAAGGAGTTTGCTATAAAAGTTTTAGATTTCATGAGGGAGGTCTTGTTAGGTTTTCAAAGTGAGACAGGAAATAATTATAATCTTGAAGCTACCCCTGCCGAGGGAACCTCATACAGTCTGGCAAAGATTGATAAGGAAAGATATCCTGATATAATATCTGCAGGCAACGGCGACGGCGATCAATGTTACTATACCAATTCTACTCATCTACCAGTTGACTTCACAGATGATGTTTTCGATGCCCTGGATCTGCAGGATAGTATTCAGCAAAAATATACTGGAGGAACGGTATTCCATATCTATGCAGGCGAGAGGGTTTCCAACCTTGGTAGCATTAAATCATTGGTGCGAACAGTATGCGAAAATTATCACCTTCCTTATTTTACCTTTTCCCCTACGTTTAGTGTCTGTCCTGTTCATGGATATTTAAACGGAGAGCAGAGTGTATGCCCTAAATGTGGCAGAGAATGTGAGGTCTATTCCCGGGTGGTCGGTTATCTAAGGCCGTTGAAACAGTGGAATAAGGGCAAGCAAGAGGAGTTTCAAGAAAGAAAGATGTTTAAGGTTTGAAATATGATTATAGGTGGGTTTCAAAGGTTTTCCTTAATCGATTATCCAGATAAAATTTGTGCTATTGTCTTTACCCAGGGGTGTAATTTTCGATGTCCTTACTGCCATAATCCAGAACTGGTAGACCCCAAAAAATTTGGCATTGAATTAAAAGAGGACGAGATCCTGTCATTTTTGGGTAGGCGAAAGGGAAAGCTTAATGCTGTGACTATAACTGGTGGAGAGCCTCTTCTACAAACTGATTTAAGTCCTTTTTTATCGGCGATAAAGAGATTGGGATATTTGGTGAAGCTTGATACCAATGGGAGTTTTCCTTCAAGGCTCAAAAAGATAATCGAGTTAGAATCCGTAGATTATGTTGCTATGGATATAAAGACATCTTTGGCTAAATACCCTCAAGTAATAAAGACAAAGATAGATACAAGGAAGATTCTTGACAGCATCAGACTGATTATGGATTCAGGATTGGATTATGAGTTCAGGACTACTATTGTAAAAGCCCTTTTTGAAAAGGACGATTTTTATAAGATCGGTCAGTTAATAAAAAATGCGCGGTTATATGTTTTGCAAAAGTTTGTTCCCTCTAAGACTTTAGATGATACATTTTTAGATATGAAAAGTTGCGCAGATGAAGAACTCGACTGTTTTAAGGAAATCATGGACGGCTTTGTCCAGAGGTGTATTATAAGATAACTTGTAACTGCTCAGCCACTAATGGACACAAATGGACACAAATGAAAATGAAATTCTGTATAAAGGTATTCGTAAATAATTGGTAACTTTTCAATAAGTTGGGGCAGCATTTTTAAAATGCTGCCCCAACTTATTGAGTTACACTTTATTGTTGTATCAGCCAAAGGAAAACCGGGGGACAGAAAGCTTTTGGGAAGTAACACAAGGAAAGTTCTGGCTAAGGCAAAGATACCTGTTTATGTGGTTTAGCGCCTGGTAGAGAGAGCTTATCTATTCAGAAATTGCACTTTCGATCTCGCCTAGGACCCTTTTTGCAGCCTCGATCGGTTTTTCAGCACACCGGATAGGTCTGCCAACCACAATATAATCAGCCCCCCTTTTTATCGCTTGATCAGGGGTAATAATTCTTTTTTGATCATCCTTTCCTACTATAGACCACCGTGGCCTGATACCAGGGGTGACAGCGATAAAATCTTTTCCTAACTCAGTCTTAACCTTTTCGACCTCCAGCCCAGAACAGACAACACCGGAACAGCCAGCCTCTTTGGCCATTCTGGCCTTAAGCATAACCAATTCAGTAATGTCTGCAATGTATTTATCCTGGTAGCCTAGTTCTTTTAGATTTTTGCTTGCAAGACTGGTAAGCGCTGTGATAGCCAATATTTTTATACCGGAAGGGTTATTGTCAACAACAGAGCGGAGAAGATCCTTTCCTTCATCGCAATGCACGGTCGTAAAGGTCACACCATAGGCACTTGCAGCCAGAAAGGCGCCTTTAACAGTGGCAGGGATATCATGAAACTTTAGATCAAGAAATATCCCCGCATCACTCCTTTCTTTAATAGCATTGAGGATTTTTGGCCCAACACTTACAAAGAGCTCCAGGCCGACTTTGAAAATGCCTACATACTTGTTTAAGAGCTCTACATACCGGATTGCATCGTCATAAGTCGGAACATCTAATGGGAATATCAGATAATCTTTTGCTTTTTTCATCTTTTATAATCTCTAAAAAGGTTGGACTCTTTATAAAAAAAGGTATAAATTCTAAATAAAAAGGCCACCGTAGCTCAGATGGCAGAGCACCTCACTCGTAATGAGGATGTCGGCGGTTCGATTCCGCCCGGTGGCTCCACAATTTTTCTTGTAACCCACAAGGGCTCATATTGGGGTAATTGCCCAAAATTGTGTGGAAATTTACTGCCTTAAATTATTGAGCAGATACATATTGGGGATGATTATTGCCATAAAGGGGGTGACCATCTGTTTGTATAACCATTATAGGACCAGCAACCAGGCAATTTATTGTTTAACTGAAATTTAGGATTCTCTATCCATTGTTGCATAAGCTCATGGGCCCTGTTTATTTCCTTAAACCTATCACCATCGCCACCTTTATCAGGATGATAGACCTTTGCCATTCCCCTGTAGGCTTTTTTTATTTCTCTGACATAATCTCCAAACATCAATGTTTTTATATTTATATTAAGATACTTAAGCCCCCTTTTTTGATCAGCAGAGAGTTTTGGGATCCTGTGCGTATTTGGTTTGATTGACTCAGGGTTGAGACTGTATTCAACATTTTCTTCAAGAATCGATTGAGACGCAACACTGCGAGAAATTCGCCTGCTTCTTTTTTTATACCACTCCTTGCCAGCTTCAAGCGTGAGTTCTTTCAGTGCGTGAGCAGGGGCGTAACCCGGTTTTCTCCGGTAGATAAATCTTGATATTATATTTGACCAGGAAGGCATCACATCAAGGGTAACGAAATTTTCGGTAAACGAAAAGACGGCATATCGTGTATTAAGAGTTTGCAGTAATCCCTTAGACAGGGAAAGTGACCATATTAGTTTCTGTCTGCATTGCTTTGAACAATACCGCCTGCCTGGTTTAATATCACTCGTTCCACACGCAAGGCATACCTTTATGCTTCTTTTATCAAAAGAAGGTGATGTTTCTCTTGTGCACATCTCTTGTCTCTTAATAAGCAGCGCTATTGAAATTATGTGTCAGATGTTTACAAAGTTGTTACATTACTGTTTATTATTATCACAAGAGTCAGGTATAGTAAAAGTTAAAATTGTTACTGCCGTGGCATTTTGGCATTTGTATTTAAGTTGACTTTGGTGGTTTAATTTAAGTATTCTAATAAGAGTTAATGAACATTCATCAGGGCTAATTGTAATGTCATATCATTTTACAAACGATATTATCCAGATGGTATTGCATGCTGGACCAATGGTAAAGTTTGTTCTTTTTATCCTTTTCTTTTTCTCACTCACTTCGTGGACCATAATCTTCATGAAATTAAGATTGCTTAAGAAATTCAAAGATGAAAATGAAAGATTTTTAGAGCTTTTTTCCTCCAGCCGAGAGATAAGCAAGGTATATTTGCAGAGCAAGATATTTAATTTTAGCCCTTTAGCCAGGATATTCAGGGCTGGTTATGCAGAGTTTAACCGATCTAAGATGTTACAAGGTAATCCTGATGAAGATAAGGGTTTGCGATCGGAGCAACAGATTGTGGATTATGTGCACAAGGCTGCTAAAAAGGCCTTGTTTGCTCAAAGCTCTCGTTTGGAAAAGGGGCTCACGTTCCTGGCAACTACTGGAAACGCCTCCCCTTTTATCGGGCTGTTTGGAACTGTTTGGGGTATAATGTCATCATTTAGTTCTATAGGCATGAAAGGTTCTGCTAGTTTGGCGGTTGTGGCTCCTGGTATAGCCGAGGCCCTCATTGCTACGGCAGCAGGATTGGCAGCAGCTATCCCTGCTGTTGTGGCCTTCAATTATTTTACCAATAGGACAAGAGCCTCTCAAACGGAGATGGGGAATTTTATTTCTGACTTTGTAGGTTCATTGGAAAAAGGGTTAACGAGAAGAGCCTTAACTGAAAAATCAAGAAGCGAACAGTAATGGATGTGGGAGAAGGCAGGTCAAATCTAATATCAGATATTAATGTCACGCCCCTCGTTGATGTTATGCTGGTGCTGCTCATTATATTTATGGTGACAGCGCCTATGATGATTCATGGGGTTAAGGTAAATCTCCCCAGAACGGAAAGTAAAAGCATAAAAAGCAAAGAAGATCCTTTAATTTTATCTATCACCAAAAAACGGCTCATTTTTATTGAAGACTATAATGTTACGTTTAATGCTCTCAAGGGAAAGCTAAAAAAAATAGTCGCTAATAGAGCAAGAAAGGAAATCCTCTTACAGGCTGATAAAGATGTGCCCTATGGCTTTGTAATGAAGGTCATGAGCCAGGTTAAAGAGGCTGGAATTACAAAAGTGGGGATGATAACCGAGCCTTTGCATAAATGACAGCCACGTGGTCTATTAATTCAAGGTTTAAGGAAGAGAGATGGGTTAGGATGATGGCCCTATCTTTCTGTTTTCATTTAGTGATATTCTCTACCTTTCTCATTGCTCCACAAACAAAACTCCACTTTCCATCTATGGAGGAGAGGGTATATCATGTTGAGTTAGTTGGGCCTCCATCAGGAGTTGAAAGCGGTGTCAGGGTAAAAGGTTCAGCAAACATAGCCAGGAGAAAGGATAAATCTCATCTAATAAAGACTGAGACCCGGCGGATAGCCATTAAGAAAAAAAAGACTGTGTCTGTTTTGGCAAAAAGGATTCTTTCAAAGCCTATAGTTAGAGAAAGAAAGAGGGATTTTTCTGCTTCAGAGCTTGTTGATCGGGCTATATCGAAGATAGAAAAAAAGGTCAAAAAGGATAGGCCGGATAACCTGGAAAAGGCCCTATCGCAGATCGAAAGAAAGGTAAGAAATTACAAGACAAGCCAATCCGAAAAGAGCCTGGATAAACCTGAAGGAGGTATCAAACCGGTCTCTAAAGGAGGAAAAGGCGGGATATTTGGAATGTCTTCGGGTATAGGTAAAGGTATTCAGCTTTATCAGATGAAGATCGAAGATGCTATCAAAAATAGCTGGTCTTACCCGGTTGCCCTTATTAATATAAAAAGGAAGAAACCCCCTGAAGCAATAATTATAGTTACTGTAAGAAGTGATGGGAAGATTTTAAAGGCCTGGTTTAGGAAAAAATCCAATAATTCTCTCTTTGATGATTCTGTGATGAAGGCTGTTGAGAGATCAGATCCTCTCCCTGAATTTCCACCTGGCTACTTGAAGAGTTATGATGAAATTGAAATCAATTTTAGTCTCAAAGACCTTATTCAACAATAGAGCCATCTTTCAGATAATTATATGGATTTTGGTTCTATGTGTAGGCATTATTTTCCAAAAAGAGGAGTCAGAGGCACGGCTTTACATAGATATCACTTCTCCTTCAATGAAGAAGATAGCTATTGCTATACCTGATTTTAAATACTTAGGTGGTAAAAAAAATGAACATCCAGACTTAAGAAGCAAACTTCCCGGAATTATATCCAATGATCTTGATCTCAGTGGTTATTTTAGACCACTGGACAAGGATTCCTTTATTGAAGGCCCACGGTCTGGAATTACAGGCGACACCATCCATTTTAAGGATTGGTCAGTTATTGGGGCCACACTCCTCTTAAAAGGTGGTTATAGTTGTATAGGTGAACGGCTTAAGGTAGAGATACGATTATTTGATGTCTTCTCTGGCAGACAACTTTATGGGAAAAGGGTGTTGGGGTTAATTGAGCAATCACGATATTTAATGCATCGCCTTGGGAACGATATTATGCTTACATTGACTGGACATTCCGGGCCATTTTTAACCAGGTTGGCCTTTGTTGGCACTTCTTCTGGGCATAAAGAGATTTACATATCTGATTATGATGGACATAACGTGGAGCAAATAACACACCACAATACTATTACTATTTCACCACGATTTTCTCCCTTAGGGGACAAGATGATTTATACCTCTTTCCGTAATTCAAGAACAATGCTTTTTATGCATGACCTGATCAAGAAATCAGTTACAAAGATTTCAGATAGAAAGGGGCTCAATATTGCTGCTGCCTGGAAACCAAACGGAAGAGAGCTTGCCTTGACACTCACAGTTAGTGGAAATCCGGACATCTATTTAATTGATTTAACAGGCAAAATTGTGAAGAGACTGACTAGAAATTGGGGGATTGATGTCTCTCCAGCTTTTTCGCCTCGTGGCAATAAAATGGCCTTTGTTTCTAACAGGTCCGGCTCGCCTCAGATATATGTCCTTGATCTTATTACTAATAAAGTGGAAAGATTAACATTTGAGGGTAATTATAATACCTCACCTGCCTGGTCAAAACTTGACAGAATAGCTTTTGCTGGTTCTACAGATGGTCAGTTCGATATATATAGTATTTCTCCAGATGGAAAGGATCTTTATCGTGTGACTTACAATCAAGGCAACAATGAGGATCCTTGTTGGTCTCCAGACGGGCGTTATATTGCCTTTAGTTCAAAAAGAACAGATGGTAATCACCATATTTTTATTGCTAATGCCAATGGGCAAAACCAGAGACAGATAACTTTTTTTCATGGTGATCAACTATCTCCTTCTTGGGTTCAACATTTTCGATGATTGCTACGTTTTTATTAGAAAAGGTATATGCTCAATAAAGAAACAGTAAATTTCCACAGGATTTTGAGCAATTACTAAAAAAGTATTATTTGATATCTAAATGCTTGAATTTCAAAATGATAAATGATAGATATATAAACTTATATAAAGTGAGGTCCCATTTTTATAAACTAAAAACAAGGAGGTAAAAGACTATGAAGAGGAATCTAATAATGGCAGTAGTTGTGGTTTTTGCATTCTCATCCGTTTTTTTGATGTCCTCATGCGCTAAAAAGCAGGTGCTAACAGAAGAGAAGCAGGTAACAGCTCCCCCTAAGGAGGTAGCAAAAGTTGAGAAAGAAGCGCCGGCAGCCAAAGAGGTAAAGGAAGTAAAAGAGGTAAAGGAAGCGGAAGAAGCTAAGAAGGTAGAGGCGGCCAAGATTGAGAGGCTCAAGGAATTGGAGATGACTAAGAAAAGAGAGGCCGAGGCAAAGATGAACGAGGAAAAGGCCTGGCAGGAAAGAAGGATTGCGAAGTTTGAAGCAGAGTCGATCTATTTTGATTTTGATAAGTCTTTTATTAAATTAGAATATAGGGCTGTGCTTCAAGCAAAGGCAGAATTCCTTAAAGATAACCCTGATATCCGGATAAGGATTGAGGGCAATTGTGATGAAAGGGGCACCAACGAATATAACCTCGCTCTGGGAGAAAGAAGAGCCAGTAGCGCAGCGAAATTTTTAGTCTCTCTCGGGATTTCTCCTGACAGGATAGAGACTATAAGCTATGGCGAGGAGAGACCTCTCGCCTTGGGTCATGGCGAAGGGGCATGGGCTCAGAACAGACGTGATGATTTCACAGTTATAACCAAATAAATTTCAGAAACGCAAGAATCAAGGGGCAAAATTTTTGGACAGAGGGGACCATTCCCTCTGTCTAAATAGATCCTTCTCGTTATTATGTGAAGCATGAGAGAGTGCTCGTAGCTCTTTAGATATTATGGATTTTAGTGGTTGAGTGAAGACATAAAAAGATGGTTAACATAGTTATAAAAATCTTTATTGTTCTTTCAGTTTTTATTTTTTTTCTCACTTCCTGCGCCTCTCAGAAGGACATAATTTATCTTAATAATCAGGTCAACGCACTTTATCGTCAATCAAAGAAAGATGAAAAAAGATTTGAGAAATCCTTAAAGAAATTTGAAGAAAGAATTAAAGCCCATGAGTCTGCGCAAAAGGAAACAGTAAAAAGCTTGAATGAGGATAAAAGGCGTTTGAACAAGGATCAGGAGTCTATACGCTTACACCTTGCCCAAGTTGAAGCTGACCTTTTGGAAATAAAAGATAAAATTCAAGAATTGACCGGCAGGGTAGAAGAGAATAGTCATCGATTGAAGGGAGCCATAGAGGAAGACACTACTAACGTTAATGCTATGGTATCCAAGATGAAGGAACTTTCTTCTATGCTTGATCAGCTCAAACCAAGGATTGAGAAGGTTGAGAGTTCGTTACGCTTTAAGCCTTCGGTTACTACAAAAACGACTGGCCCGGAAAAGGGTTTACCTGTCCAGGAGACTCCAAAAAAAGATATCTCCACTTTATTGGAGAAAAAGCTGACAGAATCAGAAACATATGATAGGGCATTGTGGCTTTATAGGGATGATCGGTATGAAGAAGCTATGGCAGCGTTTAAAAATTTTCTCACACTGTATCCCACATCTGATTTAGCAGATAATGCGCATTTCTGGATCGGTGAGTGTTACAGGGCCTTAACAAGGTATGAGGAGGCAATTTTGGCCTATCAAAAGGTCATTAATGGCTATCCAAAGGGAAATAAGGTTCCTTCAGCTATGTTACAACAGGCGATCACATTCGAGAAGATAAATGATACGACAACTGCCAACCTCATATTTAAAAAACTGGTTAAGAATTTTCCAAAGGCCAAAGAGGCTGAGATCGCCAGAAAAAGGCTTAGAAAAAAATGAAAGTTAAAAGTGAGCTGGTGGAATGAGTCAAAGGCGCTTGAAACATCGCCTTGACCCGATCTGCTTACATAAGACTATTAAGTCTATCCAATACTACATGCTCGGATTAGCCTCCAATTGGAGGCAGGCTTGCCCATCATCCCTGCCCGACATGCGGCAGGCAGGTGGCAGCCAGGTCTGGGCCAGGGAGAATTGGAATGATGGGAAGTAAAATTGAGTATTGATGTTGGGAATTCGCAATTGTCAATAT
>Ga0209410_1001531_pt1 | contig 11284 bp, 8 predicted proteins | sample Mar14436cmmetaG_FD_184135 | JGI IMG/M metagenome (GOLD analysis project Ga0209410, IMG submission 184135) | Marine hydrothermal vent microbial communities from Guaymas Basin, Gulf of California to study Microbial Dark Matter (Phase II) - Marker... ... | reverse complement strand
ATCTTTTATCAAGCTGTTGATCGAGCATAAATGTATATAGTGCAAACTCCTACTTATATTTATCTGTTTTTAGCCTCTCAAGACAAATGATTATGTGTAGATAAACATAAACACATACAAACATATTAAAAATGCGCCTAACCCTGGAATTCAATTCGGACAATAATATCTGCCTACCAATCCACCATAATCATTGTGTTCAAAGTTTTCTCTATAGAAACATCTCCCCAGAATTGGGAAAATTTCTACATGACCATGGCTTTACGTCGGGAAAGAGAAGATTTAAGATGTTCACCTTTTCGAGAATGCAAACAAAACCCGCAACATTTACATATACAGGGTGAGAGTTAAATAAATTCAGAAATTAATTGGATTATAACCTTTATAAAGTTGGAAATTAATTGTATTAATATGGATAGAGAATATATAACTAGACTAATCTTTGAGTATAATCCGCATTTAAGGGGAGAGAAGGTTGAAGTCATAGTGCCTAAAGTTACGGGAATTTAGGAATTTGTTTTTAGGTTTTGCTTTATAGCTTTGATCTGGGTGCTGCTCTTCTTGAGCATCACCAAACTGACCTTCCGAGACAAAAACCAACCAAAAGGTAAATAGTCAGCACTAACTGATGACTTCTATCTCTGATCTGATTCTGGTTAGAGAACCGTGATCGTTCTCCTCACCGAGATCCCTGGCCTTGTTTTGTGCACTGTTATTGCATCAGTGAAAAACTTTTCTGGCATTATTGGCGTGTTCTGCAAAACTGGTTTTGTTTCCTCATAGCTGACCTTCTTGCTCTGCTTCTTTCCATCAGTTACTTTATGTTTATCCCCTGCTGTAGGATAAATCCGCACCCAACTGTCTTAGACAATCAACAAACTCTGGAAATGATACCGAAATGGACTCTGCAGTATCAATATTGGTTTCACCTTCAGCCCTCAATCCCGCAATTGCCAACGCCATCACTACTCTGTGATCATTCCAGCCATGAACCCTTGCACCTTTTAATGACTTTATCCCTTTAATCCACAGATAATCTCTTCCCTCTTTAATCCTTGCCCCCATCTTTTCCAACTCGTTACTCATGGCTTTAAGTCTGTCGCATTCCTTGTAGCGAAGATGCTCCACATTCTTTATGATAGTTTTCCCCTTAGCGAATGATCCAAGAACAGATACTATCGGAACGAGATCCGGATTCTGGGAAAGATCAATCTCAATCCCGGAAAGTTTTCCATCACCCTTTATAATCAATTCATTTTCCTTGGTTTTCAGATCCACCCCCATGTTTTTCAAAATTTCAATGATCCTTCTATCCCCTTGTTTTGAATCTCTGAGCAGATTCTTTATGGTAACTTCAGATTCTGTCAGTGCCGCCGCAGCCAATATAAAGGCTGCCGATGAATAATCGCCTTCAATTCTATATATGCCCCCTTTATAGGTTTGATTTCCGTTTACATAAAAATTATTATTCTTAACTTCGATTCTTCCATCAAATTTTTTTATCACATCCAGGGTCAGATCAATGTATGGTTTTGACTTCAATTCCGTAATTATCTCTATCTTCGTATCGTTCGCAGCGAGTGGTGCACTAATCAGTAATCCAGAGATAAACTGAGAGCTGATATCCCCGCGAATTCTACAGTCCCCTCCCCTCAAGGGCCCTTGAACAGTTACTGGTGGTTTCCCATCCACTGATGTTGTCCTAACACCCAATTGTTCAAGTGCATCCAGAAGAGGCTGCATGGGTCTCCTCCGGATTGACTCATCACCCGTTAAAATAACCTTTCCATGACATAAACCACCAATAGAAGTCATAATTCTCAGGGTAGTTCCAGAATTCCTAACATCAATTACCTCTTTTGGGGTTTTTAATTTTCCGGAGATTCCAGTTATTTGAATTTTTTTATTTTTATCAAATATCTTAATCTCTGCACCAATTTTTCTACATGCCTCAACACTCGCCATTGTGTCATCAGAAATCAATGGATTTTGAATAATGGATCCCCCTTTAGCAAGTGAGCCGATGATAATAGCTCTGTGGGTATAGCTTTTACTTGGCGGGGCAGTTACTGTACCTCGCAATTCAATAGAGGGCTTAATCATTATATCCATCTTAGATAATCAAATTTAATCGAATTTGCAGGGAGATCCTCCCTCTTTTTAAAGAGAAAAATATATCGAGGGTCATATTCATAGCAATCAGGAAAACCCTCTTCGTATATTCCTTCTTCGGAAGTTTATTAAACCCCTTATCCTTCTCCAGGACGCTCCAGAATTTTTCAAATTTTTCCCTTTTGCTTAGTGGTTCCATTTTTTGACCTCGGATAATACGAGGGAATTGATCTTGATTTCAAATTTGCGTTTACCCGATAACAATAAAGCCTCGGGATCTATCTCTCTGTGCTGAATTATCCTCCCCCATAGTTCTTCCCAGGAATTTGGGAAATACTTCCCTGCATTCATGAATCCATTCAATGCATTCGTCTGTCATTTTTTAGGTTTTTAAGCCATTCTATAATTTTATGCATCCTTTCCTCTCTACGTTCTTCTGCGTAGAGATATGCCTCATCCCTTGTGTCTTTAGTTATTAGAACTTTAACCTTTCCTATGTTGGAGCGTCCAGTTCTACCCCTCCTCTGTATGGCTCTTATCTCACTAGGAATTGGCTCGTAAAATATTACTAGATCTACTTGGGGTATGTCAATGCCTTCCTCGGCCACCGAACTGGCAACCAAGACATTATATAATTTGTTTTTAAAATTACTTAAGATCTTAATTTGTTCATCCTGCGATAAACCCTTTCCGTGTCTTGACGCCTGACCTATGAATTTGACTGGTTTTACATTCGGCAATTTCTCTAATACTGAGGTCAGATCGTCTATTGTATCCCTGTATTGAGCAAATACAATAATGAGTGAGTCTGATTTTTCATTTAGTTGTTTCTTTATCACATCCATCAGAACATTAATCTTGGGGTGTGATCTCTTGACATCTTTAACTAGGTCGTATGCCTTCTTAAACCTTTCATCATTGATTAAACTCTTTTCAGCCTTACTTAGATCCTTTTTCTCAAATAGCCTGTTGAGATAGTCCTTTAGAGGTTTAACCCCTTGTGTCTCCAAGAGTTCTAGACAATTATATACATGTAATGCAATATTCTGGTTATGAATCACACCAAAGAGGTAACCCTTTTTTCCTTTACCGATTCTCTTCTGTATGGAATCTCTCACATCTATCAAATCCTTTTTTGACACATATTTCATTGGTTTATAAGAGAGAAATCCACTACGCTGGAGTTTCCCTATCTTCTCATATAAAAGTTCTTCCAGTGGTCTCTGGATTAATTTTTGTTCTTCTGCAAGATCGGTTTTTAGCCAATGAATTTCAATATCCTTTACATATTCCCTGACATCTTCATCACTTCTCGATCTGGCTTCAATATTCTTTATGTATAGATTTTCTATCACCTCTTTTATCTTCTTTTTATTTCCTCCGGGAGAAGCGGTTAAGCCAAGAATCAGTCCTCCATATCTATTATAGTTCTTTGCAATTGGAACATAGGCATAGTTACCAATGGCTCTATGTGCCTCATCAACAACCAGTAGGTCAATAGAATTTAGATCATATCTATCTTTAATATCGTTCCTTATTATCTGAGGTGTAGAAAAAATTATCCTTGATCTATCCCAGACTTCACGTCTCTTATCTGGCTTCATACTGCCTGTAAAAACTGCCATCTCACCATCTACAGATAAAACCCTTTTGAATGTCTTCCTGTGCTGGTTTACTAATGGTTTCGTAGGTGCGAGTATTAATGCTTTAGAATCCTTTTTGGATAGAATTTCCGCAACGACCAATGCAGCGATAATTGTTTTTCCCAAACCAGTTGGTAAAACAACCAGTGTGTTTTGCCGTAGTGCTCTATTAGCAATCTTCAACTGAAAATCCTTTGCCTCTATGGTGTCTGGTTTTATATTTCTATGTTCAACATATCCGTCCTTAACTATAAAATTCCCCTCTGTAAAGTCGAGTAGTGTCAAATCCATGTTTTATTTGGATTTACTCCAAGATCCTCTCCACAACCTTTCTTGCTTCCCTCCTTTTTTTCTGATGCTCCTTCAAAAATTCGATCATCATCTCTGCACAGATTTTCTTGCATTCTCCACATTTTCTTCCTCCCGATTTACAATCTCTGTAAATTTCTTCCAGTTCATTATCATCATCAACAAGATGATAGAGAAATAACTCATATATCATGCAATCCTCTGGAATTCCCCCCTTTTCTTTCTGTTCTTTGGCAGTAGATCTCCCACCCGTTTTAGAATTCATAATCCTCTTTTTTACTGTTTCGAAATCATCGGTCAATGCTATATAAGACTTGGGGTCAGAAGAACTCATCTTTCCTCCATGAAGACCATGCATGAATTTATGGTATGTGGAAGAGGGCAGAATAAATTTGAATTCCTTCCGAAACCTAAAGGCGAGATCCCTTGTCAGTCTCATGTGGGAATCCTGATCCGCCCCAACTGGAACGACCGTTGGGCGAGGACCACCAAATTCTTCTAGTTGTGGGTGAAGGATGTCAGCAGCCTGGGTTATTATTGAGAAAATTTTTCCCGGGGTTAGATCACCATAAATGGCTTTCAGTTCATTGAAGGTAACCCTCTTGGACAGGATGTCACGAAACCGGTAATAAGGCACCTTATAGTCTGTTTGAAACCAAAATCTGAGATTCTTTTCTGTTAAACCAAGAGCGACATAATTTGTCAAATATTCCCCTATAGCAGTCTCTCTTGCAGTTTTCAGGTCAATATCCCTGACAGTATAGGTTTCGAGGTCTGCAGAACACAAAAATATCTCCGCCCCCATCTTTTGATACCACACAATTTGATCCACAACCATCTTATGGCCAAGATGAAATTTCCCAGATGGCATCAAACCAGTCATCATCACAAATGGCTTCTTTTTTTCTATGGCATCGGAAATCCTTCCAAAATCTCTATGACCGAAGATTATGCCCCTTCTTATATACCTGTTGTCGGGGAATTTCTTCCTGAATCTCTCAAAGGATTCTATGCCGAATTCCCTGAATAGATTCTGGTAATCCTCTATGTCACCACTTCCCCATGGGTCGATTCTTGGATTCATTATGATTCATTATAATTGATAGTATGAGTATTCTAATATTAGATTGGAATGGAAAAAATCATCAGAACATCATCAAAATCTTATAAATTAATATGGAGAGTACTGCCGCACTAAAAGGTGTTATAATCCAGCCTATGAAGATCTTCATCACGAGTTTATTATTTACCATCCCCGACCCTTTTGTTATACCTGCCCCAACCAATCCTCCTATGATGGCCTGAGTTGCAGAGATGGGAATTCCCAGCAGGGTGAAGAAATAGATAACAATGCCGGCTGAAGATTGTGCTGTAAATGCCGTCATTGGGTCTATTAGGGTTATATTTCTACCTACGGTATTCACCACCTTTTTGCTAAAGGAGATTATCCCCAAGCCCATGGCTATGCCCATTATGATCAATGTAATTATCCTATCACCGAGAATATTAGAACCTATTACCAAACCAGCCGAATTCCCCACGTTATTCGCACCTAAACCATAAGCAATAAAAACAGTTCCAATTATAACCAGGAGTCTAAATGTTTCACTAAATGTCACCAAACTTATCCTTTTTGAAATTGGTATCATGAAGAATTCATAGATCATAAATGCTAGAATAAGTGAGAATATCGGCGTAAGAAACCACGAGAGAAATATCTTTAATATGAGAAAGATATTCATTTCTTTTAATATACCAATTGAGATACCCGAACCAACTAATGCACCAACAATTGCATGACTTGCAGATACTGGAATTGCCCTTGAGGTTACCAATCCCACAAAAATGGCCGTGGCGAGGAGGGCAGATAGTGTCACTATTTTATCCCCTTCCAGATCCTCCCGTGGTATTATATCCTCTCCGATGGTCTTTATCACGGCGCCACTTTGCAATAATGCCCCCATCAACATCGATATAGCTACTAAGATTGCCGCAGTTCTGAAATCAATGATCATTGGACCCACCAATGTACCTATGGCATTAGATGCACTATTGGCACCAATACTCCAACCAACAAAGATCGCTGCCAATAAGATCAGGATTGATATGAGGTCCATTATTAAGCCTTGTGCATTAAAACTATCAGGGAAAGTGAATCTGAGGCATCTTCGGCCTTATTGGAGATCTCACTTATAAATTCTATCAACTTTGACAATAATTGTAATGATCTAGGGTCTCGTTCTTCTCCATATAAAAGATTATATGCCTGGTAACTTGTCTTATCTGACTCATGTTCCTTTATCCTAATCTTTTTTATAATCCCTCTAACCTTCTCCAGGTCTTCGATATTATCGACACTTTCCTTTAACAGTTTTACGCTATCCATTGCCTTTTTTATCTCATTTCTAAGAAGCGATGGAAGTTCGTGAGGTATCTCATCCCCTTTCAGAAAGGTTAACAGTTTTGAGGCATCCTCAGCGGCATCTGCGGTCTCATCTACCTTCTCTGCAAAATCCAGTATCCTGCTCTTACTGATTGGAAGAAAGGCACCGGAATAAAGATCCTCCTCGATCTCCCTCCGAAGTTCATCAGCCTCTCTTTCCAATGAAGCCACGTTCTTTTGTTTTTCTTTCAATAATTCATAATCCTCTTTTTCAAGTGCCTCAAATGCATTGTCCAATTCTTTGATTACCCGATATGTTGTTTCTAAATGTTTCTTTATTTTCATCAGTGTCTTTTTTTCTCTAGTTTCTCCCAGAAAAGGGATTTCACCAAATATCCTCATTTTTCATCACAATTAAAAATCTATAACAAGATATAAAAGTATTTATACTAGATTGATAGATTAATTAACACCACCATCTTAGAGACTTAGAGAAAAAGGTAAAAATGGAGAATATACAGAGTATGAAGAAAGTAGACCTGGATGATATGTTTAGAAGATCCTTCTGGAAGGATATTCTGTATGAGATAATCAGCACCATGGACCCATGGGATATAGAGATTGCAGAACTCGCGACCAGGTATGCAGAAAAGGTAGAGCAGATGGAGGAGATGAATTTTCGAATTCCTGCCAATGTGCTTATAGTAAGTTCTGTCCTCTTAAGAATGAAATCACAATTGATGGGTTTTACAGAGATCGATTATGATCCAAACGATGAGGAATGTATTGGGAATTCTGTGGATTCTGAACTGGCAATGGGTGGTTTAGATTTCGTTTTAGATTCTGATACCAAAGCCCAAGGAGGAAATGGTGATAAATTACTTAATTTAGTAGTAAGACCAAAGAGGGTGCCTAAGAGAAGACTAACCGCATTGGAATTGATTTCTGCCATACAAGAGGTTTTGGAGGATAGGGTAATAAGGAAGAAAATTAAGGAAAAAAATACTGAGAAATTGATAATCCCTCTGAATAGAGATATAAAGCAGTTGATTGAAGAGACCTATAGGAGGGTAATGGAAATCCTTTCCAGTAAAGATGTAGTTCTGTTTTCGGAGATCGCTCATGGGAGGGATGAGATAATATCCACCTTCATTTCACTACTCCATTTATCAAACACGCAAAGATTAAGATTGACGCAGGAGAAGATATTTGATGAGATTTACATCCATCTATAACTCTTTCTTTTAGATTTACATTTTAAACTTTTACAATATAATCCACCACTTCATCGATTTTCACCCTCTTCTGCTCTTTTGTGTCTCTGTCTCTAATGGTAACTGTGTTATCTTCTAGTGTATCATAATCGATTGTAATACAAAATGGAATTCCGATCTCATCTGCCCTGGCATATCTCCTACCAATGCTTCCAGATTGGTCATAGAGCGTATAAACCCTATTCTTTCTAAGCAGTTCAAATACCCCTCTGGATTTTTCGGGAATACCATCTTTATTTACTAATGGAAAAACTGCTGCGAGATAAGGTGCTATCCTCCTGGGAAATTTCATATATGTTCTTTCCTTTTCTTCTACAAGACATGATTCCAGAACACAATAAAATGGTCTGTCAATTCCATATGCCACCTCAATTACATGGGGAATGAATTTCTTTCCTTCATAATTCACGGTCATGTCTTCACCGCTTAGATTCATATGAGCCCTTAGGTCATAGTCTGTTCTGTCAGAGATCCCAACCAGTTCAATCCTCCCGAGGTTTTCACTCACGAATTCTATATCCCAGGTGTCGCTGGAGTAAAACGCTCTTTCCTCATCTTTATGCTGCCTTAATTTTAATGAATCCCTCTTGATTCCCATCTCCTCAAAGAGTTGTATGGATCTCCCCAAGAAGTATGCGATCATCCCTATTTTTATAATACCCATCCTTAGGGCGTCGGCTAATGAAGTTACAACCTCTTTTTCATCCTTGGTCACCATTTTTGCTTTTATATTTGAGACCTCATGAAATCTCTCACTAAATTTCTTTTCAGGCTCCACAAAGAATTGAATCTCTGCCTGATTAAATTCTCTCAACCTGATCATTCCCTGTCTTGGGGATATTTCATTTCTAAAAGAACGCCCAATTTGTAAAACACCCATAGGAAGTTGTTTCCTTCCAATTTCCCATAATCTCTTGAAGGCCAGATATGTACTCTGTGCAGTCTCGGGTCTCAGATACCAGATTTTTCCAGGATGACCTACCTCAGTTTTGAACATCAGGTTATAATGATAGACCCTATCAAGAGTACCATTACATTTAGGGCAGTGAATCTCATTCCCTCTAATTAATTCATACAACTCATCTATTGATTTTCCTTCACAAGAAATCCCAAGATGTTCCTCCACTAGATGATCTGCCCTGTAGGATTCACCACACTTCAAACATTCTGTCAACATGTCGGTAAAATTCTTTACATGACCTGAAGCGATCCATACCTTCTCTGGGGAAAGTGTGGGGCATTCAACCTCAAAACAACCCTCCCCAATTACATAATATTCCCTGATCAAGTTTTCTATATATTGTGTTTTATCCTCGAGCCAATGGGGCCATAATCATAGAAGCCACTCGCCCCACCATAGATCTCAAATGATGGATAAACTATCCCCCGTCTCTTTAATATGTCAAGAATCTTTTTCTTCATTTCTTTCTTTTTTAGATTGTTGATTCTATATTGATGAAATGTTTAAGCATCAGTGCCACTAACAAAGCGTGAATTAATGTGTCGTTAGTGCTGATAAGGAATGCAGCAGTGCATTAACAAAGTTAACGTCATGGTGTCATTGCCTTATCTTCATTTCCTTCTCTTTTCCCTTTCCAAGCGTTTCATTTCTTCCTCTACCATAGCCTTCAATTTCTTCCTTTCAATCTCTAATTCTCGCCTCCTCTCTTCCTCCCTCCTCCTTTCCTCCTCTTTTTTGCGTCTTAGCTCCTCCTCCAATCTTCTTCTTTCGCTTTCTAACCTCCCCCTCTCCATCCTCTTTTTCTGTGCTTTCCTGATCCACCAACTTGCTATACTGAGTGTAATAGCGAGCAATATTGCCCCAATTGTTATCATCATATTCCTTTTTGCTTCCCTACTATGTATATCTATCATCTTTTTATTATCCTCAATCAGAGATTTTGCCTTTGATACTCCCTCTTCATAATTGATTTCCTCGTAGATCGCTTTTGCCTTTTCTGCCGCTTTAATTGAATCCTCAAATCTATTCTGTTCAAAGTACATCTCTGCTTCACCAATGAGAAGATTTGCATCTTCCTTTTTTTTACTCATCTCGGTTATTTTTTCTTTAAGAGAATTACATTTCTCAATACCCTCCTGATTATTAACCTCTTCATAGATCTGTCTCGCCTTTTTTAGCATAATGGTTGCATTATCAGGATCTGCTATTTCATAGTATGTGGTAGCATTTTTGTAATATCTATCTGCATCTTTCAGTTTCTCCAAGCACTCGTTAATTTGATAGATCAGTGTCTCGCACTTATAAACACCTGGAAAATGATTTGCCTTATCAAATAATGACCGTGCTTCATTCGCAAATCTACTGGCATTCCTACAATCACCCTGAGTAAAGAACGTATTAGCATCTACAAATAAATCTTCTGCCTTTTTTATATCCCTCCTTCTCCCAATTTCATCTTCTATTTCTTTCAATCTATTGTCGCATTTATTTATCTTTCCAATGTAAAATTTTTTTTTCTCATCTCTTTTTTTGTAATCCTTTATGTCCTTTGCCCATTCATATAACTGGTAATATATGGATTTTGCTTTCTCTATCTTTTGTTTTGCATTATTACAGAATCCTGTTGCTTTCTCCATATCTTGTTCTCCTTTGCAGTAGAGTAATTCCGTCATTCCCTCATTATAATAAGAATCTGCCTTTCCTTTAAATTCTTCCTCCAATCTCTCTATTTCGCCGTTGACGAGGGTGATGAGGTCCCTACTCTTTGCGTATCCATCTTTATCACCTATCTTGTCAAATAACCCCTTTGCCTCTTCAGCATATTCCTTTGCCTTCATAAAATCATCAAAGCTTTCGGTTTCTGTTGCTTTTTTGTAGTGATCGTTTGCCCTTCTATAGTTAGTTTCCGCCTCTTGTTTTATTTCATAGATCCTTCTATCAATGGCTGACAACAATGCATTACATTTGGAAATGCCTTCATCGTTATTGATCTCCGTATATATATCAAGGGCTTCCTTAGCTTTTATCGGTGCTTCGATAAGATTTTCATCTTCATAGAGTCTCATTGCAGTTTCATAGAGTTCATCAGCCCGTTTTACTTTTTCTTTCTCAATCTCTCTCTCAGCATCTTGAATTAACTTTTCACATTTATCCATTCCCACGGGATCAGGAATATGCGAATATTGCTCCTTTGCCCTTCTTGCAAATGTTATGCAATTCTCATATTCCTTCTTGTTATAATAATCCATTGCAGTAGCATATAATTCATCACCAGTTTCCTTGAGGCATGTTTTGATGTCTCCTATTAATGTTGTAGTTTTAGAAATACCCTCTTCATAATTAATCTTTATATACAGGGTTAGTGCCCTGTTTGCCATTTCACTGGCATTTACACAGTCTCCAGTATCATATGCTTCCTTAGCCTGTTGATAATAGGCATCTGCGAGGTCTCGATCTGAAATAGCATTAGCATTGTTGATTATAAAAACAAAAAAGATCATCAATGTCGTTCCTATCAAAATCTTTTCCCTTTTCATTTTCTTTTTATTAGCAATAATAACAGTAGGATTATTATTACTACCAACAAAAATATAGAAAAGAT
>Ga0209410_1001530_pt1 | contig 11286 bp, 11 predicted proteins | sample Mar14436cmmetaG_FD_184135 | JGI IMG/M metagenome (GOLD analysis project Ga0209410, IMG submission 184135) | Marine hydrothermal vent microbial communities from Guaymas Basin, Gulf of California to study Microbial Dark Matter (Phase II) - Marker... ... | reverse complement strand
AATTATAGCAAATACTGCATATCCGCAATATATTAAGCTTTAATTCCCCGGCGGAATCCGGATGAAAGTATGAGCCTGCATGATATGGGGCTGTTCGCCGCCATGCTACTTTAAGGCTTTTTGAGGCTAAGCTGCTAAAATACATAATTCACGGCCAATCTAGTCTTTATCGGAGCGAATGGAAGGAATGAGTGTACCGTCGAGTTCAAAGAAGAAAACATGCTTATAATTACGAGACATAGTAGATTCCCGCAAAATTGATTATTTTGGGCGGCTATTTATGCGCTCGGAGAACTCTTAAATCAGTCATATCCCAATTTATAGATGGGATCTGAGAGGATATGTCACTCTCACGTTTAGATGCTTACTTTCCAAAGGAATATCATCAAAGGAAGACTGGCGGGGAAGAGGCTAGAGGAGCTGAGGAGGAGACAGTTGATGAGGAAACCCCAAAGAATCTTCCACCATCCTACTTCATCTCAGCAACCTATGATGGCACTACCAAAAAGGCATGCATAAAGCTTTACGAGCCGAAATCTAAGAGGATCTATAAGTGGTATGATAATACGGGGCATAAGCCATACTGCCTGACAAACCTCACTCCAGAGGAATTGATGAAGATACCGAAGATAGCCGAGCATCCTGGACTCGAGAGGCTGGAGGAAGTAGAAAAGTATGATGCGCTTAATGACAAAAAGATTAGGGTCACGAAGATCATCGTGAATGATCCCCTCTCAATTGGAGGCAGACCGAGAGGCTGCATAAGAGATATAATTCCAGAGGAGTATCCAAAGATCTTCGGATCCAAAAAGACCCCAAAGGTATGGGAAGCGGCAATCAAATACTATCAATGCTACATATACGATAGAGGGCTGCTTCCCGGAATGCTCTATGAAATAAGGAATGGCGATCTCATCCAAGCGGTTGATGAGGAAGCCGAGGAGAACATAAAGCGCATCCTTCAGTCAGCCTTCAAGGATGAGCCGAAGGATTTAATTCCATACTTGGAATCTTGGATGAGACTTCTTGAGTATCCAGCCTGCGAGATGAGGCGGGTTGCACTTGACATTGAGGTGTATTCTCCAATCGCTACGAGGGTTCCGGATGCTCAGGAAACACCATACCCGATCATCTGCGCGTCCCTCGTAGATTCTGATGGAAAAAAGATGGTCTTCCTCCTGAAGAGGGAAGACATGAATGGAGATGAGAAGGTAGATCTTCCACGGGATGTGGAGGTTAAGTTTTATGACTCTGAGAGGGATATGCTTAGGGATCTATTTAAGGTTATAGATGATTACCCATTCGTGATAACATTTAATGGAGACGACTTCGACCTTAGATATATCTATCACAGGGCAAGAAAACTGGGTTTTCAGAGGGATGAAATCCCGATAGAGCCTGGACAGAGAGTTTATCTGCTCAGGAATGGCATACACATAGACCTATACAAGTTCTTCTTCAACAAGTCGATTCAAGTATACGCGTTCTCCCAAAAGTATCGGAATGTAACTCTGAATGAAGTTGCAACGGCTCTTCTGGGAAGGCCGAAGCTCGAGATCTCAAAGCCCATATCGGAGCTCACATACTCCGAATTGGCGGCTTACTGCCTAAACGATGCTGAGATAACATATGGCTTAACGGCGTATGACAACGATCTTGTCATGAAGCTCCTTCTAGTTCTGACGCGCATAAGTAGGATGCCAATGGAGGACGTGAGCAGACAGGGCGTCTCACGTTGGATCAGAAGCTTCATGCAGTATGAGCATAGGAGATTGAATATGCTAATACCGAATAGGGAGGATATAATTGCAGTTAAGGGAGAGACGACGACAACTGCGATAATCAAGGGGAAGAAATATAAGGGCGCAATAGTCGTTCAGCCAGTTCCAGGAGTACACTTTAACGTCGCCGTAATGGACTTTCAGAGCCTATATCCCTCAATAATAAAGGTCTATAATTTAGGCTATCAATCCATAAGATGCCCGCATGAAGGATGCAGAGACAATAAGGTTCCAGGAACCACCCATTGGATATGCGGGAAGATTAGGGCGCTTGAAAGCGCATTGATAGGCTCACTCAGAGACCTAAGGGTCTACTGGTATAAGATTAGGGCCAAGGACAAGTCTCTGCCTGAGGATAAGAGAAACTGGTATAATGTTATTCAAAGGGCATTAAAGGTTATTCTAAACGCGTCATATGGAGTCTTCGGGGCTGAAACATTTGATCTATACTGTCCTCCCGTAGCTGAAGCGACAGCGGCTATAGGAAGAGAAGTTATAACGCAGACGATAAATAAGGCAAAGGAGCTTGGAATCCAAGTTCTCTACGGAGACACGGATAGCCTATTCCTTAAGGATCCATCTCCAGAGCAGATCAAGACGCTCTCAGAGTGGTCTGAGAAGACATTAGGCATGGAGCTAGACGTCGATAAGATATACAGATACGCCGTGCTGAGCTCAAGAAAAAAGAATTATCTTGGAGTCTTAGAGGATGGAACAGTGGATGTTAAGGGATTGACTGGAAAAAAGAGTCACATACCGCGCTTCATAAAGAAGTACTTCGATGAGATGGAGAGTAGACTCGCTAAGGTTAAGAGTCCAGCGGAATTCGAGGAAGCGAAGGAAGATATCAAGAAGATAATTCAGGAATGCTATAACAGGCTTAAGAGGCATGAATGGGATGACATAAGCGAATTGGCATTCGAGGTTGTCCTTGGAAAGCCTCCGAGAGCATACACGAAGACCACGCCTCAGCATGTGAAGGCCGCGCTTCAACTTGAGAGAAGGGGAGTAGAATTGAAGGCCGGCGACCTAATAAGATTCGTAAAGGTAACGAAGAATCCTTATGTTAAGCCCGTTGAACTCGCATCGGATGAGGAGATAGACGTAGAAAAATACATTGCATATCTACAATCGACATTCGATCAGGTTTTAGATGCGCTTGGATTGGAGTTCGAGAAGATAATCGGATTAACGAGGCTTGAGCAATTCCTATAAAATTTGGATTCTCCAATATTGAGAGATGATAGGGGAGCATGAGTATTGATGCCGACAGTTGCCCTTGTCAAATCTGAAGGCCACTATCATGGAGTATTCGAGGCTCTTAGGCTCATCGAGGATGATGTCAAGGAGAGCATCAAGGGGAAGCGGAGGGTCCTCATAAAGCCTAACTTCGTCTCAACCAGCAGGCAGCTGGCGGCCACGCATGTAGATGCCGTTAGGGCAGTTCTGGACGTAATATCAAAGTATCATTCTGGAAGAATAATCATCGGTGAGGGGCCTGCAGCTTCAAGCTTGAGGAACGGACTGATAAATTACGGCTACCTAAAACTTCAGGACGAATATGACGTCGAGTTTGTTGATCTAAATGAGGATGATTACGTCGAGTTGATGGCATATGATTCGGAGCTTAAGCCCATGAAGCTCAGGATGTCAAGGACACTTATTGAAAGCGATTATAGGATATCAGTTGCCCTCCCGAAAACTCACGATTTCGTCATAGTCACTTTGTCAATAAAGAATGTGGTTGTCGGAGGCCTTGTCAGAGGAGAGAAGAGTAGAATACATCAGGGATATAAAGCGATTAATATGAACATAGCTGAGCTGGCGAAGCATGTTATGCCTAATTTGGCGGTCATAGATGGCTTCATGGGCATGGAGGGAAGCGGGCCGGTCTCAGGAGATCCCGTTAGATTGAAGGTTGCAGCCGCAAGCCTCTACCCGGTCTCACTGGACGCAGTCATTTGCAAAGTTATGGGGTTTAATCCGCTTGATGTAGGATACCTATACTACCTAGATGGATGGGGAATCGGAGTTGCAGACGTAAATAGAATCAGGATAGTCGGAGAATCCATAGAGAGCCTAGCCAGAAAATTTAAGCCCCACCCGAATTTTAAGAATATGCTCAGGTGGAAATGAAGAATGGTGAGGATATTCTCAATATATGACAATCAGAAGCCTATAGAGCATGTAGTAAATGAAAATGAATTCTCAAGCATACAGTTCATAAATGTTCATTATTATAGGCCTGGTGAGAGCCACACGATCCACAGCCACGAAGACCGTGAGGAGATATTCATTTGCTTTCAGGGCAGAGGAACAGCCATTACAGATGAGGGAGAGATCAGGATCTCACGTGGAGACTTATTGATCTTTAAGCCCGGAGAGAGCCACGGCTTCGAATCCGACGGGATTGACCCATTAGCATACATATGCATAGCCATAAAAGAGAAGTGAAGCCCTAAAGCCTTTATTTTTTTGACTTGGCAATCTCCGAGATTCCGAGTCTACTCATTGTCAATAGCAGTGCATATCCAATAACGGCTATTACAATAAGGCTGCTTGCAGTTATGCTTATGATCATAACGGCCCAAACTGGCAGAAATGCTAAGCCCATCTCTGGAGCAGGGACGAAAAGCCAGAGGTAGCCGCCGACGATCACACCTATAATGATTGAACCGAGGATGCATCCGAGAAGCCTATGGTCCTTCAGTCTGAATATCATGTAGGCAGCGATTAAATTCGCTATTGACCCGAGGATTATGTCTGTTGGATTTAAGTAGCCAAACGCCATCATTCCGCCTATGAGATTTCCAATGAGACACCCCAAGGTGACACCCCATATCCATGGCCATCCGAAGAGAGCCGCTAATGGAATGATGCAGTCTGCTATTCGCAGCTGAATAGGACCAAAAGAGAACTGAGCCAAAAGTATTAGAAGCACGGCGTAAAGGGCTGCTGAAAGAGCAGTTAGGCTGATCTCTCTAACATCCAAATATTTCACCTCCTACCCGGGGTTTATAAGGCGGAACGGGTGGAGGACCACTCACCCGCCTTGCGGAGAAGAAAGCAAGGAGAACCTATATAATCTTTTTCCTAATTTGACCCTTGATCCATTCTGGTAGGAGAGTGCAGTGATGAACGAGCAGATCATAGATGGTCTCGTAGAGAGGATCTATGAGGCTGTGAAGAGCATAGAAGACGATGCATTTGGAATAGCATTCTCAGGGGGAGTTGATAGTTCAACGCTTGCAGTTGCATGTAAAAGATTGAAGAGGAAGGTTACGCTGTTAACGATAGCATTCCCAGGAAGCGGTGACATTGACATCTCCAAGGAGACCGCTGAAGAATTGGGGTTGCCGCTGATCTGGAGGAGCATCCCCATCAAAACCCTAGAGGAGGGGATAAAAACCGTTCTCGGCATAATAAGATTTGACAGACTGGCTCTCCTAGAGAACAGCGTCTGCTTCTACTATGTATTTGAAGTTGCCTCTGAGGCTGGAATAAGAACAGTCCTATCCGCTAATGGGATGGATGAGCTATTCTGCGGATACGACCTCTACAGGAAATACTATGGAGATGAAGAGGCTCTAATGAGAGTTATGGACATGCTAGTTGAAACGGCGAGGAGGGATAAGGCTGAGATGGATAAGATCGCGGAGCTCTGGAACGTAAATTACGAGTGCCCATTCCTCTCAGATGAATTCGTGGAATACGCGATGAGCATACCCTCAGATTATAAGATTAGGGATAAAGATGACTACTTGAGGAAGCATGCTCTTAGGGAGGCAGCATTGAGGATGGGCGTTCCAGAGTCGGCTGCTATGAGAAAAAAGAAGGCCTTCCAATATAGCTCAGGAATACATAAGGCTATAAGGAGTCTTGCAAGGAGAAGAGGATACACGAAGGAGAGGGCGAAGGAATTAGGATACAGCGGCGGGATCGAAGCCTACATAGAGAGCCTAAAGTCCCAGATAGAATCTATAGGCTAAGCATTGCCCATTCTGCTTATTGAGCCTCCGCCGGGCGGAATGAACCTCTGGATCTCATCTAAAGGAATCCTCAGTAGGGACTTACGTGCTTCTTCGCTGAGCATTCTCGCCAATAAGTCCCTTATCTGCTTGGCTAATTCGCCGCTTGACTTATCCCCTGGGCGGATCTTCACGTATATGCCCGTCTGCTTGGCGATGGCTGAAGGCGGGCCGCCAATAATTCGCATTCCCCCATCCTTAACTAAAACTCCTATAGCAACCTCTAAGGGAACATTTCGAATGTAATTTCTAGCCCCATAGATCATAAACGCTCCCCTCGACAGATACTCGCCAGAAGGCGGAGACTTGCTGACCTGCTCAGGCCTGACCCAATAGACGTGTATTGAGCCTAATCCCTCCCTCCAAGCCCTGGAGTAGGACCCTGCGAACTGCGCAGCCTCGAAGATCGTGACTTCAGAAGGCTTGTCTCCGCGAGTCTTAAGTAGGACGAATGGCGCTCCGGGAATCTCAGCGTGAAAGACTAGATCATCGGGCTCCATATACCTTTTAATGAGCAATTCATTCTGTATTCTATCTCTGCCGCCTATCACTAGAAAGCCCTCAGATGAGCGGAACCATCTGAATCGCTCATACCATTCTCTCCTGATGATCCTCATCGGCAATTCTGTTTTCTCCGCTTCCTTGACTCCTCGGCTCCTTATATCCTCAATCTTAGCCTTCGTCTCTTTCATAGCCTCCTCCGCTCCCCTAGCCCTCCTCTCAGCCTTCTTCGCCAATTCATAGTATCTCGCAGCGTTCTCCTGAGCTGAGGCTTTAAGGTCGAGATCAAACGTTAAATCGTCCAATGAGACCTTAAGCGTCATAGCCTTCGGATTTATGCTCCTAAAGTATGCCGCTGGCACCCTAGACTCCTTCATTAATGATTCAGAGATTTCATCCCAGCTCTTCCCAGCCCTCTTCTCACTCATTATCCTCTGCATTAAGAATTGAATCTCATTTAAGTGAAGGTAGATCGCATCTCCTATCCTCCTGTAAATCTCGGCTTTCCTCATAGATTCTTTAGCGGCTCTCTCCTGTTCCTCAAGTATCCGCTCAAGCCTTCTTATCTGCTCTTCAATTGCCCTTTTAGCTTTTAGAGCCTCCCCCTCAACGATGCATCTCGTATAAAACTCGTCAAGGGCTTCATTGAAGCTCCCAAAATTGATAGTCTTCATATCCGAGTATTTCCTCATTTTTATTGGGGATACATCTATCCATTTTCCGCTCTCATCGAGGTATACGGTGGGAGTTTCATTCTCAACCGAGAACTCAGAGACCATATCCGTTAGGCTCTCATATATGCGGTTTAACTCGCATTCCTTTAGTTCTGATGACGGTGTATTCTTGTCTATTCCAGCACGTGCAAGTATCTCCTCCGCATATTTCCCTCCGATGCCCAAAACTCTCACGATTGAGCGGACAACCTCAAGGCGACCGTTAACCCTTAATTCTTCAAGATCCTCCCTGCTGATGCTTCGGGGATCCTTACCTTTAGGAGGTGGATACTTGAAGGTTTCCCCTCGAATAATATTCCTATCCCTCATCCTTCTATAGGTTAGGGCATGTAGAATCCTATTCTCAGAATCAACCAGTATTATGTTTCCATCTCCGAATAGCTCGACGATTAATCGATATTCTCCAGATTTAGAGCTAATCATCAATTCGACTATACGTTCAAAATCGTATTGTCGGATCTCCCTTATCCTGCCATTTCTCAAGTATTTTCTGAGGGCCATGCAGAAGTTTGGGGGTTTAGATGGCCTCTTAAAATCGTAGGCTGTAACGTGAAGCTCAACCCCAGCTTCTATTATAAGATTAGTCTTTGGCTCCCCATGTTTGCGAAGCTTTAAAAGGAGCGTCTTATCATTTAACTGATAAATATTGCTAATTAGGGAGTCTCTGATCGCCGTGTTAAGCTCAGCCGTTATAACGGCTATATCAAGACTGCTCAATCCACTCAATACATATGCACCTGGTAGATAGTAAATTGGAGCCGATAGACATAATTTATATGGTTAGGGGTTTCCTCGGAGTCTTAACGGCAATCATATGCTTACTCCTAAGGGTAAGCGATATAATCACGGCGGCCGGAATAGCCATAATAATCTATTGGAGCTCGGATAGGATATTAAAGCAGATATTCATCGGGAAGGTCGATAGATCCAAAGTGACGAAGACTGGAATAGGCATATTCATCATCACATGGCTCTTTCTTTGGATACTCCTTTATACGCTAATTAAGAGCCTTCTGGGTTAGCATCGCTTTGGGCTTCACCAGCTCTCGTGACAGCGTCGATGATTACACGCATGAAATCGGTAAGCGCCGAAAAGTATCCCCTGTCATATTCAGCATGGAATCTACTTCTCGCATACCTCTTAAAGTCTTCGTAATGCCTCTTTAATGCCGAGATATCATTTAAGTCGAGATTACAGAAGAACTCATAGGATCCGCTGCTGCCCGACTTGAAGGATAAAAATATGCCGTTCAGAGCGTCTAAATATCCCCTATTAAACTCTCTTCTTCCATCATCCTCCGACATTCTCGCACGTATCCTCTCGAGGATCCTCTCGGCCTCAGCGAATTTCCGTTCCCTTATTAGCTGGAAAAAGCGGGTCATTAAGACTAATGGAACGGTCAACTCATCCTATCTCTCCTCATCCTCCTCAACATCCTCAATGCCATTCTCCGTTATCCTGAAGATACACTCCCCCTCCGGCAGATATGGACTTGAGACTAGACGGGCGATCCTAACGGGGCCCCTCCCGGCCTTCCTAAGGTATATCCTCGTATGGCTGGTATGCGCGACTATATGCCCGCCTATCGGTCTAATTGAGTCTCCGAAAAATACGTCAGGGCTCGACATAACCTGATTCGTGACGACTGCTGCAGCGTTAAATGCCCTAGCAAGGCGGATGAGCTTGTGCATGTGCTGATTTAGTTTCTGCTGCCTTTCCGCCAGGCTCTCCCTCCCAATATATTCGCTTCTGAAATGCGAGGTTAACGAGTCTATAACTATCAGTCTTATATTGTTCTCTTTTATGACCTTATCAGCATTCTCTAAAAGGAACATCTGATGATCAGAGGTGTATGCCTCTGCGAGAATTATATGCTTAAGAACCTCCTCTGGATCTAAGCCCATGTGTCTGGCCATCTGTGATATCCTCTCCACACGGAAGGTATTTTCCGTATCTATATAGAGCGCTCCTCCATCCAAGCCTCCCTCCTCAACCGGCAACTGAACATTAACGCAGAGTTGATGTGCAATCTGACTCTTTCCGGATCCATACTCGCCATAAAATTCCGTTATCGATTGAGTCTCGATCCCCCCTCCAAGAAGAGCGTCAAGCTTCCTACTTCCAGTAGTCAACTTCAATATGTTCTGTCTCTTCACAATCAATTCATCTGCCCTTATGAAGGAAAGCGAACTTGAGGCTCTAGCCGCATTAATAATCTGGAATGCCTTCTTCTCGCCTATGCCTGCTTGGACGAGCTCTCGAACCGTAGCCATAGCTAGAGATTCAACCGTATGAAAGCCAAGTTCACGTAACCTATCAGCGATCGAGGGGCCGATGCCTGGGAGATCTTCAATGCGTATATACTTCTTCTCAGTCATGCCTCTTCCGAGTAAAATGTAAATGGAGAAGATATTTAAATTAGACGAAGATAAGATCATCCCCTTAAGCTGGCGGGAAGAAGACTTGAATCTTGAGGATTTAATTGAAAAATTGACCATTAATCTTCTCCGTTTGGCAGTAACTAAATTGCCGCCGGACGTTAAAGAAGCCCTAAAGGATGCTTATGAGAGGGAGAGGAACCCTACTGGAAGGATACAGCTGAAGGCCATTCTGGAGAATATCAGATTAGCCGAGGAGGAAGGCTTGCCTATCTGTCAAGACACGGGACTAATATCCTTCTATTTAAGGGCTGGATCAAGATTCAGTTGCCTAGAAAAGATAGAAAAAACTCTAAGGAGAGCAGTTGCAAAAGCTACTGCTCAAATTCCTCTTCGCCCAAACGCCGTAGACCCACTCACACAAAAAAACTCCGGAGATAATACTGGAAGATTCGTCCCGTATATTCATTGGAGCATCATGCCAGGAGACTTCTTGGAGATCACCGCTCTTCCTAAGGGAGGTGGATCAGAAAATATGTGTGCACTGAGGATCTTAAGGCCATCGGATGGAATTGCTGGATTGAAAAGGTTCGTACTGGAGCGTGTGGTCAACGCCGGGGGCATGCCATGTCCCCCAGTGATCATTGGGGTTGGGCTTGGAGGAGGAGCCGATATAGCGATGGATCTAGCCAAAAAGGCGCTCTTGAGGTCCTTAGATGAACCTCATCCGAACCGCGTGATTTCAAGGCTTGAGGATGAACTCTTAGATGCAGTGAATAGGACTGGAATCGGGCCTATGGGGCTTGGAGGGGATATTACTGCATTAGCTGTAAGAGTTGAATATGCAAATAGGCATCCGGCATCCTATCCCGTTGCCGTTGCATTTCAATGTTGGGCTGCTAGAAGGGCATCTGCGAGGATATACGCCGATGGAAGGGTTGAGTGTCTCTCTCATGGAGATGTGGATCTATTGGAGGATTGATGTAAGTGGAAGAAATCGAGGTTTATACGCCTATCTCCGAGAGAGTGATCAGAAGGCTACGGGTAGGTGACCAAGTATATCTGAGCGGTGTGATAATCACGGCTAGAGATGCCGCGCACAAGCGGATCATACGTTATATTCAAGAGGCAAGGGATCTGCCATTCAGCCTTGAAGGATCGGCGCTTTATCACTGCGGACCGATAGTTAGGAGGTTAAATGGCGAATGGCGTGTTCTCGCGGCTGGGCCTACCACAAGCATGAGAATGGAACCCTTTGAAGCAGAGCTTGTTAAAATGGGAGTTAAGGTCATCATTGGCAAGGGAGGAATGGGAGACAAGACCAAGGATTCCCTCCGCCGTTACGGTTCAGTCTACTGCGCATTTACGGGAGGAGCCGCGGCTTTAGCGGCGAAACACGTAGAATCGGTGGTGGATGTTAAGTGGCTCGATTTGGGAATGCCAGAGGCCGTCTGGATCCTTAGAGTTAAGCGTTTCGGCCCGTTGATTGTAAGCATGGATTCTCATGGAAGAAGCCTCTATGAAGAAGTTAGATCTGAGGCAATGAGAAATCTTGAGGAGATCCTTAAGCATCTAAATGGGCGATCCGAGAGTTGAAGATTAGGAGATACCATTGATGCCAAGAAGGACAGCACCATTATCTCCAGCATCTCTAATATTGATCCGCCAAACCCCACAATATTCAATGCTTCACGTCTCTTAAGTTCATAACCAGAATCAATAAAGATTATATGTAACGATGAGTAAAATTTATATCCGAAGGAGATATTGATGAATTTTGCTGGATTGATGCACTTCCCCATCGAAGAGGATGGGGAAGGAAGGGTGAAAGTGAGAATGACCTCATTCTCACGATGATCGCCA
>Ga0209410_1001529_pt1 | contig 11287 bp, 10 predicted proteins | sample Mar14436cmmetaG_FD_184135 | JGI IMG/M metagenome (GOLD analysis project Ga0209410, IMG submission 184135) | Marine hydrothermal vent microbial communities from Guaymas Basin, Gulf of California to study Microbial Dark Matter (Phase II) - Marker... ... | reverse complement strand
GGGCATTAATTAAAACCTCTTCTCTAGTCAGGGCAGGTCTTGTTTCGGATTTACCAGAAGGATCACCAATCATGGCTGTAAAATCGCCAATAAGAAAATAGACATCATGTCCTAATTCTTGGAAATGCTTCAGTTTCTGAAGTAAAACAGTATGTCCTAGATGAAGGTCAGGAGCTGTAGGGTCGAAACCTGCTTTCACCTTTAAAGTTCGCTTTTTAGCATGGGCAGATGACAATTTTTGCCTTAACTCTTCTTCAGAAATGACTTCTACTACACCTCTTAAAAGGACTTTTAGCTCTTCCTCAATGTTCATTTGTAACCTCTATAATTCGTTCTATAGATTGTACCTTGCCAGATGAGCTATTTATGGTAACTACCACCCCTTGTAAAGCACAAGGACATTTTTCTGGTTTGAATCTCTGTGGCAATTGAGTCAAAAGCCTTTTTAAGGCTGTTTCTATCTTCATACCGATAACTGAATATAAAGCTCCAGCCATCCCCACATCAGTGATATAACCAGTTCCTTGGGGAAGAATAGTTTCATCGGCTGTTTGAACATGGGTATGTGTTCCTAAAACAGCACTTATTTTCCCATCCAGAAACCAACCCATAGCCTTTTTTTCTGAAGTAGCTTCAGCATGAAAATCTAATAAAATAATAGGTGTAATTTGTCTCATATTTTCTATAATAGTCTCTGCCACTCGGAAAGGGCAATCTAGATTTTGCATAAATACTCGTCCTTCTAAATTTATTATTCCCAATTTTAAACCCGAATGTAATGTAAATATAGTCCAACCTTTACCTGGAACACCAGGAGGGTAATTAGCAGGTCTAAGAAGTCTATTAGTCTGTTCTAAATAAGGTAAAATTTCTCTTTTTTTCCAGATATGGTTTCCAGAAGTAATTATATTAATTCCATTATCAAATAATTCCTCAGCAATTTTAGGTGTAATGCCTAAACCTCCGGCTGCATTTTCACCATTGGCAATAATACAATCTAATTTGTATTTTTCACAGAGTTTTGGTAGCTTCTGATATACTATTTTCCTTCCTGATTTTCCCACAATGTCACCGATAAAGAAGACATTAACTTTATCACTTGGCATAAGCAATGGCTCTTTTTTCTCTGATTACAAACACTTTAATCTGTCCAGGATAACGCATTTCCTGTTCTATACGTTTGGCCACATCATGAGCCAATAAAGTAATATCTTCATCATTTAAAAGCTCACTTTCAACTATAATTCTTACCTCACGACCTGCCTGAATAGCATAGGCCTTAGATACCCCATTAAAACTCTGGGCAATTCTTTCTAAATTTTCTATCCTTTTTATATAAGATTCCAGTGTTTCTTTTCTCGCCCCTGGTCTGGCACCAGAAAGTGTATCAGCGGCTGAGACTAGAACAGCTAAAACAGTTTCAGGAGGAACATCTTCATGATGAGCAGCTATGGCATGTACAATTGCCTCTGTTTCTCCATATTTTTTAGCTAACTCCGCTCCGATCAAGGCATGTGGACCTTCCATTTCATGATCTACCGCCTTTCCTATGTCATGAAGTAATCCTGCCCTTTTGGCCTCCTTCGGATCAAGACCTAATTCTGAAGCCATAATTCCTGCCATAAAAGCCACTTCCATGGAATGTTGTAATACATTTTGGCCATAACTGGTGCGATATTTAAGTTTTCCTAAGAGTTTTACTATTTCAGGATGGAGGCCATGAATTCCCACATCAAAACAGGTTTGTTCTCCTGTCTCACGAATAGCTGTTTCCACCTCTTGAGTTGTTTTATTGACTACTTCCTCAATCCTTGCAGGATGAATTCTCCCATCAGCCATCAATCGTTCTAGTGAAAGTCTAGCAACCTCGCGGCGAATGGGATTAAAGCCCGAGAGCACCACTACTTCTGGTGTATCATCAATAATTACATCAATACCGGTAGCTGCTTCTAAGGCCCGAATATTCCGTCCTTCTCTACCAATAATCCGCCCCTTCATCTCTTCACTAGGGAGAGGGACTACGGATACCGTCTTTTCAGTCACAAATTCGCCTGCATAACGATTAATCGCCAAGGCTAAAATCTCCTTAGCCTTTTTATTAGCCTCCTCTTTTGCTTCATTTTCAATTTGACGTATTAATTTTGCTGCTTCATGTCTTGTTTCTTCTTCTACTTGTTTTAAAAGTAGCTGTTTAGCCTCTTCACTAGTCATTTGGGCTAAGGCCTCTAATTTTTCTCTTTCCTCTCTTAACAACCTTTCATAGAAGCTCTTTCTTTCTTCAATTTCTTTTTCCTTATTTCTTAATTCCTTTTCTCGATAGGCTAAAGCATCTTCTTTTTTCTCTAAAATGGCTATCTTTTTCTCAACTTGTTCTTCTCTTTTTAGTAATCTGTTTTCTAATCTTTGCAAATCTCTATATTTTTCTTTGGTTTCTCTCTCAAATTCGCTCCGCATTTGGTAAAGAAGTTCCTTAGCCTGTCCAGAAGCTTCTCGCTGGATTTGCTTTGCTTCTTGTTTCGCTTCTTGCAAGATTTGCTTTGCTTCTTGTTTTGCCGAAAAAAATTCTTTTTTATAGAGATATTTTTGAAGAAACCAGATGGCCAGACTACCTGAGATAAAACTGATTAATCCTATTAATAGATATTCCACCATTTTGACTCCTTTTAGCAATTACAAGTAGGATAAAAAGTGGATTAGAATAGAAAACGATTTAATCTAAAATATGGCATTCAAGAAATCATATAAAATATATTATAAACTCTCTTTTGAGACCTTAAACATTCCTCCTATAAGGAAAACAAAAATATATATAATCCACTTAGTCCTACTTGTAATGTTTTATATTTATCCCGCAGTGCCGTGTTGGTAGAATCTTTTGAACCCGCCTTCCGACAGGTGGGTACTCCATTGCCCCTTTTGGCTTTTTCCCAAAAGGAAAGGCCATCTAGAGCAAGCGGGAGTTCCCAAGGTAATTAACGTCGGCCCAAAATCATCTACCTAATCACGCACACCGCAGGTATCTTTATCCCAAAAGTTATCAATCAAATTTATTAAATATGCAATTTTATGGTCTAATTTTTCAGTCAAATTTTCATACTCTTCTTTTAAATCCGAATACTCAAGAGCTATATTAAATGTAGCTAACAAACTTAAACTCAATCTATCTTTGAATTGTTTTTGTTTTTGAATACCTGACAGATATTCATTAACAAAATTAGTTATTTTCTCAATTTTCTCCGGAGGTTCTTTGGTTTTCACTAAAAATTCCCTTTCAAATAATCTAATTGGAATTATATCTTCCTTCATAAGTTTTCAATTTCTTCAATTTTTTCTATCAATGCCTGAATCTTTTGGGCCATCATTGTTTTTTCTTCTTGTATATCATTCAATCTTTGTTCAAAATTTCTCACCTTTTCTTGAGCGTTTTTTAATTCCTCTAAAGTTTGAGCATGCAAGTTCTTTAGTTCTTTAAATTTTTCTAAAACTAATATGATTTTCTGCTCTAAAATATCAAGAGAATCCATTTTTTTATAATAACCTGAATGGTAAGAAAGTCAAGTTCCCCCAAAATCCGCAGTTGATTTTTTATTCTAACGGTTTAATTATTTTAATTGAAATTGGCCATTGAAAAAAAGCGCACCATCTTTCTGTCAGGGAGGAACGCAGCAAGCACTCCTTTTATAACCTTAATTTTTCAGACGCTGTCAAAGCCGTAAGCCCAAAGGGTGCGGAAACGAAAAACAAGGTGTAAACTAGGGAACAGGTTGGCTAAAAGTAATGTGCATCTGAGTTTTTCAACAAGCTGTTAAACTTTAATATGGTCAGCTTTCAGGTGAAGCTATATTTTTTAAAATTTGGTTTATTTTATTACATTTGTGGGTTTTTTAAGTTATTATGGATTTGAGGTTACACAATAGTGTGATAAATGTTAGAAAAACAAACAAATAAATTTAAACAAGCAATTGAAAAAGTGGGTGGACCCTGTGCATTTTTAAAGACTTTTAGGTTAAAGGGATTTAAGTCCTTTGCCCAACCTACCACTTTACATTTTTCTCCTGGCATTTCAGTAATTGTAGGTCCAAACGGTTGTGGAAAGAGCAATTTGGTAGATGCCCTTAAGTGGGTATTGGGAGAGCAGAGTTTTAAGTCCTTACGCAGTAAAGGTTCAGAAGACCTTATTTTTAGTGGCAGTGAAAAAGCACCTCCTTTAAATATGGCAGAAGTCTCAGTGGTTTTAGAGCAGCATAACGCTTCAGAAATAATGCTTACTAGATGTGTATTTCGCTCAGGTGAAAATAGATATTTGTTAAACAAAAAACATTGCCGCTTAAAGGATGTTAAAGAGGCACTATTAAATATGGGTTTTGGTTTGAAGAATTATGCTATCGTTGATCAAGGACAAATAGCTTATCTTTTAGAAATCTCACCTTTGGAAAAACGCCGTCTGTTAGAGGAGGCAGCAGGAATTAGTAAATATCGTGAGAAAAAAGAAGAAACTTTACGCAAAATACAAGAGACCAGGCAGAACTTACTACGTATAGAAGACATCCTGGGAGAAGTGGAAAAACAGGTAAAAAAATTAACTACCCAGGCCAAGAAAGCCAAGAAATATTTAGAGCTTAAAAAATTTTTAGAAAAACTAAATCTTTCTCTGTTACTCAAGAATTACCAGGTAAAAACAGAAAATATGTGTGAGAAACAAAGACAAATTGAGCAATGGAAGAGAGAAAAGGAAAAAATAGAGAGAGAATATAAACTTATTTTGAAACAAGCAGAGGCTTTAAGGACCTCTATATCTACAGCACAACAAACATTAAGAAGGTGTGAACAGAGCTATTGGGAGATTAACAATGAGATAAATCAGCTAAAGGGCATTTTAATTAGTTTAGACCGTCAAAAGGATATTCTTCATCAGCAAAAACAGACCATTAGAAAAAGGCAAGCGGATTTATACCTGGCCATTAATGAAGTTAAAAAAAGTTGCAAAGAAATAGAAGCACAAACAACTACATTTACCAATAAAATAGAGAAGACGCAGGTATTAATAAACACCATAAATAATGAGATAGCACACTTAGACCAAGAGAATAATAGGAATATCCCAGTGCTCAGGAGTAAAACTGAAATTTTAGAAAAGAATAAAGCAGAAATAATTAAGTTTAAAGCAGAAATAGAACATCTTTTAGGAAGGAAGGATTTCTTAATTCAAGAAAAACAAAAAATGGAAAAACGGCAAAGGCAGTTAGAAAATGACCAAAAGCAATGTCTTAAGGAATTAGAAGAAATTGAGCACAAACTAGGAGTGTTAAAAAAGGCAATCATTAATATTAAGCAAAGTAAAGAACAGCTATTCCAGAGGTGTCAAGAGATTAGACAAAAAAAACACCAGTGGCAAAAGGCCATTATAAAGATGGAAGAAAACCTTATTCGTTCTCAATCGCGATTAAAGACAGTCAAGTTATGGTTAGAAAGTCATCAGCCTAAACAAAAAATGCCTGCTGATAAAGATATTTTTTCTATTATGGATATTATTACAGATGCAAATGGTTTTGAAGATGCAGTAGAGGCGGTATTGAAATTCAAGACGGGAAATGGGTGGGTCATAAAAGATTTTTCTACTGCAGTCAAAATTTTAAGACAATCTTTTTTAAAAGAGCCATTTTCTTTAGTATTGCGTGATTTACCAGATACACAATCTTCTTTACCTCAAGACCCTAAGAAATATCTTTTACCTTTGATAAAAATTAAGGAAAGATATCTCTCTTTGGGGAAAAGATTGTTTGGTAATGTGATTGTAGTTCAGAGTTTAACTCAAGATTTATTAAACATCTATCCAAACATTATCTTTGTTACACCTCAAGGTGAGATTTTGACTAGTGAAGGAGTGATTTATAAAGGTTATTCTCAGGGGATACTGAAAGAATATCTATCTCAGAGAAAACTTTATATTCAGTTTCAGAAGAGGGTTGCTGTATTAGAAAGACATTTTCCCCAGGTAAGAGCCAGGTTTGAAACTTTGAAGACAGAATTAACTCAATTAGAGAAGTTTTTGAAAAAGGCTGAAACAGAAGTAGAGAAGTATAAAAAACAAAAAGCGGGAATAAGAGAAAAAGAGATCAAACAAAAGGAGTTTTTAAAATACACCTTTTTAGAAAAAGAAGAAAACCAAAAAAGGATAAATGAAATTATAAAAAATTTACAAAGTATTCAAATCACCATTCAACAGAGAAAACAGTGTTTAAAAAAAGCAGAAGAAAGTAGGGGTGCTTTAGAAGAAGAAATCAGGCATTTGAGAAAAAAGGTAAAAGAGATTAAAATGCTAAAGGAAAAGAAGACACAATGTTTGAATGAATATATTTCGCAGACCAGGGAGATGGAAAGTAAAAAAAGATTTTTTCTCCAAGAGAGCAAAAGGCTGACGATGGAGCAACAAAATTTGATTACGCGGCAGAGAGAATTAAAAGAGGAACTAAAGGGTATTGAAAATCAAGAGATAATACTTGAAAAAGAACAAATAGAGAGAAAACAGCGAGTGATCAAGGCTAATAAGAAAGAAAAAGAACTTTTAACAACTATAAAGGCGTTAAAAGAGGAAATAAATAGAATTTTACGGAAAGAACAGGCTATTAAAAGAAAAGTTTCTTTATTTCAGTCTAAAAAGCAAGAATTATCCCAAAAAATCAACCTTTATGAGTTAGAAGTTTCCAGGTTAACAGGAGAAATAAATATTTTGGCTGACAGGCTTCAGAAAGAACATGGGATTTTTTCTTTAGAAAATAGTTTACCTCCATTAGAGTGGAGTGTGGAAGATTTAGAGCATAAAAGGATAGAATTAGAGAGTAAACTTCAGGCTATGTCTGACATAAATCTTGGCGCTATTGAAGAATATGAAAATGTAACCCAGAGATATAACTTTCTTAAAGAGCAAAGGCAGGACCTAAAGAGTTCTCTTAGAGATTTGGAGAAGGCAATTAAAACCATTGACAGGACTTCAATTAAGTTATTTCTTACTACCTTACAGAAGGTAAATGAGAAATTTTGTTCCATTTTGCAATTTGTGTTTGGGGGGGCTAATGGAGAAATTACTCTTTTGGAACCCGAACATCCTTTATCTTCTGGTATAGATTTTAAGGTGCGACTACCCGGAAAGAAAGTGACACATTATTTGTTATCTATGGGAGAAAGATGTCTCATCTCCCTTGTTTTTCTTTTTAGTCTTTATGCTGTTAGACCCAGCCCCTTTTGCATTTTGGATGAAGCTGATGCGGGGTTAGATTCACAAAACTTGCGCTGTTTCTGTGATTTACTATTGCAGCTGAAAAATCAGATGCAATTAATTGTTATTACTCATAATCGTATGACTATGCAAACAGCCGATGCTATTATCGGGGTAACTATGGAAGAAAAAGGTATTTCACAAGTTTTTTCTCTTTCTTTAGATAAGGAGGTAAGACATGCTCAATTGGTTTAAAAAAAAGAAAAAACAAGAAGAAAAACCCACTCCAAAACCCAGTGGCCGTCTTTCACGTCTCAAAGATAAGCTCTTAAAAACGCGTCAAAATTTTAGTGAGCGTATTAACCATCTTTTCTCAGGAAAAAAAGAGATTGATGAACATACTTTAGAAGAGCTAGAAGAGATTCTGATTATGGCTGATTTGGGTGTAGAGGCCACCCAAAAGTTAATTCAAACTTTAACCCAAAAATCTAGTCATAAGGAAATAAACACTATAGACCAATTAAAACAAGATTTAAAACAAGAAATCCTTAATTTTCTTCAAATAGAAGCTCCTCCCTTGGATGTAGAAAAGTCAAAGCCTTTTGTAATTATGTTAGTAGGTGTGAATGGAGTTGGGAAAACTACTGCTATTGCCAAATTGGCTAAATATTACAAAGAACAAGGTAAAAAAAATCTTTTAATTGCAGCCGATACCTTTAGAGCAGCAGCTATTGAACAATTAGAAGTTTGGGCTGAGAGAGTGGGAGCAGAGATATATAAGCAACAACCCGGGGCTGACCCAGCAGCAGTGGTGTTTGATGGTTTGCAGGTGGCCAAAAAACAGGAAATAGATATTGTTTTGGTAGATACTGCTGGTAGGCTTCATACTAAGATAAATCTTATGGAGGAACTGAAAAAAATAAAGAGAGTGATGGGGAAAACCATACCCCAGGCCCCACATGAAATCTGGCTGGTTTTAGATGCTACTACTGGCCAAAATGTCATATCACAAGTAAAAATGTTTCATGAGGCCCTAGGAATTACAGGATTAATTTTAACAAAATTAGACGGCACAGCCAAAGGAGGAATTATAGTAAACACCTCTTATAATTTCAAAATCCCCCTTCGCTTTATTGGAATAGGAGAACACCTACAAGATTTACAGCCCTTTAATGCCTACGAGTTTGTGGAAGCCCTTCTTTAACCCCTACCCATAAGTATAAGGATAGGGGTTAAAATTTTAAAATGGGCTTATGTCTTCTACTATACACAACCTGTTGGTTTAGGCAAACCTGCCATCTTACAAGCACCTTTAGCTGGGCCAGAAGGAAATAGCTCATAAATCTTTTTCAGTTTAAAACCAGTCTTTTTGCAAAGCACTCTGATCATAGGAGCAATACCATTTTGTTTATAGTAGTCCTGTAAGAAATGGATTACTTTCCAGTGTTCATCAGTTACTTCTTTGATACCTTCTAATTCCTTGATGTACTCTATCCATTCTGGGCACCAGACATCAATACCACCTGCCAAAAATCCATCCTCATCTACTTCGAATTTCGTTCCTTTGTACTCTACTACTGGCATTTATCTTACCTCCTTTCAAAATTTTCGGGGCGAGTTTAACACAACATAATGAACTTTGTCAATAGTTTAATCAGTAAGTTTTCTGAAATTTAATGTCTTATTTTTCAAAAAGCTCATAAATTAAGGATTTTAGAAAATATCTTTTTTATTTTACTATTCAAATCGGGTCAAAAATGAGTAAATAGTTTATTTTTTATTTTTTACTGAGGCAAACCAATCTATCTGGTGGCAGATACCTCTAATCACCTTCATATCAGTCACGGTAAGTGGGATTTTATTAAAAAGGCGCTTCAAAACTCGATAAGTATGTTTTTTTTCTCCTCCCAGGACAAAGCCTATTTTAGATAGAGAATTTATCAAGTGTTCATACATTTTATTCAGCTCTTGGGTCTTGGCCAGGGGAGGTAAAGCCTGTGCAACCTTTCCCTCTAGATGATGGTAATACAATTCATATAAAACTACCGCTACTGCCTGTGCCAAATTCAAAGAAGAATGCTTGGAAGATGTGGGAATAGTTATTATACTGTGACATAAATCTAATGCTTCGTTTGTTAATCCTGTTCTTTCAGGTCCAAAGACCAGGGCAATTTCATTTTGCTGTGACAAAGAGGTTAAAAAAGGAAGAATTTCTCTAAGAAATAATACAGGCCTTTTATGCCTGATTCTAGCAGTAGTTCCCACAATATAGTGAAATGGAGCTATTGCATCTCTTAAGTCTTGAAAAACTGAGGCCTGGGAAAGGATATCTTTTGCTCCCTTGGCATGGGCTAAGGCTTCAGGATGTAAAGGAGAGGCCAGAGGATTGACTAAGATAAGGGAGTTAACATTAAAATTTTTTAAAATCCGTGCAGTTGCTCCAATATTACCTGCAATAGCTGGAGCAACTAAAACTACATGGAAGCTATCCAGCTTGAGGGAGTACATTAATCCTGTTTTGGCTGTTTTTCTCTCCCTTCTTTTACGGTGTCTTTAATGCTTTGATATATTTCTTCAAAATATTTAGAAAAACCAGAGGGAGAAATCCTTCCCGTTTCAATAAACTTTATCACTACTTCTTTCGCTACCTTTAAAATTTTTTCCTCATCTGAAGTCATTTTTTTCTCCTCTAGAAAGCCTCTGCTGAAAAACGGAAGAAGGCCATACAAAATTCAGCAGAGGCTTTTATGAAGAGATACCCCTGAAGGCACCCCTTCTCAAAAATATTTATATAAATTAAAATTAACCAAGTCAAGGAGAGGAAAATGACTACAGGGTATATTCCAAACTATATAAAAACCAGTTCTACTGGGAAATTAAAACAAAAAATTGAATTGGCCTATGAAATATTAAAGCAATGCACTTTATGTCCGCGTGAATGCAATGTCAATCGGTTAGAAGGAAAAAAGGGAATATGTAAAACAGGGAAACTGCCAGTTATCTCCAGTTATTTCCCTCATTTTGGAGAAGAGTCACCTTTAGTAGGGAGACATGGCTCTGGCACCATATTTATTTCCTACTGCAATTTGCTATGTATTTATTGTCAAAATTATGAAATTAGCCATTTAGGTGAGGGTAGAGAGGTTTCTCTGGAAGAATTTGCCCAAATGATGCTTTCGCTTCAATATATAGGTTGCCATAATATTAATATTGTCACTCCCACTCATGTAGTGCCTCAAATTTTAGCGGCCTTGGAAATTGCTATAGAAGGGGGATTAAATATTCCATTGGTTTATAATACCAGTGGTTATGAGAAGATAGAAACTCTAAGGCTCTTGGAGGGGATTGTGGATATTTACATGCCTGATTTTAAATACGGGGATTCACAAATAGCCAAAAAATATTCCCATGCCCCAGATTATCCCGAAGTGGCTCGCAAGGCATTAAAAGAGATGCATCGCCAGGTGGGAGATTTGAAGCTTAATTCTAATGGTATAGCCGAAAAAGGCCTTTTAGTGCGCCATTTAGTTCTCCCTCATGGATTGGCAGGCACTAAAGAAATCATGCAATTTATTGCCAAAGAAATTTCTCCTAACACTTATGTGAATATCATGGCTCAGTATCGACCCTGCGGTAAAGCTTACCAGGATTCCCTTATAAATAGACCTATTACTATGACAGAATATAAAGAAGCTATCAAAATGGCTTTAGAAGCAGGTCTTACCAGATTAGATAAAAGAATTTTTAAACTCTAACTCCGCAAAGTTTTAGGGAATAAGTTTAATCCCAAAATCCTTTCTATCTTCTCAGCTTTTGCAGGACATTATCTTTACCCCACTTGTTTCCTAGTTTAGCACGCCGCTCCGTTTCCGCACCCTTTGGGCTTACGGCTTTGACAGCGCTGCGCCGCGTGCTCCTGAAAAATCGAAGGTTGGTGAAAGTTAAAGTGTGCTTTTTTATTCCACTTATTGAACGCCAAAAATCCTTAATTCATCAATGTTTTTAAAGATTAACGCCTAAATTTTGGGGAATGTCAAAATTCTCCTTGACTTTGGGCGCAGAGTGCGGTAT
>Ga0209410_1001528_pt1 | contig 11290 bp, 4 predicted proteins | sample Mar14436cmmetaG_FD_184135 | JGI IMG/M metagenome (GOLD analysis project Ga0209410, IMG submission 184135) | Marine hydrothermal vent microbial communities from Guaymas Basin, Gulf of California to study Microbial Dark Matter (Phase II) - Marker... ... | reverse complement strand
TTTTTGCTTCAAGATATTTATCTTCTGAATTTTTCTCAATTATTATTTCTGCTCCCTGTTGCTTCAAAAAATTTAGAAAGCGTTTTAATGTGGGACCAATTCTGTAATCATCCAAAACTATCCTGCATTGACCAATTTCAATCTTCCTAACAAATATGGATAGAATCCTCTGATAACTCACATCCATTATTTTGTTAAGGTTATATTTGTCAACATGCCACGGAGGAATCTTCTCGTATATGAAATCAAGTCCTCTTGTCCTTAATGAGTCTAATTTCTTAAAAATCTCATCCCAATATTCAAACGAATGCTTATTTTTCGTATCTGCAGGACCAACCAATAAATCAACTTCTCTGAAAATTTCCTTAGGAAAAATCACACCAGTTAAAACCGTATGCCCTATAACTTCTCCCTTTCCTGTTTCGTCTAAACCTATAAGAAAATCCTTACTTGGCAAAACATAAGCGGAGCCAACCAAAGAATCTATATATTGCCATGCATTGAACACAGCTGGATCCCTTGAGTTTGAAGGTGTGCTGTAAAGCGTTCCGCTTTTGTAATATGTAAAGGTAGAATCAGAAAATCTAACACGCCAATCTTCATAAGGTGCTTTAACTTTTTGTTCTTCCCCACCATTTTTAAGCAAATAATCTTTGATTTCTTTGGCGGTCGAATGTTCTATGTTTTTCCATCTTCTTCCACTCATTTTTCCTCTCCTTCAGCAGTTTCTATCAAATAAGTTTCAAGTTGTTTTATGGCTTCTTCTTCAATCTGATTTGCTTTATCTTTTTTGTTGTATGCTTCAATTACTAAAGAGCCGATTTTGTCTTGAATTTCACTGTTTGGAATAGGGATTTTAATTTGGCGTATATGATCCTCTGTTAAATGGTCAATGACTCCACCAAATATTTCTCTCTTAAGTTGATATTGTCCATATGGGGATAGAAGATAAGCTAATAAATAACCCCTATTTAAGTCATCTGTAGGCACAACACGGGCGAAGTTATTGCTCCCATACCATCCTGAAATAAAGGATGTTACAATTGACACCCATCCAATTGTTCCATCTGTAACAACTAAGATGTCTCCTTCATTTAACCGATATAGATCGCAATTTTTGAATTTCTTAGCAAGGTACTTAGGTTCAAAATACTTGATCATAGGAAGATCTGAAGGCCGGATATACCTTATTCCATCATTCTGAGTTTTTACAAAAGGACGTTTAAAGCGAGGGGGTATAAAAATACTTTTTAGCTTATTGCTCAGGAGCTGAACTTCCCATTCAATGCCAGCTAAATGTTTTTCAATTGCTTTTATTACTGGTAAATGATAACTCGCATCCAACCTATAATCTAACTCACTCGCTTTAACTTCAAAAGCTTTAACAAGTCTTCCAATTTCACCACCAAAATATTCAACATCATCCTCATCTATTTTTGGCAACCCAAGTTCTGAATAAATCATTTCCTCGGCTTTTAAAAGAAGTTCCTGGGCTTTCTCTCTCAATTTATGAGCTTCAAGGATTTTTCGATTTATTTCTTCTTCTAAATCGGGAATGCGAGGAATGGGAATGTTAGCCACATGGTGGGGTTCTATATGTTTAACCGTTGCTCCGTATTGATCTTTAGTAAGAAAGGCTTGTCCGATCCATGTGTTGAGATAGGCATATAAATAGCCTACAGTTTTATATCCCTCTTTATTTGGCACTATTCTGATAACATTAGGGGATACAACCTTATCTTTGAACAATCTATTAACCAATAGGCATCGCCCAGGAGTTCCCGATTGTGTTATTAAAATGGTAAAAGGTTCAACCCACCAATTTTCTAAATCCTCCGTTTCTCTCCTTACCCATTTTCTTGGTTTTAAATTAAACATAAACAAATCTATCGGCATAAGGTAGGGAATTCCCTCTTTGGAATTAGTAAATAAACGCTTAACTCTTGCTCCAACAAAAATTTTTTCTGAAAGGTCATTTATTAAATCCAGATAGATTTTATTTTCGAGGGTTTCAAGAAGTTCTCGTGCCTTTATAGATTCAAATGAATAAGAGGACGCATTAAGTCTAATCTCTCGATCTTGAAATATCCACTTACTTTTGAGTGTTATCCAATTTAATTCCATTGTTTGTGTTTCAACCATTTATACCATCCCTTTCCTTCTTAGCCATTCTTTGAACGCTTTTGCAACAGCGGGCAAATGATCCTCGATTATTGGATTTCCATTTTCGTCAAGTTCTATTTCACCGTCAGGTGTGGTTTTGTAAATGGGGTTTCCTCGCCTGTCATGTCCAACTTTTTCTGGAATAGCCATGAATATTTCATAATCTTCTTGTAATTTCTGTTGCTCAGGTGTTTTCTTTTTCAGAATAAGTATGCTTGTTTGTGTTCCTGTATGTGGTTCAAATGTTTCAACAGGCAGATCTATACTTGCTATTATGTATGCTTTTTGAAGTATCCACTCCCTTATCCATTTTAATCCCGGGTTACTCAATATACTATCAGGGAGAACAATTCCAAGATAACCGCCGGGTTTAAGAAAGTCTAAACATCTTTCTATGAATAACTGTTCAGGGGGTAAAGCGGTTCGTGGTGAATTTGCTCCGAAAGTTGTTAGTTCAAACTGGCTTAATATGTCTGGATTATCTATCACTGCCTTTGTTCCAAATGGTGGATTAGTAACAACAAGATCAAACTCTCCAAATTTTATTTTCTCTCTTGCCTCACTATTCCAATTAGCAGGGTCTTCAAGAGAATTAGCATGCACAATGTTAGCTGAACCATCTCCATGCATAACCATATTCATCTGTGCTACTTTTACAAGAAATGGGTTGAAATCTATACCATAAAAATTGGCATTAGCAACATCCCTTACAAGATCTCTTAATTGATCATATCTAAATCCACGATTTAAAAATAACTGTTTTATCTTTTGCACTCCAGCAATGAGAAAACCACCAGTCCCAACAGCAGGATCTAAAATTTTCATTCCTCCAGGGCTTGTTAAATTATCTTCAGGGATAAGCGAGAACAACGTTTCCATTGTCATATTACAAACATTTCTTGCAGTAAAAAATTCCCCTCTATCTCCCCTCAAATTCGGACCAACTATTTCCTCGTAAGCTTCTCCTTTTACGTCGGTCTCTGTATCCACCAAACTGAACCTTTGTAATTCAGAAACCACATATCTCAAGACAGTATCATTTAACTCAATCGTCTCATCCCCTCTGAAGATGTATTTGAAGCGCTCTTTTACCTTTTTAAAAACCCCCAATAATCTTTTTCTAACCTCAGAGATGTCCTCATCAGGTAAGATATAAAATTGTAATGTTGGGCTATATTGCTCATCATAAATTTTTATAAAAATGAGCTTTTGTAACTCCTCGAAAGCCTTATCTTTTTGCAATCCTTGATTGGCGTAGATGTAGTTATGGACACGCTTAAACACTTGCTTAAGATTAACAGCTGGAACGAGACTCCCTCTTGTGGGCTTTGGGATTGTTTTTTCTCCTCTTTTGGGTATATCAGGAATCCGAGCTAAAACTCTTTTCCCTTTCTCTTCAATAACTTTAAACGCTAATCTTTCATTACCAACCCAAAGACCAAATGAGCAATTTGGAGATGCGGCTATATAACTTCCAAGCTGTTCGACCCCCTCTTTTTTATCGGAAGGTTTAACATTTTCAGTTTTTGTCTCCAGTATCATGTAAATATTCTCTTGAGTATGCTTCTTGTTTTCATAAAAAATTACAATATCTGCCCTTTTTCTGGCTCTTCCCATCTTGACAGGAAATTCTATATCAATATCGCTCTTACTGTATCCATATTCTTCAACAAGACTCCTCGCTATATCCTGCCGTATTCTTTCTTCGGGAGTATCTTTTCTGAGTTTACCTGTGATAAAGCATTTGATTTTTCCCGGAGGGATTACCTCTATTGTTTCTCCCTCATCTTCAATCAATTTAAGTTGTTTTTTTCTTGGCATGATTACACCTCCATATTTATTTTAAAGGCGGCGTGTGGAATTTCTGCTAACTACTGGATAAACGAAGTACTTCGTTTATCCTCCTAAATTAGGAATTATTGCGAAGTACTTCGTTTATTCCCGACTCTCGACGAAGACCTCTCCCCTCCCTTCGCTGAAGTATCTACCTTCTCCTCTAAGTCAAGCGTGTCCAATGGACTTTGGATTCGGCTAAGTCCCTTCCTGCTCACATGGGTATAAATCTCGGTCGTCTTGGGACTACTGTGTCCCAGTAGCTCCTGAATATACCTCAGGCAGCCTCCAGTAGGTGCATAGCGAAGCTGTGTCGCAGGGTATGTCCCTGGGATTCCAGCCTTCTTCCTTGACCTCGGTAATTTAAGCCTCAGCTCCTCTTATGTCAAGAAAAAATTTACCACCGAGAACGGTACGGGCGCTTTGCCCTCTGGATCACCTCACGACCAACTTCACGGTCATGATCTTCTTCTTCGGCACCTCCACGATCGCTGTATATTCGTCCTCGAGCTCGAGCCGTCCTATCGGCTCCTCCAGGAGGTTCGTAAGCAAAGCCTCCTTTAGGGGCTTGAAGAAACGGATCCTGCCCGATATCGCCTCCTCCGTGGGGTTGAAGAAGCGCACCACTACGCCCTCCCCGTCCTCGCCCCTCTTGACCGCTGCGATCACGAGGTCCGCCGGGGAGATCTCCATGAAACTGCATTCCTTGGGCAGAGTTCCCTTCCTGCCCCCGCACTGCACCGCCCTGAGGGGGGAGTTGTGCGAATAGGCCTCCTTGAAGACCTCGCCCTCCCTCCAGTCCCCCCTGTGGGGATATATCGCATACCTGTAGCGGTGGACCCCTAAGTTCTGGCGATGGTTCGGTTCGGGGTCGGGGTCCTTGCGGTCCACACGGGAAAATCCCTTCATCTCGAAGCATCTGAGCAAGGTCAACGCTATGGCCCTCTCAGGGGTATCCGTTACCTCGTATTCCTTCAACCCCTCGTTTATGATGGCGACCCCGACCTCCCCGTCGCTCAGGTCCACGAAGGAAACCTGCGGATTGGTCATCGGCTGCGGTTCCACCCAGTCCTTGCATTCCGGAAGCTTTATCGGCCGCTCCACGACATCGAATATGCTCTCTGCGTGGGATACTGCGGCCTTAAGATGGGTGGGGAACACAACGCGGAAGCGATGGTCTTTGACGGTGTTATCTATTATGGTCTGGACCTCCACCCTGCGGGAGTTCTTCGTAAGCGAGATTATGGAAGTGATGGGGAATTCCCTTTCGTGCTCGACCCGCCGCTCCAAGAAGGGATCGTAACGCTCCGGCAGGCGCATGACGAGTTCCACCTTGAAGGATGCCTTCAGGGGAGTGTCCACGACCTTGGCTATGCGGGCAGGGCTTCCCAGGGAAGTTATCGTCCTGTCGAAGGCTGGCTCTGCGTGTATCCAGGCGTTCCCGCACTCCCCCGAATCCTCGAAATAGTGCATCCCCCTGTAAGTGATGCCGTTTTCCTTGTCGGTCAAGTCAAAGGTCCCATCCGGATTGATTTCTACCTTAAGATGTTCGTTTTCCATGGTGTTCGTCCCGGTCACGAGCGAGCGGAATTCCCTGCGCTCGCCCCTTACGGGACGGAAGCTGTATCCAAGCTCCTTGAAGGTATAAGGCGTTACCTTGAAGGTCTTATATCCGAAGGCGGGGACCTCGGCCAAGAAATGTATCTTGGCCCTGGTCGCCGGGAAGGTCAAAAGCCTGTCTAAGGGGTGGTAGAGGGGGATATCCTCCTCGTCCACATATTCGAGGGCGTGTTCGGCATCACGTCCCTGGCTGTCGGCGATCCTGACGTCCCAGAAATCCGGGTCTCTGTCGAAGGCCATCACGACCGAGACCAGCTCAGAGCGGGGGAAGGGGAGGTTGTTGAAGACCACCAAGGCCGCCTCCTTCCCCTTGAGGTCCGGGTTGTCTATGTTCAGGACGATGTGCTTCAGGCTCTCCCTAAGTACGTTCTCTGCGATGTCCTCACATTGGTTCAGCCTGTACATCGTATCGAGGAATACCCTGTTGGTGGCGGACCCACCGATGGTGTCGTGGGGATGGGCCTGGAAGAGGAACTTCCACGCCTTCTCTAAGAAACGCTCCGGGTATTCCTTCCCCAGGACCCATGCTATGGTCGCGAAGGGCTCTGCCCATTTCTGGAGGCGCCATTCCACGAGGAAGTTCTTCTTCTTTACCGGAACCCCGGAAGATACCATGGACCCGAAGGTCTGGGTGAACATGCCGTCCTTGACCGGGTACCTCAGTTCCCCCACGACCTTCTTCGGTTCCTTCAGCGAAGCTTTTACGGCCTCGACGTAATCCGGAAGCGTGCTGACGAATATGTCGTATTCCGTTTCTTTCGCCGCATCGAGCACGAGCTGGAGTTCGTAAGGGTTCGGAAGGGCGCTGTCGAAGGCGTGCAGGCAGTTGATGTGGGGCGTGGTGGCGCTTTTGAGTTGTTCCTCTAAGAAAAGCTCCAACATCTCGGCGATCTTGGACTTGTCGTACTTGACCTCTGGCCCAAGCTCGAAGTAGTCGGACTTCCAGGACCCCTCGTCGCAGGTGTGGAAAGGAAATCCCATCCGCTCCCAGGGTACATTAGTGTCCCTGTCTTCCTCGCTCCTGTAGATCTTCCTTCCCAAGACCACCTGCCTGTACACGTATATCCCGAACCCGTATCTCGGATGGGTGCCGAAGCGAAAGCCGTACACCGTGCTTCCGTCGGGAGCCTCCCACAGGAACTCGGCAGGCACCACGTGTGTCGCTATCCCTCGGTAGCAGCTCGCGCTGTCTATGCCGAAGCCCCGCCAGATCTGGGGCATCTGCGAAGGTTGCCCCCAGCCCGTAGGAGAATATCCGACCTTCATGGCTCCGCCGAACCTTTCGCAGAGCTTTATTCCGAAGAGGATGTTTCGTACTATGGACTCCCCGCACACCGAGAACATGTCCGGAAGCACGTACCAGGGGCCTATGAAGAGCCTGCCTTCTTCCACATACTTCTTGATCCTTTGGGCGTCCTCCGGCCTGATCTCTAAGTAGTCCTCTAAAAGGATGGACTGTCCGTCCAGATGGTATTTGTATTCCGGATGCTTCTCGAAGATCTCGAAGAGCCTTTCCATCAGCTCCACAAGCTTCATCCGGGTTTCCTGGAAGCTGTAGAGCCATTCCCTGTCCCAGTGGGTGGCGAAGATAACGTGCAGGTGGTACCTTTCGGGCATATCCCCCTCCTTATCCGGTTTTGAAACGCCCCAATAATACAAATAAACCCACATCATGTCAAGCTTTCGTACGAACGTGGCTTCCTTCACGAACATCTTGCGAAATCCTTCGTGATGGATTATCTTTGGAACCTTCAGATATGTGGGTGTAAGGGACGTCCGAGGGGGATAACCGTATAAGTGCAAATTTTAAATAGTCTTGAGTCCATTTCGTTCGTATCATCCTTACCTCCTTTCGAGGTAAGGATTTCTTTTTGAGCGAAAAAGGGGACTTGCCGGAATTCGCTTCGATACCGCTGGAGGAGCATATATAGAGCTCGAGGGCGGAAGGCTTATAGACGACGTGCCGCACGAAAGGAGGATGCGTGGACCTGCAGGAGCTCTTTTCGTCGCCGCCCTCGGCGTATCGGGGGAAGCCCTTCTGGGCGTGGAACGGGCTGTTGGAGGAAGAAGAGCTTAGAAGGCAGATCCGGATATTCCGCAGGATGGGCTTGGGCGGTGCTTTTATGCACTCGAGGGTCGGCTTGGCCACGCCCTATCTTTCCGAAGAATGGTTCAAAATGGTTAAAGCGTGCGTGGACGAGGCTAAGAAGATCGAGATAGAGGCGTGGCTTTACGACGAAGACCGCTGGCCCTCGGGTGCGGCCGGGGGGCTGGTGACGAAGGATGTGCGCTGCCGCCAACGTCGCCTTCGTATGGAGGTCGTGGACCCCGAGAAGTTCAGCCCGAGCGGGGAGGAGCTGGGGGTATTTCTGGCCCGAGTGGAGGGCAACAGGGCTTCGAAGGTCCGCCAAATCCGGCCGGAGGATGCGTCCCGTGCGGCCCCGGGAGAGAAGGTGCTGGCCTTCTATTGTAGGGTGGCCGATCCCTCCCCCTGGTACAACAACCAGACCTACCTCGACACCCTTTCGGCCGAGGCCGTGCGCAGGTTCATCGAGGTCACGTACGAGGCCTACGCCAGGGAAGTCGGAGAGGAGTTCGGCTCCACCGTCCCGGGCATATTCACGGACGAGCCCAACTACGGAAATTTGTGCATGACCCCTGACGGAGGCGAGGCTCCCTGGACGGATAAACTTCCGGATGCCTTCAGGGAACGATACGGATACGACCTGTTGCCCCACCTGCCGGAGGTCTTCTTCGAGGTGGACGGGGAGGAATTCTCCAAGGTGCGCCGGGACTACTACGACTGCCTCACACATCTCTTCTCCAGGAACTTCGGGGAGCAGATCGGGAGGTGGTGCGGGGAACACAACCTCCTCTTCACCGGACATGTGTTGGCAGAGGGGACCCTGCGCAGCCAGACCTCCGTCGTGGGCAGCACCATGAGGTTTTACGAGTTTATGCAGGCTCCCGGCATAGATATCCTGTGCGGCCAGGGCCTCACAAGGCCCGGTGGATGCCCGCCGGAATACGCTACAGCCAAGCAGTGTAGCTCCGTGGCACATCAGTTCGGAAGGAAATGGGTCTTAAGTGAGCTTTACGGCTGCACGGGCTGGCATTTCACCTTCGCCGAACACAAGGCGGTCGGCGACTGGCAGGCCGCCTTAGGGGTGAACCTGAGATGTCAGCACCTTTCGTGGTACACCATGGCGGGAGAGGCCAAGAGGGACTACCCGGCTTCCATCTTCTTCCAGTCGCCTTGGTGGCGGGACTATCCGGTCGTGGAGGATTACTTCGCAAGGGTCGGGGTCCTGATGACACAGGGAGAGCCGGTAAGGGACATAGCCGTAATCCATCCGATAGAAAGCGCCTGGGGCGTGTTCTATGCGGATGTGGGCGAACCCCTCGACCGGCTGGAAGGCCAATTTGAGACCCTCCAAAACCTGCTTTTGGAGGAACACTTCGACTTCGATTACATAGACGAAGACATCCTTTCCCGACATGGTTCGGTTGAAGGGGATTGCCTGCGCGTGGCCGAGGCGAAGTACCGTGTGGTCGTGGTGCCCCCCATGCTGACGATAAGGGAGAGCACCCGGAAGACCTTGGAGGAGTTCATCGAGGCCGGCGGAAACCTCATATTCGTGGAGCCGATCCCGGAACGAGTGGATGCGCTTCCGAGCGAGGGGGCGAAGAAGCTCGCCGGGAGGGCCGTCCAGGTCCCGCTGGAGAGGAAACGCATCGCGGACGCCCTTTCGGCCACAGGGAAAATCCGGCGGGTGTCCATAAGGACCGAGGAAGGGGAGGAGTTCCGAAATAGCCTCTACATGCTGCGCTACGACGAAAAGACAGGACGCTTCCTGGCCTTTATCTGCCACACCCGACAGGACGAGGAATCCGGTCCCCTCGTGGTGCGGATGCCCGGAAGGGGACAGGTGCAGGAATGGGACCCCCAGACCGGCGAGGTGTTCTCGGCCGATGCCGAGCAGGAAGGGGAGGAGGTGGCGATCCGCACCGAGCTTCCTGGGGTCGGAAGCCGCATCTTCGTGGTGGACCCGAATCCCAGGCAGGACCTCCGAGCCCGTCCGAAGTTCCATGAGATACGCCGGCAGACGATTAAGCGGGATAGATGGCCCATCCTGAGGGACGAGCCGAACGCATTCCCCCTCGATGTAGCCGAATTTTCCATAAATGGCGGTCCATGGCAGGGGCCGCAGGAGGTGTTGAAGATAGATATGGCGGTGCGGGATGCGATGGGGCTTCCCCATCGGGGAGGCAGAATGTGCCAGCCCTGGGCAGATAAACCCCCCGATGTAAAGCCTGTCCCCCTGAAGCTTAGGTTCCGCTTCGGTGTGGAATCCCTCCCTCGGGGGACTTGCCACCTCGTGCTCGAGGAGCCCGGCAGATACCGGACCTTCCTGAACGGATACGAGCTCGATCCAGACGAGGACGAGGGCTGGTGGATAGATAAGTCCTTCCGCAAGATCCCGGTGGCCCCTTGGTGTCTGAAGGAGGGGGAAAACGAGCTTATCTTGGAGACCGAATACGGCCCGACGCACGGCCTGGAGAGCCTATATTTCGCAGGGGAGTTCGGCGTAAGGCTTGAAGGGAGGCGCTTCGTCGTGACCGAGCTTCCCACGGGCCTTGCCATAGGAGATTGGACCGCACAGGGCTTCCCCTGCTACACCGGTACGGTTTCGTATATAACCGATTTCGAGGTCTCCTTCTCAGACCAGGAGAGGGTCTTCTTAGAGCTTCCTTCCTGGCAAGGTGTCTTAGTGAAAGTGCGTGTGAACGGCAGATCGGTAGGGGCCATCGCATGGCCTCCTTACGAGCTCGACATCACCGAGGCCTTGCGGGACGGCGTCAACCGCCTGGAGATCCAGGTGACGGGCAGTCGGCGGAACCTACTGGGACCTCTGCACAACGTGGAGAAGTATCCCAGGTGGACGGGCCCCGGCCAATTCCTCACGACCGGGGAGGCCTGGACGGACGATTACGTCCTGCTTCCCTACGGCCTTATGCAGGACCCGGTGCTCTCGGTCAGGGTAAACGAAGGGAGGAGGCCGTGAAGGTCAAAGTGATCCCCGAGCCCAAAGAGGTCGCGTTCGAGGAAAAGGCCGTCCGGTTGGAGCGGATAGGTGCGATCCTGGCGAACCCCTCGGACCGGCTTGCGGCGCAGATCCTGCGAAAGGCGATCGAAGAGGCGGGCCAACTCGAAGTGCCGATCGTATCGTGTTCGGAGTCGGCGAGGCCCGGAAATGCGGTGGTCATGGGGACCCCCGATCGGGACCCCTTCGTGGCAGAACTGTGCTCGAAGTACGGGGTGGAGGTGCCGGAGGGATCGGAAAGCTACGCGCTCTTAATAGATGAGGAGGGGATCCTGGTGGCCTCCGAGGGCCCGGCTGGGGTGTTCTACGGAGTGCAGACGCTGGTCCAGCTTCTTGAATCGGGGGACGGAGAGCTTCCTTGCCTGCGGATCCGAGACTGGCCCGACATGCGCTACCGGGGACTTCAGGTCGACATCAGCCGGGGCCCCGTGCTCAGGATGGATTACCTGAAAAAAGTCATCCGCACGATGGCCAAGTTTAAGCTGAACATGCTCACCCTCTATACCGAGCACATGTTCCGCTTCGAGAAACACCCCGTCATCGGCCCCGAAGGGGCTGCGCTTACGGCC
>Ga0209410_1001526_pt1 | contig 11291 bp, 22 predicted proteins | sample Mar14436cmmetaG_FD_184135 | JGI IMG/M metagenome (GOLD analysis project Ga0209410, IMG submission 184135) | Marine hydrothermal vent microbial communities from Guaymas Basin, Gulf of California to study Microbial Dark Matter (Phase II) - Marker... ... | reverse complement strand
TTGCTATCCGGGAAGGTGGTAGGACGGTGGGTGCAGGTGTTGTCAGTGAAATCATAGAATAAGGGAGTTGAGGGAATGCTGACCAATCAAAAAATACGGATCCGGCTTAAGGCATATGATCACAAGCTCCTTGATCAGGCCGCCCTGGAGATCGTGGAGACGGCTAGAGAGACTGGAGCTCGTGTTGCCGGTCCGATCCCTCTCCCTACCGAGATAAACAAGTATTGCGTCTTGCGATCACCACATGTAAACAAGAAATCCAGAGAGCAATTTGAGATACGTACCCATAAAAGGCTTCTGGATATCCTGGAACCCACTCAGCAGACGGTTGATGCGCTCATGAAGCTTGACCTTGCTGCGGGTGTGGACGTGGAAATTAAGCTCTAGCCCACAGAGGTCTTCGTGCCACGAAACTGTGCGTGGCCCTCCATAGGGATCACGTGAAATGTGTTGTGCGCCTTGTGGGCTTCGGGGCAAAAAGAGCGAATAGAGTGTAGTGAAACAGTGCGGGGCTAAGTGACTATGGTCAATAAACTGTTAGGCAAGAAGATAGGGATGACGCGGTATTTCCTGGATGAAGGCAGGAGTGTGGCGGGGACGGTTCTTAAAGTGGGCCCTTGTGTGGTTACACAGAAGAAAACCGTGGACAAGGAAGGGTATAACGCAATTCAAATAGGATTTGAGCCTCAGAAGGAATCTAGGGTCAACAAGCCTCTCAAGGGCCACCTTGACAAGGCAGGCGCTGGCTACTTTAAGGTGCTAAGGGAGATCCGTGTGGACGATCCAGAGCCTTTTGAACTTGGGCAAGTTATCAAGGCAGATGTGTTTAATATCGGTGATACTGTTCATGTCTCAGGTGCAAGCAAGGGCCGCGGTTTTGCTGGCGTGATGAAGAGATGGGGGTTTTCTGGAGGGAGAAAGACTCATGGTTCTAGGTCTCACCGGATACCCGGATCCATTGGATGCAGTGCTACACCTGGAAGGGTGCACAAGGGAAGGAAACTCCCAGGTCACTACGGAAACCAGAGGGTAACGGTGAAAAACCTCAAGGTCATTGATGTGAGGCCGGAGATGGACGTGGTGGTTGTCAAAGGTGCTGTACCTGGCAGTAGGAATAGTTTGATTGAAATCCGCAAGGCTTAGAATGGCCTTTAATGAGGAAGAGATGGCAACAGTGGATGTATACAACCTAAACAGGGAGAAGGTCGGTGAGATAGACCTAAACGACGAGGTATTCAACGTACCTATAAAGAAACACGTGCTACACCAGGTTGTTGTGAGCCAATTGGCAAACAAGAGGGCCGGGTCCTCTTCCACAAAGACTCGCTCTCAGGTGAAGGCTTCAGGCAGGAAGCTTTGGCGACAAAAAGGCACGGGAAGGGCCAGAGTGGGTTCTGCTGCTTCTCCAACTAGAAGGGGTGGTGGGGTCGCATTCGGGCCATCGCCAAGGCAGTATGTGGTAAAGGTGCCCAAGAAGGTGAGGAAAGCGGCATTAAGAATGGCTCTCACGGACAAATTACAGAATGAAAAGCTTATTGTCATAGATGATTTTAGCTTGCCACAAATCAAAACCAAGGCCTTTGTTGAGGTCATGAAAAGATTTGAGACTGGGACGGCCCTCATTGTGACAGAAGACCTGGACGTTAACCTGGATAAGTCGTCAAGAAATGTCCCTTGGGTAAAGGTCATGAGGAGGGAAGGCATTAACGTCTATGATGTCTTGAAGTACGATAATCTCTTTGTGGAGCAACCTGCTCTCAAGAAGATAGAGGAGGTCTTAGCTTAGCCGTGGACATCTATAGTGTTATAATAGAGCCTCATATTACGGAAAAGGCCAATCTCCAGAAGGAGCTCCACAATCAAGTTACCTTCAAGGTACACAAGAACGCAAATAAGATCGAGATCAAGAAGGCTGTGGAAGCACTTCTGAAGACCAAGGTTCTGGAAGTGAGAACCGTTAACGTCAAAGGGAAAAAACGGCGTATGGGCCTCAAGGTTGGCAAAAGGCCTGACTGGAAAAAGGCTATCGTTAAGCTGGCCCCGGGCGAGAACATAGAGTTTTTTGAGGGAGTATAATTTTCTGTGGAGTAAGGCATGGGAATCAAGGTCGTAAAACCAACATCGCCAGGTAGAAGGTTCCAGACCTACTCAACATTTGAGGAACTAACAGAGAAAGAGCCAGAAAAGTCTCTCGTGGTTTCTCTTACCAAGAGTGGAGGAAGGAACAATCTGGGTCGCATTACTGCAAGACACCGCGGTGGAGGACAGAAGCGTAAGTATCGCATAATTGATTTCAAGAGGGATAAGGACGGAATTCCTGCTAAGGTGGCAGCTATTGAATATGATCCCAATAGGTCTGCTCATATCGCACTGCTTCATTATCTTGATGGAGAGAAACGGTACATATTGGCTCCCAACAATTTAAGAGTGGGAGACAGGGTGATATCAGGTAGTGGTGTTGAGGTGAGAACTGGAAATGCACTTCCCTTGAGAGAGATACCTCTCGGTACGCATGTGCACAATATTGAGCTATATCCTGGCCATGGGGGTCAGCTCGTGAGAGGTGCGGGAGCTTATGGTCAACTGATGGCCAAGGAGGGGAAGTATGCCCAGGTAAAATTACCTTCCGGCGAGGTAAGGATGATATTACTCGAATGCAAGGCTACTATTGGGCAAGTGGGTAATTTGGATCATGAAAATATATCCATTGGCAAGGCGGGTAGAAACCGATGGTTGGGGCGCAGGCCCAAGGTGAGAGGAGTTGCTATGAATCCGGTTGATCACCCACATGGAGGAGGCGAGGGGAAGTCCTCTGGTGGGCGCCATCCAGTAACTCCATGGGGAGTGCCCACCAAAGGTTATAAGACAAGGAAGAGAAAACCCAGTGATAAGCTGATCGTGAGGAGAAGAAAGTAGGGGGAAAGGAAACCGCAGAACTCCGAACTGCTGAACTGATAAATAAAAAAATAATAGGTGTAGGAGGGAGAAGTTTTGCCCAGGTCACTAAAAAAGGGTCCGTTTGTTGATGAACATCTTATGGAAAAGGTGCGCAAGGCCAGGGAAACTCAGAGCAGGAAAATAATCAAGACCTGGTCCAGAAGATCTACTATTATACCCGAGTTTGTGGGGCTTACGTTTGCGGTTCATAATGGGCGAAAGTTTTTGCCTGTTTTTGTGACAGAGGACATGGTAGGCCACAAGCTGGGGGAATTCGCTCCTACTCGAACCTTTTATGGTCATGCTGGAGACAAGAAGTCCAGGTTAAAGGGAAAGAAGTAAGGCCATGGAAACAAGAGCTGTAGCGAAATATGTAAGGATATCACCACGGAAGGCACGGTTGGTTATGGACCAGATCAGGGGGAAAAGGGTTGAAGAGGCACTCAATATGCTTACCTTTGCCCCTCAGAAGGCAGCCCGTATTGTAAAGAAAGTTGTGGAGTCAGCGGTGGCCAACGCTGAGCAAAACGCCAATGTCGACATCGACAATCTGTACATAAAGAGAATCTATGCTGATGAGGGACCAACTCTTAAGAGGTTTAGGCCAAGAGCCTTAGGAAGGGCAACGAGAATCAGAAAGAGGACTAGTCATCTGACAGTTATACTGGATGAAAAATAGGTCATAAGCTAGTTAGGCTGAAGACTGACTACCGGCCTTCGGCTATGATCCTGACGTGAATGGAGGTGTGGATTGGGACAAAAGGTAAATCCTATCGGATTGAGGTTAGGGATCAATAGGACCTGGGATTCTAAGTGGTTCGCAAAAAAAGAGTATAGGACGTTCGTCGTAGAGGATTTCAACATACGGAAGTTCATAAAAAATAGACTCTACCAGGCGGGTGTATCCAAGATAGAGATAGAGCGGGCGGCTAATAGGATCAGGATTCGTATCCACACCGCAAGGCCGGGCATCGTAATTGGTAAAAAAGGTGCCGAGATAGAAAACCTCAAAAGGGAACTTGAGAAGAGGATAAACAGAGAGATCTTTATTGATATCCAGGAAGTCCGAAAACCCGAGGTGGACGCTCAGCTAGTGGCTGAGAATGTGGCCCTTCAACTGGTTAGACGAGTGGCATTTAGAAGGGCTATGAAAAAGGCTGTTAGCTCTGCCCTGAGATTTGGGGCCCTAGGGATAAAGATATCATGTGCTGGCAGGTTGGGTGGAGCTGAGATGGCACGTAGAGAATGGTACAGGGAAGGACGAGTACCACTTCATACACTGCGGGCTGATATTGATTATGGATTTGCCGAGGCATTTACCACGTATGGTGTGGTTGGAGTAAAGGTTATTATTTTCAAGGGCGAAATCTTACCGGAAAGGAAAGGATAGATTTTTTCATGCTTAGTCCCAAAAAAGTAAAATATAGGAAACAACAGAAGGGCAGGACAAAAGGAAAGGCCTACAGGGGAAGCACCTTGGAATTTGGTGACTATGGTCTTCAGGCCTTAGAATGCGGTCGTTTGACGGCTCAGCAGATTGAGGCTGCTCGTATCGCCATAACGAGGCATGTGAAAAGGGGTGGGAAGATTTGGATCAGGATTTTTCCTGACAAACCCATCACCAAGAAACCTGCTGAGACCAGAATGGGTAAAGGCAAAGGAGCTCCCGAGGGATGGGTTGCTGTGGTAAAACCCGGAAGGATTCTTTATGAAATGGAAGGAGTGGCAGAAGACGTGGCTGCTGAGGCATTCAGATTGGCTGGACACAAACTGCCGCTCCCAACTAGATTTGTGAGCAGGAGACAGTAAGGATATGAAGGCCAGTGAGCTGCGCGAGTTGAGCACGGATGAATTGTTGGAAAAGGAAAGGTCTCTCAAGCAGGAACTCTTCAATCTGAGGTTCCAGAAGGCCACGGGTCAGCTTGGCAACACCGCGATTATTTCAAAAACAAAGAAGGATCTGGCCAGAGTAAAAACGGTTATTCGTGAAAGGCAGATAGCTGAAGGAAGGTAAATCTGAGAGGTTTGTATGGCGACACAGAGGGGCGTAAAAAAAAGATTGGTGGGCAGCGTGGTGAGCAACAAAATGGATAAGACCGTGGTGGTCTTGGTAGAACGGCTCACAAAACATCCCACTTATAAAAAGTACATTAGGAAAAGATCCAAATACATGGCTCATGATCCCAAGAATCTATGCTCTATAGGGGATCGGGTTAGAATCATAGAGAGTAGGCCTCTTAGCAAGAGGAAGAGGTGGCAGGTGCTTGAGATAATTGAGAAGGCTAACATAGAATCATAGCCTATTTGCTTGTAATACCGTTCTGCAAAAAATATTGGTGCGCAAGATTTGTTGGAGCATAGAAAATGATACAACCTGAAACTAGACTAAAGGTAGCTGACAATTCTGGAGCAAAGCTTCTCTCTTGCATAAAGGTCCTTGGAGGCACGAGGAAAAGATATGCCAGCCTTGGGGATATTGTTGTTGTCTCGGTAAAAGAGGCCCTTCCTAACTCCAAGGTCAAGAAAGGTGATGTGGTCCGTGCAGTGATAGTTAGGACTGCCAAGGAAGTAAGGCGCTCTGATGGCTCATACATAAAATTTGACGATAATTCCGCTGTCTTAATCAACCAGCAGCGGGAGCCCATAGGTACTAGAATATTCGGTCCTGTGGCTCGGGAACTGAGAGCCAAAAGATTCATGAAGATAATCTCGTTGGCACCGGAAGTGCTCTGAAGTCGAGGAGCTGACCCGATCTGATTGCTAAGACACTGCCAGTGAGTTTTTGTTTGGGGGATATGAAGTGGCAAAGAAACGACCCAAGATAAGAAAAAACGACAAAGTCATTGTAATAGCAGGAAAGGAAAAGGGAAAGATTGGGGCCGTCGTGAAAGTGGATGCTGAAAAGGGACGGGTATTGGTGGAAAAGGTCAACATGGTCAAGCGCCATGCACGTCCTGGTCCCCAGACGGCGCAAGGAGGGATAATTGAAAAAGAGGCCCCTTTACGAATATCCAATGTGATGATTGTATGCAACAAATGCACCGAGCCAACGAGGATCGGGCACAAACGCCTGGAGGACGGAACCAAAATCAGGGTTTGCAAGAAATGCGGTGAGTCATTGGATGATTAATTGCCGCAGATGCAAAACGTTGAAAAGGAGTAACGAGGAGGAACCTTTTGTCTCGGTTGAAAGAGAAATATTACAATGAAGTTGTGCCGGCATTGATGAAGGAGTTCGGCTACAAGAATATTATGGCAGTGCCCAGGGTGGAGAAGGTTGTCTTGAATATGGGCCTTGGTGAGGCAATACAGAATATCAAGCTCCTCGATTCAGGTGTTGAAGAGCTGACCATGATTGCCGGCCAGAGGGCAGTGGTGACAAAAGCCAAACGTTCCATAGCTGGTTTCAAGCTGCGCCAGGGAATGCCCATAGGCTGTATGGTTACCTTGCGCAAAGACCGGATGTATGATTTTTTGGACAAACTATTCAATATTGCCCTGCCCCGTGTTAGGGACTTTCGGGGAATTTCCCCAAATGTCTTTGATGGATGGGGCAATTGTACCATTGGAATTAAGGAGCACATAATATTCCCTGAGGTGGACTATGAAAAAGTGGATAAGATAAAGGGGCTCAATGTGTCCATTGTTACCACTGCTAAGACAAATGAGGAAGGATTCTACTTGTTAAAGGCCATGGGGATGCCCTTTCGAGGGTAATGCAGGGAGGACGTTTTGGCAAGAAAAGCACTAGTAATCAAAGCAAAAAGGGAACCAAAGTTTTCTACCAGAAGATACAATCGCTGCCCCCTTTGTGGGCGCAGCCGGGCGTTCTTGAGAAAATTTGGAATCTGCCGGATTTGTTTTAGAAAGCTGGCCTCCACTGGTCAGATTCCTGGTGTGATAAAGTCGAGTTGGTAAGAACCAAAGGTGTTAGGCTTTTAGGCGGGAGGCTGAAGACAGCTTCCCTTCAGCCTAACAGCCTAGTAACTTAATATATGAGTCGGAGAGAAAACGCATGACAATGACCGATCCCATTGCTGATATGCTGACAAGGATCAGGAATGCCCAGAGGGCATCACATGAGTCCGTGGATATACCTAGCTCAAAACTGAAGATTAACATGGCCAAGGTTTTAAAGTCAGAAGGGTATATCAAGAATTTTCGGGTCATGCCGGATGGTAAACAGGGGATTTTGAGGATTTTCTTGAAATACGACGAGCAGGGAAGACCTGTGATTGAGGGCCTAAAAAGAGTGAGCAAGCCAAGCAGAAGGGTTTACGCGGGCTATGACGATATACCAAAGGTGCTAAACGGTTATGGTATCAGCATTGTCTCCACTTCCAAAGGCATAATGACTGACAAAAAGGCTAGGAGAATGAAGGTGGGTGGAGAGATCCTGTGCTCAGTTTGGTAATAATGTGGCTCATCTACTTTTAGATACTAGAGAGCATAGACGTTTTGATAAGACACAGCAGCATATAAGGGAACAAGCGGAGGGTTTTTGAATGTCCCGGATTGGAAAACGCCCTGTGCCCATACCTCAAGGGGTACAGGTGAAAATGGAAAATGATGTCCTTGTGGTAAAGGGGCCAAAGGGTGAGCTCAGACGAAAGGTTCATCCTTTAGTCAAGCTTTCCATAAATTCAGACAAAATCGAGGTCTCTGTGGAAAACACCCGCAAGAAGAAAGAAGCGGGGGCATTACAAGGGCTTTTCAGGGTGTTGCTGGACAATATGGTAACTGGTGTAACCAAGGGTTTTGAGAGGAATTTAGAGATAGTGGGAGTAGGTTATCGTGCTGAGGTGAGCGGAGACACGGTAGTTTTTAACCTTGGTTATTCTCACCCGATTAACTTTAGATTGCCCAAGGGAATTGAGGCAAAGGTTGACAGAAACAAAATAACCCTTAGCGGGGTCGATAAAGAGATTTTGGGACAAACCGCAGCGAATATTCGGGCCCTGAGGCCTCCGGAGCCTTTTAAGGGTAAGGGTATCAAGTATGAGGATGAGGTGATTCGGCGCAAGGCCGGGAAGGCCGGAGCCAAATAACGAAGTGGCAGAGAGGATAGGAAATGGGATCCTTCAATAGGGCCGAGGCAAGACTAAGACGAAAGAAGCGCGTTAGGAAAAAGGTAAAAGGTACGCCCGAACGCCCGCGGCTGTGCGTGTTCAGGAGCCTTAAACACATATATGCTCAAATAATTGACGACACCACATCAACGACACTGGTCGAAGCATCCTCTGTGTCGAAACGTATAAGGGAAAAGATAGGCAATGATGGTTCAAACATGAAGGGCGCAGCCATCGTTGGAAGGGAAATTGCTGAACGTGCCCTAAGAAAGGGAATAAAGAAAGTCGTATTCGACAGGAATGGATTCTTGTATCATGGCAGGGTCAAGGCCTTGTCCGAGGCTGCTCGTGAAGGCGGGCTAGAGTTTTAAGCTCATAAAACTTGGGAAATTTGCATTGGAGAAAAATAACAGGGTATGATAGCGGGGAGAGATTCATTGTACAGAGAACAGGAAGAAGTTGAGTACACAGAAAAGGTTGTCCACATTAGCCGCGTTGCAAAGGTGGTGAAAGGTGGACGGCGTTTCAGCTTCAGTGCTATTGTTGTGGTAGGGGATGGCAAGGGCACTGTCGGCAGTGCACTTGGGAAGGCGAATGAGGTCCCTGAGGCCATTCGAAAGGGAATTGAGAAGGCCAAAAGGGACATGCAGCCTGTGGCACTCGCAGATACAACCATTCCCTATGAAGTTATTGGAAAATGGGGGTCAGGCCGGGTATTGCTGAAACCTGCAAGGCCTGGGACTGGAATTATTGCGGGTGGCGCTGTGAGAGCCGTGCTTGAAGCCGTCGGGATTCAGAATATTCTGACGAAATGCCTCGGTTCCAATAATCCCCATAACGTAGTAAAAGCAACAATAATGGGATTGCGGTCTTTAAGAAGTCCCGAGGAAATAGGTAAAAGGCGGAATAAGGCATTAGAGGAGATATTGAAGTAATTCTATTTTAGGTGGTTTGGGTAGGCACCATGGCAGACAAAATAAGAGTGACACTTGTCAAGAGCGGGATAGGTTATAACAGGAAGATCAGAGAGACTCTAAAAGGTCTAGGGCTGACTAAACTTCATAAGACCGTTGAACTGAAGAACACTCCTGCCATAAGGGGAATGATTAAAAAGGTCTCATTCCTGGTAGAAATCGGAGAGGCATAAGGTAAGGATATGAGAATTCATGAATTGGCGCCTGCTGAAGGCTCACGGAAAAAGAAAAAGAGGGTAGGAAGAGGACCCGGATCAGGTCATGGCAAGACCTCATGCAGAGGCCACAAGGGACAGAAGGCCCGCTCTGGCGGGGGCCCTGCTCCTGGTTTTGAGGGTGGTCAGATGCCATTGCATAGAAGGCTTCCCAAAAGGGGGTTTACCAATATTTTCCGCGTTGAATACGCAACGGTCAACGTGAAGGACCTGGATCGGTTTGACGCGAATACCACGGTTGACGTAGAAGTGCTGCGTGAGGCTGGCCTTGTTAAGAAACTGCATGGGGGAGTGAAACTGCTTGGTGACGGGGAAGTTAAGAAGCCACTTGTTGTTAAGGTCCACAAGGCATCCATTTCGGCAAGGCAAAAGATCGAGGCAGCCGGCGGAAGGGTGGAACTCCTGTAGCAGGGACACGTGAAGGAGATAAATACAACAGTATTGTAAAGGTTTTTTGAAAGGAAAGAATAGTTGATAGCCGGCTTTCAAAATATAACAAAGATACCGGAGCTGAAGAGAAGGATCCTTTTTACTTTTTTCATGCTTGCGGTATATCGTCTTGGATGCCATATCCCTACTCCAGGAATAGACGGAGCCGCTCTTTCAGCCTTTTTCGGCGCAAGGCAGGGAACCCTTTTTGGGCTCTTTGACATGTTTTCGGGAGGCGCACTGCGGAGAATGTCGGTAATGGCCTTAGGTATAATGCCGTATATCAGTGCGGCCATTATCCTGGAGCTGCTTGCTGTTGTGGTCCCATACCTCGAGAAGCTGAAGAAAGAAGGGGAACAAGGGCGCAAGAAGATAACGCAGTACACGCGATATGGGACAGTTCTTCTATGCATAGTGCAGGGCTTTGGTATTGCACTGGGTCTGGAAAGGATGTCCAGCCCAGGTGGTGTCGCAGTGGTCCCAGTTGGAGGATGGGGTTTCAGACTCCTCACTATGATAACGCTTACCGCAGGCACAGTTTTTCTCATGTGGCTTGGCGAGCAGATAACAGAGAGGGGGATTGGTAACGGCATTTCCTTGATCATATTTGCTGGAATAGTGGCGAGATTCCCAACGGCTGTGGCAAATACCTTCCGGCTGATGTCCACAGGCGAGCTTACACCATTTTTCATGATAATAATCTTGGCCCTAATGATTGCGGTTGTGGGCGTGATAGTATTTGTGGAGACAGGACAGAGAAGGATCCCGGTTCAGTATGCCAAACGTGTGGTGGGGCGGAAGATGTATGGTGGCCAGAGCACCCACTTGCCCTTGAAAGTAAATACGGCAGGGGTTATACCACCGATATTTGCCTCGTCCATTATCATGTTCCCTGCTACCATAGCCAATTTCCTGAATGTGCGCCAGATACCTTGGCTCCAGACGGTGGTAAATTTTCTGGCCCCGGGCCATATTGTTTACATTTTGATCTATGTGATTTTTATATTTTTCTTTTGTTACTTTTATACTGCTGTACACTTCAATCCCGTTGATGTAGCCGACAATATGAAGCGATATGGTGGATTTATTCCTGGAATTAGACCCGGGAAAAATACCGCAGATTACATTGACAGGGTGCTTACGAGGATTACCTTTTTTGGCGCTATTTATGTCTCAGCGATTTGTGTTTTGCCTCAGATCCTAATTTACAAACTTAACGTTCCATTTTATTTTGGTGGTACGGCCTTACTGATAGTCGTAGGAGTGGCCATTGATACGATGAATCAGATTGAAGCTCATATGCTAACGAGGCATTACGAGGGATTTATGAAGAAGGGCTTTGGCAGGGCTAAGTAGCTACCAGGCTCTATAGGAAACCCACTGTCGCTTCGAGGAAGTTATGGCAAAAGAGGAAGGGATTGAGGTAGAGGGTGTTGTCATTGAGACGTTACCGAATGCCATGTTCCGAGTAGAGCTGAAGAACGGGCATCGTGTGTTGGCTCATATATCTGGAAAGATGAGGATGCATTTTATCAAAATATTGCCGGGAGATACAGTTGTTGTGGAACTTTCTCCCTATGACCTTACCAGGGGAAGAATTATATATAGAGGGCACAAAGAAGAGAGATAAAATACTATTGCACAGCTAGATAACCTAGATTTGATGG
>Ga0209410_1001525_pt1 | contig 11295 bp, 14 predicted proteins | sample Mar14436cmmetaG_FD_184135 | JGI IMG/M metagenome (GOLD analysis project Ga0209410, IMG submission 184135) | Marine hydrothermal vent microbial communities from Guaymas Basin, Gulf of California to study Microbial Dark Matter (Phase II) - Marker... ... | reverse complement strand
AAAAATAATTTTTTTTGGTCGGGGCGGGCGGATTTGAACCGCCGACCCCCTGCTCCCAAGGCAGGTGCGCTGACCAGTCTGCGCCACGCCCCGTACAAATAATTTTTATCACATGCTTTTTATACTGGCAATATTTTTAATTTAAAAAATTCTTGGTATTACCAAAGGTGGAAGAGAAGTAGGGTCAAAGGCTCGAATTTCTTTAAGTTGTTTTAAAATATTTGCTACTTCCTTCCGATGCTCAGGAGGATAAAGGAAGCCAGGTATAGGTCTATTTGGCAAAAGACCTTCTGTAAGAGAAAGTTTTTTTCCTTTTAAATATGTTTCTAAATTTGTTTTATCTTTTAAAAATGAGATTACATCATTCATATTGCCATAACATCCAGAGTCATCTAAATGTTCAAGTATTTGCATTATGATTAAATTTACTGTCAATAATTCAGGGGGAACTACTGCTTCACCGACTAAATCACATCTTTCTTGAGAGAAAAAACTACGGCAACTAAATGGTCTTAAAGAATAAATAAGACATTTTCCTTCAACTAAAAATGAACAAGGTAATTGAGGATATGTTTCCTCTTCTTCAGAAACATCTTTCTTTTTCAAACAATAATAGGCAAGTTCATTTGTAGTGTAATGAGGTCTTAGCCCTTTTTGAATTGGTTTTATATTTTCTAAAATTTTTTGGTTTTCTAAATGCAAAATAATATAAAGAGCTTCTAAACTGGTAATAAGAACATTTTGGGTACAACAAGCATGACAACCTGGTTGACAGATAAAGACAAATTTTTTTACATAATTATCATAAAAATTATAAATTTTTTTTAAAATTTCAAGTTTAGATTCAGGTTTCATTTATACTATAATAAACCAGATAGAAATTCTTGACAATAACTATCATTTTGATAATAAAATAAACATGATTGATTTTAATGATGCATATATTATTGTTGATAAAGAAAGAAATATTCTTGTTATGCGCAAACTTGGTCCATTGCCAGAAGAATTTAAAAATGACAAATCACTTTCTTTTATTGAAAAACAAGAGTTAAGACCTGTAGAAATGGTTCTTTTAGAAGAGAAATTAAATTTGACAGAAGAAGGCAAAAAACGTTTGACTTTGCTTAAAAAAGCTGTAATTGAGGAAGATGCTGGTAGTAAATTAGATAAACCAGGTAGATATTATTTGAAACCAGAAAGGATAGAAGCCTTGAAGGCTATTATTAAAGAATTTTCTATAAAGAGTTAATCATTTAATTTTTTTGTTAATTGAAAAATTTTTTCAAATATTTCGACAAAATTTTTTTTATCTTGATTTTCTATAATATTTTTTAGGACATGTATAGATTGGCAGAGAAGAGGAAATACTTCTTTTTGATAAAAAGGGTTTTCAAACTGAATAGAGGCATAGATTTTGGGATTTTGTTTAGCAAGGTTTTTTATTCTTTCCCATATAGTTTGAAAAGTAGGTGTAGCATAATGATTTATGGCCTTATTAGCAAAAGGTAATTCAGCTAATGTAAGACCCATAGCGAGTAAAAGAAAATGAGGTAAGGCTTGTACTACAGCCATAATTGCATCATGTTCTTCTGGTGTTGTAATTTCAAGTTTTGCTTCAGAAAAAATTTCTTTTACCCAAGGCAGCCAGTTTTTTCCTCTAGCTGGACAAATTACAATAACTTGCTCATTTAAAGATTCTACACCTGGTCCAAATAAAGGATGGGTTCCTATCACTTCAGCTTTACTATATTTTAACATAGCTTCAACAGGTGCTTTTTTTAAAGAAGTAAGATCCATAAGTAAAGCATCTTTTCGTACGAATGGCCCTATTTTTTTTATAGTTTCAACAGTAACGTCTATAGGGACAGAAATAATTACTACATCACATTTTTCTGCTAAAGTTTGAGGAGAAAGTGTAGTTTTTCGGCTTGCACTTAATACTTCATAGCCTTTTTTTTCAAAAAAATCTTTAAACCATTGTCCCATGCGACCAGTCCCACCAATAATACCGATAGTTTTAGGTGTTTTCATCTATCATCCTCTGTCGTAAAAGATGATCAGCTAATACCAATCTCACCATAGCAGCACATACTGGCACAATCCTAGGAATAGCAGAAATATCATGCCTTCCAGTTATAGAAATGGTAGTTGGTTTACCTTTTGTAGTAATGGTACGTTGTGTTTTCTCAATAGAAGGAATAGGTTTAACAGCAGCCCTTACAATAATTTCGTCTCCATTAGAAATTCCAGCTAAAATACCACCTGCATTATTGCTCAAAAAACCATCTGGAGTAATTTCATCATTACATTCAGAACCAAGCATTTCTGCTACTTTGAATCCTGCCCCAATCTCTACTCCTTTTACTGCTCCAATAGACATAAGTGCTTTAGCCAAATCTGCATCCAATTTATCAAATACAGGCTCTCCTAATCCAGCAGGACATCCAATTGCCCTTACTTCTACTATTCCGCCAATAGAATCTCCTATTTTTCTTACTTCAATAATGCGCTTTTCCATTTCTTCATATACTTCAGGATCACAACAAAAAAGCGAATTTTCTTCAATAAAATTTAAATCACAATTTTTTGCTTTTATACCGCCTAAAGCTACAGTATAAGCAAATACCTTTATTCCAACTGTATCAAGTACTTTTTGAGCCACAGCCCCAGCTGCTACCCTTGCTACTGTTTCCCTACCCGATGCCCTACCTCCTCCTCGCCAATCCCTAATCCCATACTTTTTTAAATAAGTAAAATCGCCATGACCAGGGCGAAAAATATCTTTTATTTTTTCATATTTACTGCTATCTACATCACGATTATAAATTACAAGTGCAATAGGAGTACCAGTTGTTTTTCCTTCAAACACACCAGAAAGGATTTCAACTTTGTCTGGTTCTCGTCTAGGTGTGGTTAAACGTTTTCCTGGTCTACGTTTTTCAAGTTCTTTTTGAATATCTTCTGCTAAAAGGGGCAATCGTGGTGGACAACCATCAATAATAACGCCAAGGGCTACACCATGAGATTCTCCAAATGTAGTTACCTTAAATGCCTGACCAAAAGAATTACCGGGCATACTTAATGCTAAAAAGTTTATGTTTAACTGTCAACTTATTTATTGCTTCAAATAATTTTTTTGGCTAAAATACAAAAAATGGAAAAAATAAAAGAAATTTTAAAACAACAATCACGTCTTATTCGACTTCCTGCAAAGGGAAAAGCTGTATTTGTGGGAGATACACATGGAGATTTAAATGCAACAGAAACCGTTTTGCGCCTTTATTACAAATCTGATTATGTCTTAATTTTTCTTGGAGATTATGTAGATAGAGGTGAACATTCAAGAGAAAACATAGAGCTTTTATTAGAAAAAAAATTAGAATCACCAGAGCAAATTTTCCTTTTAATGGGAAATCATGAGGGTTATCCTATTTTACCATTTCAACCTGCAGACTTTTGGGAAAGTTTATCTTCTGAAGAAAGGAAAAAATTTGAAGAAATATTTCTTTTATTACCATTTGCTGCAGTGACAAAAAATGGTATCTTAGCAGTGCATGGTGTTCCTCCAAATCTTTCTTCTGTTGAAGATATACTTAAGGCTGAGATAGGTAGCGAAGCTTGGTATCAAATGGTTTGGGGTGATTTTGCTGATAGAGCAGGTGATTTTTTTGGAAATCTTTGGGGAAGACCTGTTTATGGAAAAGATTATTTTGAAAAAGTTATGAAAAAATTTGGTTATAATGTTTTAATCAGAGCACATCAACCACATATTCAACCAATTATTTTTGAAGGTCGTTGCTTAACACTTATTACCTCTCATGCCTATAAACCAATGCGAAACATCGCTATTGTAGATTTAGAAAAAGAATTAATTAAAAGCGTTGATGATTTAAAAATTTCTTCTATTTAGGAGAAAATTATGGTTTTTACAAAAACTCTTAGCATTAGTACAAAGGAACCAGGTGATATTGTAGATTTAACTCCATTAATAGTACAAGTAGTAAGAGAATCTGGAATTAAAAATGGCATTGTTCATGTTTTTGCACCACATGCAACTGGAGTATTTGCTTTAACAGAACTTGAGTCAAATCTTATTCATGATATAAAGCACCTTTTAGAAGAAATAACTCCTCAAGGTAAAGGTTGGCGCCATCCTGCTAATGCTCATTCTCATTTACGTTCCATGCTTTTACCACCTGATCACACTTTGCCAGTAAGAGATGGAAAGCCTATTACAGGTACTTGGCAAAGTTTATTTTTTATTGAAGTTGGTTTGTCTGGAAGACATGTTAGAATTGAAATCACTGTAATAGGTGAATGAGAAAAACAGGTATTGCCTATTTACCTCTTCATAGTGGTAAGGCACCAGCTTGGCTTTTTGAAAGGATGGTCAAGTTGGCGAGAGAAATTTTATATCTTCTTTGCCTTGAATATGGTCAAAAGGAAATTTTACGCCGTCTTTCTGATCCATATTGGTTTCAGGCATTTGGTTGTGTCTTAGGTTTTGATTGGCATAGTAGTGGGGTTACTACTACTGTTTGTGGTGCGATCAAAGAGGCATTAAAAGATATAGGTAAAGAAATTGGTTTATTTGTTGTTGGAGGTAAAGGGAAAACCGCTTTAAAAACACCAGAAGAATTATTTAATATAGGTAATAAATTAGGAATAGAAGTAACTCCATTTATAAAGGCAAGTCGGTTAAGTGCTAAAGTAGATAATATTGCACTGCAAGATGGATATCAACTTTATCATCATTCTTTGTTTTTTACTATTTATGGTGACTGGTCAGTAATACAGCAGGGGATGAATATAAATACAGGTTATGCAAGACGTTATCATTGGTTAGGAGAAAAAGTAAAAAGCTTTGTTTGCGATCCTCATGCTGCTATATGTAGTATGAAAAAAGAAAATTTTGTTTTAAATCTAGTAGCAAAAGAAAGTGAGGAGACAAGAAAAGGTAGTGTTGAGCTTCTTAAAGAAAATCCAGAAAAACTTGTTAAAGAATGGCAAAAAATTACTACTTTACATTTACCAGCTCATCATCAAATTTTAATTAGTGATATAGATTTAAAAAAGTTAAAACAAAATTTAATAAAAGCAATAAATGCTTCACCTAAAGACTTTGAATCTTTATTGGGTATAAAGGGAATAGGAGCAAAAACTTTAAGGGCTTTATCCTTAATTGCTGAAGTTATTTATGGTGCTAAACCAAGTTTTAAAGATCCAGCTCGCTATGCCTTTGCTCATGGAGGTAAAGATGGTCATCCTTATCCAGTTAATCGTCGTCTTTATGATCAAAGTATTGAGATCTTAAAAGAAGCAGTTAATTCGGCAAAAATAGGATATACAGAAAAAATAAAAGCATTAAAAAGATTAGCAAATTTTGAGGTCTATTTGTGATAAAATTAAGATGGCCTGTAGTTAATCTAAAAGATAAGTTTCAATTTGCTTGTCATCCAGGGCTTCCTTGTTTTACAGAATGTTGCAGAAGACTTGAAGTTATACTTACTCCTTATGATATTTTGCGTTTAAAAAAGGCTTTAAATATCTCTTCTGAGTCCTTTTTAGAAAGATATACTGAAGTTATTTTTCCTGAAAATATTGGTCTTCCAATGTTAAAATTAAAAAAACAAAAAAACTGTCCTTTTTTAGGTGAAAAGGGCTGTTTGATTTATTCTCATCGTCCTAGTGTATGTCGTCTTTATCCGTTAGGAAGTGGTTTTTCATCTAAAAAACGTGTTTATTTTCTTATAAAAGAACCTGAATGTTTAGGCTTTCAGGCAAAAAAAACAATAACTGTGGGTGAATGGATTAATTCTCAGGGTCTTAAAGAATATGAAGAGATGAATGCACTTTTTGCTGAATTGATTTTTTTAAAAACCAAAATTCGTCCTGTTGGTCTTACTGTAAAAGAAACAAAAATGTTTTTTATGAGTTGTTATAATTTAGATAGTTTTAGAGAATTTGTGTTAAAAAGTAGTTTTTGCAATCGTTTTGATTTAACACCAAAACATTTAAGAAAAATTGAAAAAAATGATACTTTTCTTTTAAAATTAGCCTTTGATTGGCTAAAATTTGCCCTATTTGGTCAACCAACATTAAAGCTTAAAAATGAGAGAATCCCTTCCCACTAATATCTATAATTTTTTTCTCTGAAACTAACAAAACTTTATTTCCTTCAGTAATCTCTCCAATAACAAATACTTCTCTTTTAAATTTCTTCCATATACCTTCTTTTATTTGTTTTAAAGCATTAGGTGGTATAGTAAATAAAAGGGCATAATCTTCACCACCACTCAATGCCCATTCTAATGGATTTTTATTTAATTTATGAGCTGCTTTTTTACAAATAGAAGAAATAGGTATTTTTGTTTTATAAATTTTTGCCCCTACATTACTTTCTTCACAAATCCACATCAAATCAGAAGCAATACCATCAGAGATATCTATGGCAGCATGTACTAATTGTGTTTCGGCTAGATAAAGACCTAAATCAACTTCTGGTTCAGGGAAAAGATGTGCATTAATTAAAGATAAAAAATCTTTTTGATTTAAATTATTTTCTAAAATAGCTAAACCAGCTGCTGCATCTCCTAAAAAACGACTTACTAAAATTATATCTCCAACTTTAGCCCCAGAACGGAAAAATGGCTTTTTTTCAGTTTTTCCTAAAACTGTAATATTTATTACTATTTTTTCTGCCCTTACTGTATCTCCTCCAATTAGAAAAACTTGATATTTTTGAGCAATTGTTTTAAGTCCTTTAATTAATTCATCTATGTCTTTAGAAGAAAAATCCTTTGGAATGCCAATAGAGATAATAAAACATTCCGGTTTTCCTCCCATAGCAGCGATGTCACTTAAATTAACTGCCAGTGCTTTATAACCAAGAGCAAATGGAGATATCCATTTTTGTTTAAAATGAGTGTCTTCTATTAATAAATCAGTAGTAATAAGATAATAACTGCCTCCTATCTCTAAAACAGCAGCATCTTCTCCTATACCTTTTTTTACAAAAGAAGGGGCAATTAAGTCTTTTGTTATTATTTTAAAAAGCTCAATAATGCTTTTTTCTTTCATTAAGAAAAAAAGCCGCCTGTTTTAACAGGCGGCTTTTTAAACTTTATTTTTTGATTAAACTTCTATATCAGGGGGAGGAAGATATTCTGATTCCTTTGCTGCAGCTTCTTTAACTTCATTTATACGATTTAAAACCCCTTCTATCACTTCAGGCCCAATAGATTTTTGTTTAGCAACCTCTTCAAACAATGTTCTATTAAATGCTACAGGTACATCTGTAATCGCACCTCTGGAATCAATTCTAGCAGAAGCAAATTCTTCCATAATCTTTTTTTCAAGCTCTTCAGGTACCTCTATATTAAGACCTTTTAATGCCCCTCCAAATAAATCTATAATTTTATCTTCAAGCCCACTACCTTTTAATGCATTCAATCTTTTTTCATCTAAAAGCAAAACCATGAAATGAGCCATTTTTTACCTCCTTATTTTAAATATCCATATCTGGCAAATCTACTTCTAAATTCTTTTCTTTTTCTTTTACATACTTTTCATTGCAGAAAGGATAACCAAAATGCTTCCACCATTTTACAACTACTTTATAAACTTCAGGTCTGAATATAACTCCAGGTGGAAAGATGCCTTCTGCTACCATACCTCTTATGAAACTTCCACTAAATTTTTGTTTTTCTTTAGTATGATTGCAGTTATCACTGTATGCAATCTCACCGCACTTGGGACAATACCAGAATTCTTTCATATTTTGAGGTTTAATGTGTAATCCATAAGGTACTTCTGTAGGTGGCTTATCAAAACCAAAACTAGGAATACCTTTTGTCCATAGGATCTGAGTAGCATACATATCATAATATTCACCTACTGCTGCATGGTCTCTTCCAAACATATGATGTGTGCAACCCATATTCTGTCTAATAATACCATGAAGGAGAGACTCTAATGGATTGCCATATCTCATATCCCACAGGCATATACTTACTAAATGTCTTTCAGGCTTAATGTAACCTCCAGTATGCACTGCTTCATGTCCTTCAACAATGGCTTCATCTGGATAATCACCTCTTCTTTTCACACCAATAATAGCGTTTACTAAGATACCATGGCAAGGTTCTACATCACCTGTATAAGCAGCATTTTTCATTAAGAATTCATGACCAACATGAGGGACATTTCTAGTTTGATGAGCAATTGCTGTTCTCCAACCTAATTCATCAAATTTTTCCCTACATTTTCTCGGAGGTAACCAAAATCTGTCAAAAGGTGGTCTAAATTTTGGTTCATTAATAATAGTATATTTCCCAGCTAATACAATAGGATTTAAACTCCGATAGATAACCCAACCTGGATGTTTCTTATCAAACCTTTCTCTTACTACTTCTGGATTATCCTCAGGTGTTCCAAAAGTTTTATCAGCTAATTCAGGAGGATCAATTTCATAAACTTCTTCTACATCTAATACAGCAAAAGGTTTTCCTTTAAGTCTTAAAAGTACTCTGTCGCCTACAGTAACACCTAATTTTTGATAATCTTCTTTGCTAATGTCAAAAACCAAAGGATAAGGGAAAATCCATTCATTTAAAAGCCTTCTTTCTTTTAAAATTCTTTCTACCTCAGCTTGTGTCATAGATCCTTCTACAGGACTGAAGAAGCCATAACAAATGGACATTATCTCCCTATACACATTTCTCACTGGTACGCCAGTCTCAAAATGTAAAGTAGGCTTAATGTCATAAGCAGGACATCCTTTTGCCATTTTCTTTCCTATTTCAGGGTCCCTTACAACTCTTTCCACAAGTCTACCACCATGAGGTAAAGGCCTTTCAATTATTAAATTTGACATTGCACACCTCCTCCTTTTTAATAAGAATCTTCAGTTTCTACCAAACACACTTTATCATTTTAATTGTTTTTTTAAACATAAATTAAACAATTTGTCAAGTATAATCTTTACCAAAAATCCTTGTTTGCCATACAAGGAACCCCATAATGTGCTATAATAAAGCGATTTTGAAAAAATTGCCTTTTACCTAAAAGGTGAAGACACACTCACAAGATATAAAGTAAAGCAAGCTGTTTTGGAGGTTTTAACTACCTAGTTTTTTTCCTACTAATTTAGGATAACCTTTTATAAACTCAGATACAGGTAGGCGTTTTCTTCCTTCTAATTGAATTTCTTTTACTAATAAAATACCTTCGCCAGTAACAATCTGAATACCTTCAGGTTTTGCTTCAATAATAGTACCAGGAGGAGTATCTTTTGGTGTAAATGGAATAGCTTTTGGTCGAAAGAGCTTTAAAAGCTTACCGTCAAGATAAGTGTAGGCACCAGGAACAGGATCAAGTCCACGTATAAGACAGGCAATTTTTTTAGCCGAAGCTGCCCAATCAATTAGCCCATCTTCTTTTTTCAATTTTGGAGCATAACTTGCTAATCTTTCATCTTGAGGTATAGAAGTTAATGTACTTTTTTTAAGACCACGAATAGCTTCTAAAAGTAATTCTGCTCCTAATTTTGCTAAAACATCATGTAATTCTCCAGCAGTTTCTTCTGGTCCAATAGGTACCGCCTTTTGTAATAAAATGTCACCACTATCTAAACGTGGTGTAATCCGAACAATACTTACACCTGTTATTGTTTCTCCATTGATAATTGCCCATTGAATAGGGGCTGCTCCACGGTATTTAGGTAAAAGGGAGGGATGTACATTAATAGCACCATGTGGTGGGATAGAAAGAAGTGCTTTTGGTAAAATTTGACCAAAAGCGACCACTACTAGTAAATCAGGAGCAAGGGTTTTAACTAGATTGATAAAATTATCATCTTTCACAGTTTCTGGCTGATAAACTGGCAAATTATATTGTTGAGCTATAATTTTTATTGGTGGTGGTGTTAATTTTCTTCCCCTTCCTTTAGGTCTATCAGGTTGAGTAACAACACCGATAACTTCGTCTTCCTTTGTTTCTATTAAAGCTTTGAAAGAAGGGATAGCAAACTCAGGACTGCCAAAAAAGATAATCTTCATTTTTTAAATTGTTTTAAATATCTCCTTTTGTAAAACTCTCGTTTTAACCTTCCTAACCTATCCCAGATTAATTTCCCTTCTAGATGATCAATTTCATGTTGAAATATACGTGCCAAAAAGCCTTCAGCTTCTATTTCTATTGTTTTTCCTTTTACAGGATCAACTCCCCTTACTCTTACCTTAGCAAAGCGTTTAACATTACATACTACACCTGGCAAGCTCAAGCAGCCTTCATCTCCCTCAATCTTTCCTTCACCTGCAACAATTATAGGATTTACCAAGGTAATAAGCTGTTTACCTTCATTTCCTGTTGGATCAAGCACAATTAAGCGCAAAGACTTACCAATCTGAGGAGCAGCCAGCCCTACACCGCAAGCACTGTACATAGTTTCAGCCATATCATCTAGAAGGTGACGAATTTCCTTTGTAACCTTTTCTATTTGTGCGGCTGGCTTTTTTAAAATAGGTTCAGGATATTTCACAATAGGTAATATTGCCATTATTGTCTCCTGAATCTAAATTTCTCTAAGCATAGCCTCAAGCCTTTCTGCATCTTGAAAATCTATTACCTTTATATTCACATCTTTTACACCATTAACTTTTTTAATAGCTAGTTTAATGTCAGCCGCTACCTTATATGCCAAAGGACATACAGGGGAAGTGGGATGTAAAATTAAACTTACATTACCTTCGTTATCTACACGCAAATCTTCTATTATGCGCATGCGTATAACATCTAGACCTGTAGCTGGATCTATTACTTGAGTTAAAGCAGAAAAAATACGCTGCATTAACTCTTGATTCATTTACCTTTCTTTTCTAAGTTTTCCAATTTTTTAACAATTTGTTCTAATTGTTTTTGCATCTGTGCCATTTGTTCTTTAAGTAACCTAAGCTCATCTGGATTTGTTTGTGAAGGTAGTGAGCTCCAGCGACAACCTTTTCCCATTCCCATACCTATACCCATGCCCATTCCACGTCCCCAGCCACCACCACTATGAGCAGGTGCTGTTGCTGCGCTCACGCTACTTAATTTGCCCTCTTTAAACGCATCAATAGCTTCCTTCACTGAACCACCATTTACACTCACTATTTGGATGCCTGCTTGCCGTAATGCTTCAAATGCTTTTGGCCCTACATGACCCGTTATTATAACCTCTACCCCTTTTTCTGCTACTAATTGTGCTACTTGAATACCTACACCGCTCATTTGGTTAACAAAAGGATTTTCAAGTAT
>Ga0209410_1001523_pt1 | contig 11298 bp, 11 predicted proteins | sample Mar14436cmmetaG_FD_184135 | JGI IMG/M metagenome (GOLD analysis project Ga0209410, IMG submission 184135) | Marine hydrothermal vent microbial communities from Guaymas Basin, Gulf of California to study Microbial Dark Matter (Phase II) - Marker... ... | reverse complement strand
CTCGTCCAAATAACCCACCACTACAGTATTATACAGAAGGAGTAAAGATAATAATCAGCAAGGTCCCTATAAAACCAGGGATTTTTGCCCAGGTGAAATCCTGCAATTATCTGCCAAATGTAATGATGAAAAAGGAGGCAATAGAATCAGGTGCGCATTATGCTGTCCTTTTAGATGAAAATGGGTTTTTGGCTGAGGGTTCTACTGAGAGTATAGGCATTTTATCTGATGATAATTGTCTAAAATTTCCAAAATTTGGGAGGGTATTAAAGAGTATTACTGTTTCCCGTGTAGCTACTTTGGCAAAGAGTTTAGTGAGACAAGGTGTTTTAAAAGATATTGTTTTTGCTGATATCCCTGTAGAGGAGGTCTATAGGGCCAAAGAGGTTTTCCTCCTAGGTACTACAATAGATGTCCTACCAGTTATATGGTTTGAGGGTAAAAAAATTGGTTGTGGCAGACCTGGGCCTGTAGCAAAGACCCTCAAAATGCTTATTGAAAAAGACATTTTTTGCAAAGAGGTGTCAGAGAGAGTTCTGGTTTAGGTCTTTTCAGAGATGAGCATTAATCTTTCTCCCATCTTCACTTCCTGGCCTTCCTTTACTAAGACCTTTTGTACCTTACCAGAAACTTGTGATTCAATAGGTGTTTGCATCTTCATGGCCTCAATCACTGCTAGTGTATCACCAGGTTTTACCTCATCATCAGGTTTTACACATACCTTTTGTACAGATGCATTAAATGGTGCCCTGATATCGCCTGCCTTTGCAAGGTAGGAAATCTCCTCTTTGCTCAAGGTAGGCCCCTTTTCCTTGACCTCCTCTGTCTCTCTAAATATAAAAATCTCTGGATGAAAATCGATATAAAGGTAGGTTGCCTTTCCCCCTTTATCCATAGAGTGGCTAGGGCCTATTTCAATAATATGGGATTTCCCCATATAGTCAGTAAAGGTAATCTTTTCTCCTACAGCAAATCCACCCCTTCTAAACCAGACCTGTGGTGGCAGGACATAACACCTTCCATATTCTTCCTCAAATTTAAAGAAATCTACCGCATCATTTGGATGTTGTAGATAAAGTACAAGCTCTTCTTGTGTTACCTCCCTCCCTAGCCTTTCTATCAAATTCTCTCTTTCCCTCTCCAAATCTATTGCCTCAATCTTTTGTATTCCTCCTTCTTTTTCAAGGATCTTTTTCCAATCAGGGCCAAATACCTTTTTGTATATCTCTGGTGCAGGCCGGTAAAATGGAAATGGGCCATACCTTTCTAAAAGTAAATTTTTTAAATCACCACTTGGATTTTCATATCTCTTACCAGAGAGGACATTGTCTACAGCCGCTGTCCAGAGGATTTGTGAGCCAGGTGTTACACTCCACCAGTTTCCAAGCTCCTTTTGTACCTTTGGCAATTCCTCTAAGAGTATCTTTGGCATAAGATGTAAAAAACCACCCTTTTGGGCCTGTTCAAAGCTACTTCCCATAGCACCACCAGGCAGTTTGTGGATCTGGACAGTGGGGTCAAAACCCTTAAATTGTGATTCAAATTCTGCATAGGCCAACCTCTCTGGCTTTAATACCTGAGAGGTGGTAATGACTGCATCCCTGTCTATCCCCTCTGCCTTAATACCCATTTCAGCCAGTGTATCAATTACAGTAAGTATAGGGGGAGGGCCAAAAAAACCGGTAAAGGCATGGTCTCCTGCATCTACAATCTTTGCCCCGGCAAGCACTGCGGCCACAATCCTCCCTATATCATTTCCATCTGTGTTGTGGCCATGGTAATGGATAATGAGGTCAGGGAATGCAGACTTTATAGAGGAGACCAACCTGCCAATCCTTGTAGAGGTCCCTAGGCCACCGTGGTTTTTGATACAAAGGATGATGTCTTCACCGGTTACATCTAGGATTTCCCTTACCTTTTTTACATAATATTCATCCGTATGTTCAGGCCCAGTGGAGAAACAGATGCATGGCTCTAAGAGCTTTCCTGCCTTTTTTACCTCCTCAAATACAGGTATCATATTGGGTACATAGTTTAAGAAATCAAATACACGCCATATATCAATGTACTTTGAAAACTCCCTTACTGTTAGCCTTATCACATTTTCTGGATAGGGGCGGTATCCAAAGAGATTTACACCACGGCAAAGGGTTTGAAACATGGTATTGGGCATCTCTTCACGGAGCAGTTTTAACTTTAGGAATGGATTTACCTGCTTTCTCAGCATATCTACATGTATTGAGGCACCCCCACTAATTTCAAGGGAAAAATAGCCTGCCCTTTCCCGATATGGTGCCGCCAAGAGGTCTGTATGCAGGAGTATGCGGTTTTTAAAGTCTGATTGAGAAAGGTCCCTTTGGGCATTTGTAATATAGTACCCCTTTGACCTCCTTAAGGTCTCAAGTATCTCCCTTACAGACATATCCTTTGTAATTCTGTTATCAACACTCATAGCTATACTGCATAAGGATTATAACCACGATGATGGATCTCTGCTATCAACTTGGCAATCTTTGCCACTTCCCTCTCCTTGTCGGTATAATCGAAAAGATATGGGTGTGTGTCTAAATAGCTTGTATCAAACCTACCTGTCTGGAAGTCCTTATCCTCTATTAAGCGAAGATAGAATGGAATAGTAGTCTTTGGCCCAACAATGACAAATCCATTTAAGGCCCTCTTTAATCTATCTACGGCCTCCTTCCAACTAAGCCCATAGACAGTAAGCTTTACCAATAAAGAGTCATATACCTCTGGGACTACATAACCAGGATAGACCTGACCATCTAGTCTTACCCCAAAACCACCTGGTGAATAATAGACCATCACCTTTTTTCCACCCTCAGGGAGGAAGTCATTTTTTGGGTCCTCTGCATTAATCCTCATCTCAATAGCATGTCCCCTTATAATTACATCCTCTTGTTTTATAGAGAGTGGATAGCCAGCAGCGATGTCCAGTTGGGCCCTAACAATGTCTATGCCTGTGACCATTTCTGTCACGGTGTGCTCAACCTGAAGGCGGGTGTTTATCTCTAAGAAATAAAATTTATCCCCCTTTACTAAGAATTCAACTGTACCGGCATTTATATAACCAACCTTTTTGGCTATAGCCAGGGCTGCCTCACAAATATTCTTTGTAAGTTCAGGGCTGTAAAGTCTATCTGGGGCAATTTCTACAAGTTTCTGATGACGCCTTTGGATAGAACAATCCCTCGTACCTAAGTGAACAAGATTTCCATAATTATCACCTAAAATTTGTACCTCTATGTGTTTTGGGGCAGGAATGGCCGCCTCTAAATAAATCCTCTCATCCTCAAATGACCTTCTTGCCTCAACCCTTGCCACGGGGAGTTGTTCTAAGAGCTCCCTTTCTGTCCTTACCAATCGTATACCACGTCCGCCCCCACCAGCTACTGCCTTTATCATTAATGGAAATCCATGCTCTCTAGCAAAGGAGATGGCCATCTCCTCACCCTCTTCGCCATCTGGCAGTGGGTATGTCCCTGGCACTGCTGGGATGCCTGCCTCTTCTGCCAATCTGCGGGCTATCACCTTATCCCCTAATGATTTTACAATATGAGAAGGTGGGCCAATAAAGGTAAGGCCTGCCTCTTCACAGGCCTTTGCAAAATTTGGATTTTCAGCCAAAAATCCATAACCAGGGTGGATGGCCTCTGCCCCAACCTTTTTGGCGGCCTTAAGGACCTTCTCTATATTCAAATAGTCACAACATGGGCCATCACCCAACCAAATGGCCTCATCTGCTTGGAGTATATGCCTTGATTCCTTATCTGGTGTCTCATATATAGCTACAGCTACACTCCCCCACTCTTGTATGGCACGGATAATCCTAAGGGCAATTTCACCTCGATTGGCTACTAATATCTTAGTAAACTTCCTAGGCATAGGATTTTCTAATCCAATCATAACTAGATGTCAAGCATTCCCTACCACATAAAAATCCTCTGGTCATGTAAGATCGCCCAAACATAAGAAAGTCCCTTTACCTCTTCATGGATATTGGCTGGGTCATCTGCTGGGAACCAATTATATGCCTTTTTAAAATCTTCTTTATAAATTTTATGGCTTGTACTTAAGTGGAGTACATCTCCAATTACCTTATATGTAAATCCTATATTTGACTTGGTATAAAATGTCTGTCCCGCATTGGTAATAATCCTTAACCATATCTCCTCAAATGGGGGTTTTGCCCTCCTTTTTTCAACCCTTAATTCATATCTTTCTATTCTCCTTAATTTAAGAAATTTTTGTACAACTTGCCATATTATGGCCAAAAAGAAGAGGAATACTGCGATTTTCCACATTAATCTGAGGGATTATTCTCCTTTTTTTCCTCCTCCTTTTCCGCCTTTGCCTTTTTCAATTCCTCAATCTCTGTTTTAAGTCTCTCAATCTCTGCCTTGTAGTCCTCTGTCTGGGAGGACTCATATGTCTTTTCCATAAACCTATCCCTTACCTCTTCAAAACCCAGATATACGGCCAGTGCCCCAAAGAGCAGCAGTAACAGAGGGACCCCTCCAGCCAAAATGGTCAGAAAGTCCTTCCAAAAAACCACTATTCCTACTATACCCAAGATTGCTGCTACTAGACCCCCAATAAGTATCTTCATAGTGCCCTCCTCAAATTAATATTAAGCAGAAGATAAACCTATTTTTTAGCAGATGTCAAGGACTGGCCTGTTCAAAAAGAAGAATTATATTAAAATTATTTGAAAAAATTTTTATGGAGGTAAACAATGGACCTTTTAGAGATTATAAAGAGTAGAAGAAGCATAAGGAGGTATGAAGACAGAGACGTCCCTGATGAATTGATATATAAGATAATAGAGGCTGGGATATGGGCCCCTAGCTCTAATCATTGTGAGCCATGTGAGTTTATAGTCATAAGGGATAGAGAGATAAAAGAGAAGCTGTCCAAAATCTCACCTTGGTCAAAATTTATTGCTGATGCCCCTGTGGCTATATGCATATTGTCAAATAAAGCAAGCAGTTGTGTCATAATGGATGGGAGCATAGCCGTTATGAACATGCTCTTAGAGATACACTCCTTGGGGCTTGGTTCCTGTTGGGTAGATGTGAAATATAATGAAAAATTGGTAAGAGATACCCTAAATATCCCTGACAGTTATGAGATAATTACAGTGATCCCCGTAGGGTATCCAGCAGAAAGCCCTACTTCCAGTAGAAAATCTGTAAATGATTGTACCTATAAAGAGAGGTATGGGAATAAGTGAAGCTCCCCGCCTACAAGGCGGGGCATTCTTGGCAGTTTTCGTAAAATTATTTTGCAAATCTTTTCTCTTCAAGCACCTCACGAATCAATTTTTTTAATTCCTCACGGTCAAGGCCCTCTATTTTTATCCTAAAGGGCTTGCTGGCCTCACCAGCATAAAGGCTATGATGGGGAAATGGTATCTCTATTCCCTCTTCATCAAAACGCTTCTTTATGCGGCGGTTTATCTCACGTCCTACCTCCCACTGTTTGATAGGGAGGGTTTTTATCCTTGCCTTGATAATGACAGCAGAATCTGCAAATTTATCAACTCCCCATATCTCTAAGGGCTCAATAATTAATGATCTATAGTATTCATCCTGCATAATCTCATTGCCAATCTCTTTGAGGATCTCCATGACCCGGTCTACATCCTCTTTGTAGGCTACCCCAATATCAAATACATAATAAGAATATTCATGGGTCATATTAGAAAGGGTATTGATTGTCCCATTTGGGAATATGTGTACAGTGCCATCTAGCCCCCGCAGTACAGTAGTCCTCAGGTTTATAGCCTCCACCAGCCCTCCAGTACCATTAATGATAGCCACATCACCTACCCTAATCTGGTTTTCTATAATAATAAAGAGCCCACTGATTATATCTCGCACCAAATTCTGGGCACCAAAGCTTACAGCCAGGCCTATAATTCCAGCACCAGCCAAAATAGGCTTTACATCAAACCCCAGCTCTTTTATAACCATCATGGCCGCCACAAGCCAGATACTGACAAATATGACTTTTTTAAGGAGGTTACCAACAGTTTGTACCCTCTTTTCAATCTCAATAGGCAGTATGGCCTTTTCCTTTGCCTTTATGTGGTCGCTGATTCTCTTCTCAAATCGTTCAATTATGGCATTTAGGATCCGGATAGCCATAAATGCCCCGATAATGATTATGGGAATACGCATTATATTAAACACATATGGTAAATAACTCAGCATATTCTTCGTCATGGCATCCCCCGGATTTTTGTGAAAAATATAACTGCTAATCCCTTGAAAGTCAAAGGCCCTTATGATAAGAAGAATTTTTATGGAACTTAAAATTATTGATGAAAGGGATATTTCTAAGTTAAGGGGAGATGCCTTGGTAGTAGGTGCCTATGAGGGCAATAGATTTACAGAGATGGCTAAGGCAGTGGATGTGGCCATGGGAAGGCTGTTAACTGCCTTGGCAAAGGATTTGGATTTTAAGGCAAAGCTTGGAGATACTATCTATATCCCAAGTCATGGAAAGAAATTAAAGGTAAAAAATGTCATCCTTGTTGGCCTTGGCAAAAAGAAAAAATTGGATGAAGATGGTATAAGAAAGGCAACATCCTCATCCCTTAAGAAGGCAAAGGAGATAAGGGCAAGGGATATATTTTTTGAGCCATTGGGGGAGGGTGTCTTAGGGGGCAGATGTACAAAGGTACTGGCTGAAGGGGCGTTGCTTGGGGACTATGAGTTTAGAAAATACAAAAAAGACAATGAAAAGATTGATATAGAGTCGGTCTCTATTCTGGCTGACAAATCTAGAGAAGGCCTGCTTAAATTAGGCAAGGTATTGGGTGAGGTCACAAATTTTACCAGGGATATAGTGAATGAACCAGGAAATGCCATTACCCCAAACGAACTGGCAGGGATAGCAAAGGAATTATCTAAAGAATATGGATTTGAATGCACTGTTTATGGATTAGAAGAGATTATAAAAAATAAGATGAATGGTATATTGGCTGTAGGCCAAGGGAGTAAGAATCCACCAACCTTCACCCACATTGCCTACAGGCCAGAAGGGGCAAAGAGCAAGGTAGTCATTATAGGAAAGGGCATTACATTTGATAGTGGTGGCCTTAACATAAAGCCAGAGAGGTCTATGAAGACTATGAAGTGCGATAAGTCTGGTGCATGTGCGGTCCTGGGGATTATGAAGGCAATAGGGGAAATTAGGCCAGAGGTGGAGGTGCATGGGCTTATACCCTCTGCAGAAAATATGCCAAGTGGTGAGGCCTTTAGGCCTGATGATATAATTACATTTGCAAATGGCAAGAGTGTAGAGATCCACAGTACAGATGCTGAGGGAAGGCTTATCTTGGCAGATGCCTTAATCTATGGCTCAAGGATAAGGCCGGATATTATGATAGATATGGCTACCCTGACGGGTGCATGTGTTATCGCCTTGGGCAGTTATACTACTGGGCTCTTTTCTAATGATGACAATCTGGCAAGGGATTTACTTAACCTATCTATAAAGACTGGTGAGAAGATGTGGAGGCTTCCCCTTGATGAGGATCTAAGGGATGAAATAAAAGGTGACTATTCAGATATAAAAAACGTAGGTTCAAGGTATGGTGGGGCCATTACAGCAGGACTCTTCCTCAAAGAATTTGTTGGTAAAGATATAAGATCCTGGGCCCATTTAGATATTGCAGGCCCTGCATTTCTAGAGAAACCTTGGAAATACTATGCCAAAGGGGCAACAGGTGTGCCCGTAAGGACAGTGGTTGAGCTCATCCTAAACTTGAATGTGGGTTAGGTTCATTATCTCTGGTTTAATTATATTTTTTGCTGGTAGGCGTTTGCCCAAATATGTACGTATTATTTCAGCCCGCACCGGGATTGGTGAGAGTTATTTAGGCCTTATTGCCTTAGGGGCCATTACCTCATTTCCTGAACTGGTTACTAGCCTAAGTTCAAGTTCCTTGCTTAAGGACCCTGACTTGGCACTAAGCAATATCTTGGGCAGTAATATCTTTAATGTAACAATTATTGCCATTTTATTTATCTGGTCTGGAAAGATGTTTTTTAACAAAGGTGATAAAGGGAACTTTTTAGCTGCATTTTTGGGCATATTGATGACTACCTTGGTAGGCCTTGGCATCCTTCAAAGGTCTAAATTCACCATATTGGGGATATGCTATTTATCTTGGCTATTATTATTCCTCTATCTTTTTAGTATCAGGTGGCTTTATAAGGTAGATAGAGATAAGGTTCATCCACACCTTGAGAAAGGGAAAATAGGCAATATTTATCTTAAAGGCATTTTTTCTGCACTGTTAATTATAATTGCCGGGTATGAGGCCTCCTTTTCCTGCAAAGGGATTGCAAATGCTATGCACTGGGAAAGTAGCTTTGTAGGGAGCCTGTTTTTGGCTGTGGCTACATCCCTTCCTGAATTGACAGTGTGTCTAAGTGCCTTTAAAATAGGGAGTCCTGAGATGGCTATTGGAAATGTCTTTGGGAGCAATATCTTTAATTTGGCTATTATCTTCCCCATAGATTTATTTTATCCTGGCTCTATCTTTTCTTCGGTAAGTAGATATCAGATTTTAATAGCGCTTGAGGGTATTTTTCTTACTATTCTGGCCATGGCTGGGATCGCCTATAGGTCAAATAGAAAGGTAGGCCTATTACCAGATGGCTTTTTTATGATCTTTATATATTTTTTTAGTTTTTTATGGATGTTCCACAATATGAAAAAATGATGGATGCTATAATAATATCTGTGTTAACCCCCTCAGAGGAGGAGGCCTTAAATATTGCAAATGCCTTAGTAAAAAGGCACTTGGCAGGGGCAGTGAACATCTCTAAGGTCCGTTCTATCTATTATTGGAGGGAGAAAATTTATGATAGGCAGGAGTGGCTTTTACTTATAAAGACCAGAAGAGAGAGGTTTGAAGAGATAAAGACTGAGGTGACTAAGCTTCATAGTTACGAAGTACCAGAGATAGTAGCCTTTCCTATAATCTCTGCCTCTGATGCATATATAGAATGGCTTAAGGAAGTGACATAATGTTTTTCCCGCCCCTGATCTTTCTTTTCATCCTCTGTTTTTTCTTTATTTGGCTCTTTTTATTTGGGTTTATACACCTTGGGCTAATAGGGTATGCGTTTCAGAAGATTGGAATTCCTTCAGATTATATGATGAGTTTACTCCTATTTTGCCTTTTTGGCAGCTTTGTAAACATCCCCATAAAAAAGATCTCTACTACTAGACTGATAGAGGGAGAGATTGTCTCCTTCTGGGGACTAAGATTTAGAATCCCTATCTATAAAAAGGGATATACTATTTTGGCCATCAATCTGGGAGGTGCTGTGATACCAGTCCTTATCTCTATGTATCTCATTTTCCATTTTGGTCAGTACTTTAGGACAATTATTGCTATAGCCATAGTGGCCTTTGTAACCTATAGATTTGCCCGCCCTATGCCTGGAGTAGGGATTACTGTTCCTATTTTTATTCCTCCAATTACCGCTGCCTTGGTCTCAATTATTTTGACATCCAATGTCCCTGCCTTGGCCTATATTTCTGGCACACTGGGTACACTGATTGGGGCCGATTTAATGAATTTAGACAAGATTAGAGGGTTGCAGGCACCTATTGTCTCTATTGGTGGGGCAGGTACATTTGATGGTGTCTTTTTTACAGGTATTTTGGCTGTGCTTTTGGCATAGAAAAGCCCCGCCTAAAGGCGGGGCTATTTTATCCTTTAATATTCAGGCGGAGGTGGAGGTGTTGTCTCCTTCTTTTCCTCTGGTTTTTCTGTCACTATTGCCTCTGTGGTCAATAACAGACTAGCTACACTAGCTGCATTTTGTAATGCCACGCGTGTCACCTTTGTAGGATCAATAATGCCTGCCTTGAACATGTGTACAAATTCACCTTTAGATGCGTCAAAACCATAGTCACCATCTTGTGACTTTACCTTTTCTAATATGACAGAGCCCTCAAACCCAGCATTGTTTGCAATCTGCCGGATTGGGTCCTCTATAGCCTTTTTAACGATCTCAATGCCTGCCATCTCATCCCTATCATCGCTCTTTAACTTCTCTAGGGCAGGCAGGCACCTGATAAGGGCTACTCCACCCCCAGGTACAATACCCTCTTCTACCGCTGCCTTAGTGGCATTTAGGGCGTCCTCTACACGTGCCTTCCTCTCTTTCATCTCAACCTCTGTTGCGGCCCCAACACGTATTATGGCCACGCCTCCTACCAGCTTGGCCAGACGCTCTTGTAGCTTTTCACGGTCATAATCAGAGGTGGTTTCCTCTATCTGTGTACGCAATTGTTTGACCCTTGCCTCAATGTCTTCCTTCTTTCCCTTTCCACCAATAATGGTAGTATTATCTTTGTCAATCACTACCTTTTCTGCAGTTCCCAAATCATTTAGTGTAGTATTTTCTAGTTTGATTCCCAAATCTTCAGAGATGACCTGTCCTCCTGTAAGGATGGCAATGTCATGAAGCATGGCCTTCCTTCTTTCACCAAATCCAGGTGCCTTAACAGCAGCACAGTGGAGCGTTCCCCTTATCTTATTCACTACCAAGGTGGCCAGTGCCTCACCCTCTACATCCTCGGCAATAATCAAAAGTGGCTTTCCAGACCTTGCTACACTCTCAAGAAGTGGTAATAGATCCTTCATATTGCTGATCTTCTTTTCATGAAGGAGGATATAGGGATTTTCTAGATGGGTTTCCATCTTTTCTGCGTCAGTAACAAAGTAGGGAGAGATATAACCACGGTCAAATTGCATCCCTTCTACTACCTCAAGTGTAGTTTCAATACCTTTTGCCTCTTCTACAGTAATAACCCCTTCCTTTCCTACTTTAGACATTGCCTCGGCAATGATTTGGCCAATGGTCTCATCATTGTTTGCAGAGACAGTGCCTACTTGGGCTATCTCCTTTTGCTCTTGGCAAGGCCTGCTTATCTTCTTCAACTCTTCTACAACTGTGTTTACTGCCTTTTCAATCCCACGTCTTAAGATCATGGGATTGCTGCCAGCAGCTACCAACTTTGCACCCTCTTTAAATATACTTTGAGCTAGGACTACGGCTGTAGTGGTACCATCACCAGCGGTATCACTTGTCTTACTAGCTACCTCCTTTACCATCTGAACACCCATGTTCTCAAATTTGTCTTTGACCTCAATCTCTTTGGCCACGGTTACACCATCCTTTGTTACAACAGGGGCCCCAAATGTCTTTTCTAAAACCACATTTCTACCCTTTGGACCCAAAGTGACCT
>Ga0209410_1001519_pt1 | contig 11317 bp, 19 predicted proteins | sample Mar14436cmmetaG_FD_184135 | JGI IMG/M metagenome (GOLD analysis project Ga0209410, IMG submission 184135) | Marine hydrothermal vent microbial communities from Guaymas Basin, Gulf of California to study Microbial Dark Matter (Phase II) - Marker... ... | reverse complement strand
GCTTATGATGATGCAGTGTCCTTCGTGCGGAGCGCCTGTCGTGTTTCCGAGTGTCGCAGAGCGGATCGTGTGTCCGAAATGCGAGAAAGTCTTCGTGAATCCTTCCTTTGAGGCTGTGCCGATAACAACGACAGCATCGACAGCATCAACAACGCCGCCGACGACACCGACAACGCCTACAACGCCGACAACGACGCCAGCGCTGCCAGCTGAAGAAGAGAAGGTGGAGGTAGAAGCAGCGGAGGAGGCTGCTGAAACTACTGCAGAAGAGCCGAAAACAGAGGTTGAGGGAAAAGAGAGGAAGGTAGAAGTAAGACCGTCTGAAGAAAATGGAGCTGAAACAGCAGATTAAACGCTTCGTTGAAAACCTCGCAGTCCAATTTGCAGCAGATGTTGTTCGCTCCTACCTCCTTCACAGATTAGAGAACATAACAGCAGCAGACTGCTACACCGCAATCAAAAACAAAGTGAATTTATGGCAGATAACGCCAGACAGCGACAAGACATACATCATCAAGAAAATTCTGCCACGCTTCCGCAAGCTCGTTATAAGGTATATGGACGACATCACGCCACAACTTGTGCTTGAGTGGCTTCGCCGAGACCGACCTGATTTGGCAGACGTCATAGAGAAGAAAAATCAATGGGCTTACGCAGATTACGAGAAGGAAGAAGCATATAAGTGGCTTGCCACGCAAGTAGAAAATATAAAGGCGAATATAAAGACGGTGCTATCGGAGGCGAGTTAAATGAGAGACATCTTGGCATATTTGATCGGTGGAAGCATAAAGCTCGCATTCGGAGCTGTTTCTTCGGCGATAACCTCCCCAAAGCCAAGATACGAAGAACTCATCAAAGCATATAGGGAGTATGAGAAGCTTCTGAGAGAAGCAAAGGATAAAGTGGCGAAAACTGCATCTGAGAGCGGTAAGAGCGAGAGCAAAGAAGAGCGACAGAAAATGGTGCAGGAAATACTTGTGCGTTGCTCTTTCAAACCTGAGTGTATCCGCCGAGTGGCGCAGAAGGTGCGAGAGAAGAGAGAGCGAGGCGAGGAAATCAGCGTGGAGGAACTGGTATAGAAAAACTTTTTAATGATGACTGTGGAAGAGGAAAACATGTATGAGCGTTGTGAGCTTGTAGGTATTGCGCAACCTCCTGCTGATGATAAAACAGGCGTCAGCTCAGGATATTACGGAACTTTAGGAGCGAAGCACTATGCGCCATGTTTTGTGCTACCTGACGCAGACTACTACCCTATATTCCGAATTCATAACTTGACTGACCAATCTGGCGACATTTATCTGATTGTAACATCCATCTTCCCAGATGGAGGAGAAGACGTTGATGTATTCAAATATCATTTGAATGCTTACGGTTATATCGATGCCTCATTTATCGGCAAAGAGCGAAAGCCCCACGTGTTAGTTTTAGAGGTTGGGTGGGAAACAACAGCATCAGAGTCCTCTGAGCCTCCGTATGTAAGAAGAGTATATTATAAGGAAGAAGACAGGTGGTTGAATGTTTTTATCACGCACAGGCAGACTCTTGTTGTCCATATCGGAGGATACTATCCGAGCGAGGAGTTCGGAAGCGATTATGAGGTCTGCTATTACTATTGCGATTACATTCTGGAGCAGAATCCGTCAGCCACTTCAAATGTGGATCCGCATGAGCCCTACCCGATCATAGGTTCTATCCGTTTTTTCGTAGATGCATCACCGCCTTATTATGCTGTTCCAGTGTTCAGGTTCGGCGGGCAGAAGAGAGGAGAGATAAGAATTCGTATGTGGAACTTCAACAGAGGCTCGACAAAGAAGTTCAGTGGAAAATTCACTTACATAACAGCTAAAGATATAAGCGATTTTGAGACGGCGTTTGATGATGTTTCGTTAGGTTACGACGAAACCTCAGCATTTGTAGCTTACATGAAGACAACCATGAGTGTTGAAATGTTCAACTGCATAATACTTTACGCTCTCGGCGCTAAACCAGAGTGGTGGAATTTCGCTGATTGGAAAGCTGATGATGCACACTCACTCGCTATCGGCGACCCTCCGCAATACATAGAAGTTGAGACGAAGTTCGCAGTAGCTCGTGTCGGAACTCCTTCAGAGACTGATTTATTAGAAACTATGGAGACATTCGACAGAGAAGTGCTTACTCATGGCATGCCTCTCTACAGCACCAACATCACTTACAAACCCTCTGAGTTGGGTTGGGGAGGTTTCGTCACGATAACATCTACCAGTCCTGCATACGAAGGTTCGCCATTAGGTTTGTTCCTTATGTTTCTAATTGGGGTCATAACTATTGTCGCATCAATTATAGGTATATTAGTTGCTGTCTATTACACAATTATAAAGCCCAAGCATGAGGAAAAAATCGTAGAAGAGCTTCCATATCAATGCCCCGTCTGTGGCGCACGGTTCAAGACTTTTGAGCAATTAGTGATGCATATAGATGCTGCTCACCCCGAATATGCTAAGAAATGGATCTATAAAACAGATCCCTTCACAGGTGAAGAGATACCTGAAGAATATCAGAAGTCACTATATCTGAACTACACGTATTTGAAGGCGCAACATCCAGAAGAGACTGCGGAGATTGAAGGAGAGCTTGGAATCAGAGAGGAAGAGTTCAACCTCATACCTCTCATAGGATACACTGCCGCAGCAGTCGCCATATATGTCGCAGGCGGTTTCTTACCGAAGAAGTTTGAGAAGGTTAAGGCGCTTGCAGTAATTCCAGGAATGTTGGCAGCATGGGAAGGCTACAAGCTCGTCTCACAAATACTCCCTGGCGGAGAATAACTTTTTTATATAGGAAGAAAGAATGAGGTGGTGGAAATGGTGGGTAGAAACTTCTTCATCGGAGGAGCTGGAGGAGCTGTAGTGGGTGGTCTGCAAGGGTATTGCTTGAGATCGTTCGTAGATACGAAGTATCGCATCGAAGCGTTAGGCGACTTCGGACAGCCTTCTGTGCTTATGGGGCTTGGCGGAGGTATCACAGCATTGGCGCTCGGTCTCGCAGGACTTCAGGGAAAAGGTCCTTTGCGAGGTGAGACTGCCACTGGTGCTGCGACGTTCTACGGCGTAACTGCGCTCGCAACCGCTATATGGTCTCTGCTCTTCCCTGTGAAGAAAGGCGAGCAGACGGCTGCTGCGCCTAAGGCAGCTGCTGCGAGACCTCCAGTCAGAGTTGTTAAAAGCGAGGCGAAAGCAGCCCCAAAGACAGCTGAGAAGCCACAGGTTCGCATCAGCAGAGTAGGTGCAGCAGAGACTGCGAGGGAGGAAGCCCAGTTCATGTGATTTTACTCTCACCCACATTCAGTGATGCAAAATGACGAAGAGCAGCACAGCATCCATTACAGTGAAGGCTAAGGCGAGATCACTGTCCATATGGTTCGAGGACGCTCAAGGAAATCAAATCACGGAGGTGAGTTCAGGAGGAACTTTTTACATCTGCGGTGAGTATTTAGAGGACAACACACCATTAAGCAACGAAAACATTCACATCTATCAGACTGACTCGGCTGGCAATCCGACGAATTTCATAGCGACAGTGAGGACAGATGCTAACGGCAAATATTCATGTCCGACCGCTGCACCTTCAGTGAGTTCTGACACAGACCTTTATTTCAGAGCTTACGATGATGAACAGAAACCTGCAATATAGGAGGTGTAAGAGGTGGTAAAAGCAAGAGATGTTCTGATCGGAGTTGGAGTTGCGGCAGGCGCAGGAGTTTTGCTTTATTATCTGCTCACGAGAGCTGCCGCCGCAGCACCTGTAAGGGTTTTAACACTCACAGCATCCTGTGATGGAGACTGCATCTCAGGAGGCACAATAACCTTCAGCGGAAGACTCACTGAAAGAGGTGTTGGCGTGGCGGGCGAAAGAATCTATGTGCGAAACGAGACCACAGGCGAAATCGTGGGAAGCGCTACGACTAATTCCGATGGCTATTACGAAATCACTGCCACGCTACCTACAGTAACTGAAGACACAACATACGAGTTCAGAGCATATACTGAGGATCAGCTTCCATCATGAGCTTGTTCAGGAGGTGGGATGAAGCATGTCAACATCACATGCAAGAGCGATAACGGTCAAACCAAAGCACTATTACGGCGGTTCAAACTTCCTATATGACTGCCTCAGTGGAGGCTACGCTTTCAAAACATACGAATATCTATGGGGTTCAAAAACAGTCACATTTGAGTGTTGTGCGCTTAATTGGGCAGCAGACAAGAGTTATAACGCTCTCGCTATATACTCTGACAGAGGGGAGGAAGTATATGAAGAGTATGATGCCGATAGCGAGACAACGCATACGGTCTCATGCACTATTGGCTCAGTCACAAGGGATTCTTTCTTAATAGAGCCTTGCGCAGGCACTTATCTCAGCGCAAACACCTTCATGTGGACTTGCTATATCTTGCACACAATATACAAGAAAGAGCAAGACTTAACACATGGCTACTACCTCATACCGATCTATTTCAAGGTGCCATACACGTGGAAGCTGAACACAGCATTTACGGCAAGTGTTAAAGTGAAAGCCGCATACGGAGGAACAGGCATACCGGCACAGCAAGATTACTATTTCCAGCTCGCCGAGTTATATGACGGAGGGCAAAAAGTGCTCGACTGGAGCTTTGAGTCTTTGTTTCCTGGTGATGAAAAAACAGTGAGTCTCGGAGCTACATTTGATGCCGACATGAAAAAATACTCTTTAGGTGTTTGGTATGTTGATTATGAGGCTGATGGCACAGAATACAGACACATGTGCGAGATAGTTTGGCGCATTAAAGATGTATCGCCAAATTATGGCGCATATACTTTCATAGACATTAAGTGCGAGAAGCCATAGAAATGACGGCATCAGATGTTGTGACGGTAACTGTGAGAGTGATAGCTCCGAAGATAGAAATAACTAATGTAGAGTTTACTGCTGTTTCTCCAAGCTCATCATCTCACACTATGTATGAGGGTAATGTAGCGGAGACATGATGAAGTTGTATGATCCCTCTCGCAGAGGCGAGAGAGCTCGCAGAGCGAGAGGTTCTCGCACGCACGGGATGGTCTTCGCTTCCACATGATGCTGTTCTGACGCATGCTTATCACTCTCGTCGAGGCAGATATGTGTTCCAGTGGAAGCGGAAGACAGACTTATACTCGTCAGAGGTGGACAGACTTCTTGTGTGGGTTCGTGATGACGGTAGCATAGAGAAAGTTGAAATCTCGTGGTCCGCTCCTTTAGAGCCCACGATCTCGGAGAATGTTGAGCGGATTCTGCGCAGCAGAGGTTATACTGTCGCAACAGCTTCAGCTCAAGCGATAAAAGACGCAATCAGAAAACGAGCTTACGAGGTCACAGGTAAAGACATTGAGGTTTTAGAGTGGCGGAGAATTCTGCGTGAGGCGTGGGTGGTGGAGCAGCCAGGCGATGAGTTCTGGGTCGGGAAGCTGGGCGGTGATACTTACGTTCTCTTAAATCCTGATGGAGAAATCGTCGGATGGATGGTTTTACCTGCGAGAGCGGTTTCGGTTAGCGGCTTTTGGGGTAATGCATGTGATGGTGAATGCCCTCCTTGTGCAGGATGGTGCTATCTTGCAAGAAATTTCAAGTCTTATTTTGAGAAGTGGGTAGGCTCCTCTGAAGCTGTCGTCTGGGGCATGTGTCCTAAATACGACTACAAAACAGGGGCAGAAGACTGCACAGACTCAGGCTATTGTGAGTCTTATATATCCTCCTCAGATTTTGAAAATGCGATAAAAGACCATAAATGCAAGTTTTATGCATGTTTCGCACATGGAGATTATCAGAGCGCTTGGCTTGGTAATGAACAAGGCACACAGATAGACATTTGTCCTGTTAGCGGATGGTGGTGTAATTTAGTCATTGAGAGTCTTCTGGCAAATAGAGGTAGAATGAGGTTTGCATTTCTCGGACACTGCGGTGCAATGGAGAAGACAGATGAAGATACTTTTGAATATGCTTTCAGAAAAGGTCAGAACGAGAAAACAACAGTGATCGGACTGAAAAATACAACAGGCGAATCTTGGTCGGCGTTCCATCAGTGGTATCCTGCATTTCTCAAAGACTTAGATGAGAACAGAGACAAGAAAATAGGAGACGCCTATGATGATGCTTGCGACTTATATCCGGACATCATAGGACACATTGACATAACAGGTGATAGAGATCAAACTTTGAGAGAGATAATACAAGGCGATTTCTGCAAGATAACAAAGTGAGAGAGATGACGCAATCAGAGATTTGGGTAGTAAAAGTGCTGGCAAAAGGCATGGTGGAAATCGTGCAGGTGTATTTCACCTCTTATAAAGACCCAACTGATTTGAACATAGAAGTCAGGAACGAAGGCACGACTGCGAGAGAAGTCAAAATAAACATCTATGCTGATGGCTCCCTTGCTCATACAGTCACAGACACCATAGAGGCGGAAAGCACGAAAACGATTAAAGTTGCGGTTTCAGATTTGAACTTAAGCAAAGGAGAGCACTTTGTCTATTGCGAGCTTGCAGAGTGATTTTTTACTTTCACGCTCAAATCATAAAGAATGGCGAGTGCTGCAGGCGTTGCTACAGCCACTCTCGCAGGATGCACAGTTTTCGCAATAGGCACTTATTACCTTCAGACGCACATGGAGCTCCCGCTGAAACTCAAATGGTATCCCGATGTCATCCTTGACGATGTGAAAGTGAGCATTCAGCTTGCGACACTCAACGAGGAGAACTACGTAGGAATAACTCTCGACAGCATAGTCTCGCAGCCGTTATACAAGAAATATCATCCTGAGAACATCGAATTCATTTTAATTGATTCATACAGCGATGATAAAACTGTTGAAATCGCAAAAGAGTATGTCGATAGGGTGATATATGCACCTCGTGGCTTGTTCACAGCTCGCAACATCGGTGCGAAAAGCACAGATGCCGACATTATAGTGACTGTGGATGCTGCGCAGTTTTACCCTGAAGGATGGCTGAACATGCTTCTGAGGCATTTTGAAGATCCTGAGGTCGTAGCAGTCACAGGCGCTAAGATTGTCTCACCGCCGAGCAACATATTTCACAAAATAGGAAATCTCTGGGGCGATTTACTGCAAAAGCACATCTGGGGCGACAACGCTGCGATAAGGCGATGGGCTTGGTTCGCAGCGGGCGGATGGCGAGAAGACATAAATCAGTTCAGCTTCTCTGAGACCTTCAAGGAGGAGTTTGACTTCTATCAGCGTTTAGAGAGCGTCGGTAAGGTGGTGAAGGACATAACCGCAGTGGCTTACGACACTCGCACGAGATATGCTTGCGGAATGGGTTTATATAGGGATTATTGCCTAATGATAGAGCGAGGAGAGCGGTTCTGAGGTGTTAAGGTGAGGAAAATGGTCTCCGAGCCAGTTGCGCTCGCAGCGACCGCTGCGGTCATCAGTGGGATGAACACTATAATTCTGTGGAAGGTTCGTAAAGAAGCAGGCATTAATCTGCCAGCGCTTGCGATAACAAGCGCATGCTTATCTGCGTTCAGCACCTTCGTGATTTGGAGCGTTCATGGTATAATAAAAGAGCGTGAGAAAAGATGATGTCGAATCCTCTCTCAGTCACGGTGTTTGCACCTTTCAGCAGCGAAGTGTATTTCTCAAGCGACGAGGAAGGCTCAAACAAAATCACAGAAGCATCTGAAGGCGACCCTGTGTATTTGCAGATTATCGTTGAACCTCAAGAGACATCTTTCATAAGAGCTGTTGTCGAGAGCGATGTCGGTGGCAGCACATCAACAGTAATCCTACCTGGCGAGGACACCACACCTGAAGAGTCCGTGCATTGGACAGTTTCTTATGTTATGTCTTCGTATATATCTGTGGTGGTGAGAATTGAGAGAGAACGAGCGGAAGAAGGCGCTGGGTCTTATTCCTGAGCCGGCAGAGGTGGAAAAGCGGAAAATATATGTGAGGTATATCACGCCTGAAGAGTCTGAAAGGATTGAGGAGGTCGTAGCAGAAGAAGTGGAAAAGATAAAAAGAATAAGAGAGCTGAAGGAGAAAATGAGGGGGTGAGATGAGAGTAAGAGACCTTCTGATTTGGGCAAGTGTCGGCACAGGTGCTGGAGCGCTGCTTTATTTCCTCACAAGGAGAGGTGCAGCGATACCACCACGCAGAAGATTTACGCTGACTCTCGTGGAAGGTTGGAATTATGTCTCAATTCCGTTATCCACTTCAATGAGAGCTTCAGACCTAATAAACGCCGTTGGTGAAGCTGGTGGAAAAGCTCTGGAAATATGCAGATGGGGTGCTGAGAGCGTCTCATGGGTATGTTATAGTCCAGGAAAGCCCTCAATTTATGATTTCAGCATCTCTCCTTATGAGGGTTATCTAATTGCTTGCGAGAGAGGGTGCGAGCTTGAGATTGAGGGTAAAGGCGTAACAGAACACACTTACATTTTGCCTGCGGCAGGTGCAGAGCCGAATGTGATTTTCATCGGTGTTCCATTCATCACAGGTCTGAGTGCCTCAGATATATACAACATGCTGGAGAGTCCTGCGTATGTATGCAAATACGAGAGCGGAACAGGAGAATATACATGTTATCCTGCTGATGAAGACTTTCCGTTGAAATGCGGTGAGGCTTATTTCGTCGGAGCGTATAACACCAGAGATATATCTTTCACGCTGAGTGGCGAACCTTGCGGAGTGCCTGTGGAATGATGAATGAGTTAGAGCGAACAATTTTCATAGGGCTTCCGAAGGAAATTCCTCCATCCTTTTCGTGGCGGGATCAGATGAGCAAAGTGAAGAATCAAGGCAACGTGCAATCTTGCGCTGCTTTCGCCGCAACCGCAATCATGGAGTTTCAGAAGCGGAAAAGAGCAGGAGTGGCGCAAGAATATGACTTATCAGAAGCTTTGCTTTACGAGATTTCCACCTATGAAACAAATCAGACACCTTCGTCGTGCAGGCAAGCAGGGCGCTACTTCTCAGACATCATTAACACCCTCAAGTCTTTCGGCATACCTCGTGAGGGCTGTCATCCATATGAGAGAGTGTGCGAAGACCCGCCATCCAAATTCGGCGAGGAAAGTCCTCTGTGGTGCGAGCGCTGGAGCGAGCTATCTTCACTCAATAAAATAAAAGATGCTGTCGCAATAGATACGCTTGATCTCAAAGCGTTAAAGAACGCAATTTATGTCGCTCCTGTTTTGGCAGGAATGATCGTGTTCGCTGATTTTTTCTCGTATTCTGGCGGTGTGTATGAGCATCCGCCTTCTGAAGGCGAGAGCATTGCAGGTTTTCACGCCATAGTTCTCGTCGGCTACGATGACAACAAAAAGGCGCTGGAGCTGCGAAACTCTTGGGGCGAAGACTGGGGTGAAAGCGGTTACGCTTGGATGTCTTACGACTTAGTTACCGCAGGAGAATATACAGTCACCTACAACGGCAACACCATAGAGATGCCCTTCTTCTTTGATGCTTATCATCTACTGCCGCTGAAGAGTGAGTGGAAGACAATCAGAAAGCACAATCAAATGCTTCGCTCCCGCTGACTACTGCGCAGCCTCTAAGCGACCCTCTCTAACGAGCTCTTCAATTGCACTCAACACTCTGTCCTCATCTGCACCAACTTTCTCGATTATCTCATCAACGCTCATCGCTCTGTGCTTGTCGCTCAGCACAACCTTCATGATTTTCTCTTTAAGCTCCTCCTTAGTTGTTTCAGAGGCTTTCACAACCATTCGCTTCTTTCGCCCCCGCTGAACATTTCTGAAGAACTCTGATGCTGCGAAAAGCAACGATGATGCTGTCAAAGAGCCTCGCATCGCCTTAGCGAAGCGAACATTCACTGGTTTTGTGGTGTCGAAAGCGGTAGCGAAGTCATCGAGCATTCCTGCGACGACAGCGCCTGCGGAAGCGCCGATTTCCATCACTTGCGTTTCGTCACGGGCGAGGTCTAAGATGTTCGCAGCTCTGCCTTCTTGAAGGGCTTTCAGTGTGTCTGCGTGTTTTATGCCTTCGCCCTCCCTCGTCGCCTCTATTGCACCTCCACGCTCCTTCTCACGAAGACGCTCATACTCTTTCTTGTAGCGTCGGACTGTGTTTTCTGAGCAACCCACTTCTTTCGCTATCTCTTTTATGCGCTTTCCCTGCTCAAGGAGCTCAAATATCTTCCGCTGCTGCTCAAGACTTAGTGCCATATTTTTGAGTTTGCCTTAAAAATATATAAGAGTAGGGTGTGCTGTGTGCGCATGCACGCACAAGCAAAAGGTTTTTATATTGATTAACGAATTTCAGAGGAAATGCCGCTGACAAGAGAAGGTGCGGTTGCCTTAACAGGAGGAGTTGCAGGTGCGGTTGGTGGAGCATTAGTGGGCGTCGTCTTAGTAGGAGGCGCAGAGAAAATCGCAAGCTTGCCGGACTGGCAGAAAGCGCTGACGGTCGCAGGAATCGCTGCTGGAACTGGCATGGTGACGGCGTTGCTCTCATACCTTGCGTTCTCAAAGATAACAGCGTGAGTAAGTGTGTGCTGCGGGCAAGGAGGTGGTTAAAGTGGTTGTGAGGTCAGTCGTGAGAAGGAGCAGGCTTAGGGAGTTAGGAGTGGGTGAGGCGGCATTCAGTGCTGCTGGCGAGACTGTGCCTGTCGGCGCTACGGTAGAGATACCAAGAAACAAGAAAATTGTCGCAAATGTGACAATTGAAAATACAGGGTCTGCGGATGCATCATATTACTTCATAGTGTATGTATACTACGCTGACACACTCTCAGACTCATCAGGAGCTCCAGATGTAGATGATGTTGGTTGGAGTTATGAGGCGGAGGCGACAGATTTCGCAAGCTCAGAAACAAAAATCACCTTAAAGCCAGGAGACACTCTCACTCTTACCACTTCCGGGGTGCCTGCAAGCACGTGGGATGAGAACACCACAATCGACGCAGGCATAGTTTTAGGCGCATCTGCTACAAGCGCAACCGACATCCACAAATATTTAGACTCTCTCAAAATAGCCGATGCAGTGAAGATTATAGCACCCACGCTGAGAGTAGAGATAACAGATGTAACCTTCTCAGAAGCCTGAGCGTCGGCACGCAGGGTGGAGTGTTGCAGTGAGAACTTTTTACATTAGTGCGCATTAGGAAAAGAGATGGACGATGAGCTGCTGCTTGCGGTTGCGGAGCTGGTGGAGGCTTTAGAAGGAGAGAAGGGTGGTGAGTTAGAGACAGAGGAAGAAATAGAAGAGGCAATACAACATTTAAAAGAGGCGGCAAAAAGATTTCATTGTCCTATTTGTAGAGCGCTACATC
>Ga0209410_1001518_pt1 | contig 11322 bp, 13 predicted proteins | sample Mar14436cmmetaG_FD_184135 | JGI IMG/M metagenome (GOLD analysis project Ga0209410, IMG submission 184135) | Marine hydrothermal vent microbial communities from Guaymas Basin, Gulf of California to study Microbial Dark Matter (Phase II) - Marker... ... | reverse complement strand
CCCGAGATTTTCACAAATGTTTCCACCGATAGTTTATACCTATTCAACCTTTTTACCAAAACAGGAAATACTTTTTGTTTTACTTCCATTAAGGCTGATTTATGGAAGTTGATCGTGGAGGAATTGATTTTTGTTTTTTATGCCCTTGTGATGTATCATATAGAAAACTTCTGATCACGATCGAGAAAGGATTGATCATCATGACTATTCGTGAGCTTTCTCGAAAGTTTAAGATTCCATACACCACAACGTGGAAGTACCTCAAAATCCTTGAACAACGGGGTTTTATTCGTGTCACAAAAGGTGATCGTGGAGCTAAAATAGACAATCACGCTATCATGATCTTTAAAGATTTTGTGGATCTTATAAAGGAAGGACACACAATCGCTTCAGCCTTGGAAAAACTCTCGGCCGGTTATGTCGTAGCTGATAGACCCGTTATAGAGTATCTCCAGCGACTAGAACGTCGTATAGAAGAACTCGAGAAAGAGAATCGTGCCCTCCGTGATATCGTTCAAAAGTATCTCGCCGAGATAGAAAAGTTGAAAGGACTTCCACCACCGAAGAAGTCTCTTTGGCAAAGATTCAAAGACTGGTGGAAAAAGAAGTCATGAGCTGTTATACTCTCCAATGGAGGTGGTCTCGTGTCTACCGTGAAGGAAAAACTCATCAAAATCATTCAAGATCTCGATGATGATACAGCCAAAAAGCTCCTTGAGGAGATAGACGACATATTACTCCAGCTGGAGCTAGAAAATGATCCAGAGTTCATGGAAACCGTCCGTAGAATTGAATCTGGCGAGGAAGAACTTATCCCTCATGAAGAGGTAAAGAAAAAATACAAGCTATGATCCATTGGTCAAAACGTGCATTAAAAAGTTTTGATAAGCTCGATCCTGTCACAAGAGAGCGTGTATTTTCTGCTATTTCAAAACTCCCTCAGGGAAACATAAAACCCCTTTCTGGTAAGCTAAAAGGATATTTCCGCCTCCGTGTTGGTAAATGGAGAGTTATTTTCAAACGTATAGGACAAGATTTCATCATCGTTGACATAAGACATAGAGGAGATGCCTACCGATAGATGAAAATTTCTCTTCTCCACTTCTCATCAGCATTTCCACAGAAAACATGGAGAGAGCGGATAAAGAAATGGTTCAGAAAAAGGAAGGAGGAAGGAGCATAACCCAAAGATGCTTTAGAAACTCAACGACAGAGCCCTTAGAATAAGTTTTAAAAGCCTTGGATCTATAGTTTTCCCGACATGAATCGGAATAACACTTACTTTCTTTTTACCATTCTTTACTATAACGTGATTCCCTCGCTGGCATACCACTTCTACCCCAATTTCTTGAAGAAATTGTAGAAGCTCCTTCCCTGTCAACCGAGGATATTCTAAATTCATACCTCAATTCATACCTCCACTGTCCTGACATCTACTATTTCCACAGGTTCTATCTCCCCTCCATCTATTGTTTCAGTAAGGTACAGGTATAGTTTTATGGCTTCCTTTATGTTTTCCATCAGCTCATCTATCGTCGCTCCCTGTGTGTGGCATCCTGGAAGCTCCACAACGCGTCCTATGTACTCTTTCTCCCCTTTTTCGATGATCACCGTGAACTTTCTGGCCACATCATCCCCTCCTAAGAGGAAGTATACCACCAAAAAATCTATGAAGTGCAATTCCTCACTTCTCATCAGCGTTTCCTCCACTTCCATATTTGGCCATAGAGCCTTTTCAAAAATCCGCCAAGGGGTACATAGCTCCCCCTCCCTTTTGGAGAGCCGCTATGACGATTCTCGTGAGCGATTTTCACAATGTCACGAAAGAGAAAACCGGACTAGACTAGTCTAGATAATAAAAAATGCCTTTTACGGAAGTGCCGGATAGTGCATTCACGTTGAAAAAATGCTCGAATAAATGTTTTTTTGGAAATATTTAGTATAATATCGCTGGCGGGAATCCAATATTGTTGGTTAAGAATCCCCAGGAGGAGAGAAAAATGGTGAGAAGACTGATACTCCTGCTTTTTCTGCCTTTTGTGTTTTTCATATGGTCTTGTGCTCCTACTGTTACAAACCTTCCACCTAACACACCGAGCAATCCAAATCCTGTGGACAACGCGACTGGTGTGTCGATAGATGTGACGCTTTCATGGAGCTGCAGTGATCCTGATGGGGACAGCCTGACATATGACATTTACTTTGGGACAACTTCGAATCCTCCGTTAGTTAAAAGCAATCATACATCAACAACATATAATCCTGGAACACTCAATTACAATACAACATACTATTGGAAGATAGTAGCGAAAGATGGGAAAGAGGGTACAACGGAAGGTCCAATATGGAGATTTACAACCACAGGAGTTCCAAACAATCCACCTGATCAACCTAGCGATCCGTATCCCACAAATGGATCAAGTGGAGTTCCTGTTAGTGTAACGCTTTCTTGGACATGTACCGATCCAGATGGAGACACATTGACATACGATATCTACTTTGGAACAACTAACCCACCACCGCTTGTAAAAAGTGATCATACGAGCACATCATACAATCCAGGGACACTTCAGTACAATACAACATACTACTGGAAGATCGTTGCAAAGGATGGAAAAGGTGGAGTTACAGAAGGGCCTGTGTGGTGTTTTAAAACTGTTTTAGGAGAGTCTCTCAGCCTTGAATCCAGGACAATAAAAGCTGGTAGAGTATACTACTTGAGTGCTGTTTACACTTCAGCGGAAGAATCTGTCAGTGGCAAAGATATCAAATTCATGTATTATGATCCAGAAAAAGGATGTTGGATGGATTTGGAAGACGCTATAACTGGTGAAAGTGTGATAAAAACTGATGAGGATGGTGTAGCAGTTATAGCGGTATTCGCTTTCCAAAGTGCTACCATAAAGATAAAAGCTTTCCTGGTAGAAAATCCGTCTGTAAGTGACGAAGCAATGCTTACAGTCACCGCCCCAAATTGGGCAATGCTTATGTTTATAGCTGCTGACAACGATCTTGAAAATGCTGCAGTTGTCGATTATCAAGAAGCCGCCAATACCAATGAGAACATATCCGTGATTTCAATATTCGATAGCAAGAATTTCGGGGATTACTTCGTCGTTCTTGACGAGTATGGATATTGGAGAACAATTTCCTTAACTGAATACGACGGAGGAGATATAAACACTGGAGATCCTGTATGGCTAATGACGGGATTATATATGTTATACAGCATTGAATCAAGCTACAAAGGGCTTATACTTTGGGATCACGGAAGTGCGTGGATGGGAGATAGTCAATACATGACAGGAAAGGATATTGGAGATCGACTCCAAGTAATATGTATTGATGAGACCAGCAGGGATGGATTAGCAATAGCTGAAGTGAGATCAGCTTTAGAAAAGGTAATGGATTCTTTACATGTGAACAAGCTCGATTTTCTTGGAATGGATGCATGCTTGATGAGCTCAATTGAGGTAGCGTACGAATTAAAAGGAGTGTCTAAGTATTTCCTCGCCTCGGCATTTCCCGAACCTGATAAAGGATGGGATTACAGATTCTTGAGCGAGATTTCCAGTAATACTGATCCGGAAGACCTTGGTATAACGATAGTTAATGGATATTTCGTGCACAACGCTGGAACTGAAAATCTTTCGCTAGTTCTTTGGGATATGAGCTATATATCTAATCTTGCGAGCGCTATATCAGATCTTGGAAGTAGGTTACTGGATTTACTTGATGGGGATCTAAAGTATAGAATATTGTCCTACTATTCTGTAATTACTCACTATGGTAAAGAAGGAAAAAATTCCTATCTTCTAACAGACATAGGTGACTTTGTGTATCTACTGAAAACTTATGAATCCGACCCAGAGCTTGTCGAAAAATCACAGAACGTGGAATACTGGTTAGATAAAGCATTTGTATACGGTATGATATCAGGTGAAGTTTATTCAACTACTTATGGACTTAGCCTTTATTTCCCCACAACTCCGGATCAATGGAACTGTTTTGTGGAAGATATCAATACTCTACTCTTCTATACAAGTGGTATCGTCAGCGGCTGGGGAGATTTTCTGTACTGGTTTGTCCAATACTGAAATTTCAACCTCTTTATGCAAGATATGGTTTTCTGTAAAAGCAAAAATCTCCGCCGTGTGCGGGGATTTTTCTTATCTCCGCTATTTTTTCAAGTCTGTTCGTTTTTCTCACGGCAGATATTTACCATTGGGCAGAAGTTTCTCCGACACCTCTTTCTTCACATCTCTCAACTTCTTACGTTCACAGCTTTCATAAAGCTTAATGTTATACTTTATCAGAGTGGATATGGGTAGGCTTTATTACCAATCCAGAATAGGAGAGAGGGTGTTATTTTTCCTAGTCTCTTTCTTGTGCGGACAAGTTGGAAGGATATTTTGAAAGAGTTTGAAACAACCATCAAAATAGCTCCCCCCCTCAAAAAATCAGAGGCAAGGGCGAGCGTTGATTATACCCCTTTTTTCCACGGCCTATATCCCCACCCAGCTTATACTTGATCATCACCAGCGGGTAATGGAAATTGGATGGACAATGAATGAACAATGGCGGAAACACTATGAAGAAAAAAGAAGGGAGGCACCCCCGCCCGCCAAAATTGAAAGACCGAGAAACCGCAGAATTACAGCGATTTATCAAAATCCCCCCGCAGAGGGTTAATACAGTACTCATACGCTAGTGAGATACTGTTATCCCCAACTAAAGCAAACCATAGCATTTTTCTATACGTTTTTTTTCAAACTCTCAATGCGATAAATCCCGATTCTTTTTGAGCGTTTGATATATCTCTTCAATCTCCTCCCATTCGTATTCCTCATGCCAGTAGTCGTCATAATACTCCTTCATGAGTTTTCTGATTTCCTCCTCGGAGTCAGTGCTCATCCAGGAAGCGATGTAATCTTGGGGCTCTGTCATGTCGATCAGAAACACTTGGATGTCCGTTTCTGGGTACTTCTCCATCAGTTCTCTCCCTAAACGTTCTATTTCTTCCTCCGATGTCAGCTTTCTCTCCTTTGATGCTTTCCAAAATTCTCTCAAAACGGGATCGCTCGGAGGGGTTTCCTTATCTTCCATCAGCTGGTCAAAATCCATCTCCCAGTATGTCTTTTTTGTCTTCTTATCTCTTCGCTTCGTCAGTATCACAAACACAAATCTTCTGTTTTTGCTCAGTACCCGCTTTTCCAGTTTTCGAAGTTTCGATCTCATGCGACCATCTCCCTTTCATATCGCTCGAATAGCTCTTCAAGTTTCTCCAAACGCTTCTCAAGATCATGTTTCTCTATAAGCTGACTTGCTACGGATGCGAGATATCCCATGACTCGGGCTTTTTCAAGATATAGCTTGAACAGCTTCTCGTTCATTTCACTCGGATCAAGCTTTCGGATAAAATTGATCTCGTGCTGTACACGTCTCAGCAGTGTTTCAACTGTCAGCTTTCTCGCCATTCAACATCCCCCCTACTTCTTTCTCTTTTATTATCTCAAATTCTTGGTTTTTGATGCTTTTTTCTGCACAAAAATGGGGTTTTTGGTCTTGATTTGTAACTTTTCTTTTCGTTCTCTAAAGTTCGAGTTCGAATTTGTTTTTCAAGTTCGAACCTCTCGGACTTCGGACCTCTCCTCGGACTTTGCCAAATCATGCATCTGAAGCGGATTCCCGGCTTTAGAGGTCCGAAATTGTTACCCTACTCGGACCTTCCTGGATTCGGAACCTCAAATTCTTTCCTGACTTTTTGAGGGTCCGAGTCCGAGGCAAATTTCTTTTTCGGACTCTTTTAATTCACAACAGGGAAGGAAGCAACCCCATGAAAGGGGTTGCTTCCTTCCTTCAATTGTCATTAATTATTATTAATGTATATTAAAGAACACCACGCTTCTAACTGGTTTCGCCTTCCCGCTATTCATCGGCATTTGAGATTCCCAAAAGTTAGCCCAATTTAATTTGGTAGCCACCACCGTACCCTTTGGTAGCCACCACCGTACCCTTTGGTAGCCACCACCGTACCCTTTTTGAAACGCCCGACTTCGTGGACATAGTTTTACTCTTCCACGGTGTTAACAAGCGGGTTTTTATAAACAATGCTGGCTCTCAAAAGCTCTGCCAAGTTCGAGATTTCAGTGCTCAAAGAAATATTAAGGATATCGTTTTTAATGATCTCAAAAGCTTTTTGGAGATATTGAAAGGCCCTAACATGGTGTTTGTTTTCTATCATCTCATTGATCTCGTTTATAACGCCTGTTCGCTCCAGAATCGTTTTAACTTTTATCTTCAGCTGTTTCTGGTTTTTGTTACGCCTTGCATGGTTAAATAGCTGATGACCTAAGATTTTTGCCCATCGTTCAGGTGTTTTTGAGGGATCAAGTCTTATCAAAGCTCGTGGTGCAGGAATTCGCATATTCAGATCAAAGTATAAAGCCCATAACAAAGGATGGACCGCTACAATCGCTTTATGTACTCGCAAACGCCTAGCCTCGAAATTTTGAGAGTAAAGAAAAATGAACGGCTGAATGATAATCTCTTTCGCTTTCGGATCTAAACGTTTAAGTTTGACAAGCCATTTTTTAAGCTCCTCGGGGATATTTTCAACCGGTATGCGGATAGTTATTTTCATAAGGTCAGCGAATGCTTCAGCAACTTGTCTATTAGTTCTTTTTGTAGGTTTTTCAGATATTTCCTCAGCGATTTCCTGGGATGTTATATCAATGGCTGAGTATTTCCCTTTACGGTAACTATCCTTGAGTGCCTTATCGAGTAGGACATCGTAAACATCCCCCATGCGAGGCTTTATCTCGTTGAAGAAATTAGCAACGTTGTCAAGCGAGATTTTCTTATCCTCAACAACGATTTTTACTTCATTGATTTGCACTCCTCTGTAATACGTGCCTTTTTCCTTCTCTTTCCAAAGTTTTGGTTCAGGTTTGAACTTTAATACAGGTAGTAAATTGAGCGCTTCAGAACAAAAATCTGTGGGGATTTGAACAAACTCAAGTGCTTCGAGTTCTTTGCGTAGCATTGTAAAAACTAAAACTTCAAGTTTCTCCATCATAGCTGAGAGCTCTCCAAGCTTCTCAAAAACTTTCGAGTTACCCTCATCTCTGAGTTTCCTATACTTCAGAAGTCGATTCATTATTTCCGCTTCCACCTCTATTAACTCTTCCAAAACGTGTCTGTATTTATTCAAAACCATTTTTTGATTGTTAGTCAGCTCGATATCTTTTCCTTCCAAAAGGCGTTGTAGCGCTTTTTTGGTTTTTTCTTTCTTATCTGACAAATCAGCATTTGTTCTCTTTAACTCATCAAGTATGTCCCAAATCTTGCAAAGAACTTCAGCCGTTTTTTTCATCCTATCACTTCCCATGTGTTGAGCTTATAATTGAATCTAAATTTAACCTGTCCGATTCGGCCGTTTTCACGGTTTTTCAGAACTTCAAAAACTATGATGTGCTCATTTTCCTCCACGCCTTCAGCTTCTTCCGCTTTAGTGTCTTGCCAGAGTAATGCGACTGTATAGCCAGTGAATTCAATTCCTCCACTTTCCTTGAATGCTGAAAGTTTCCTTTCTATACCTGTATCTTCCTTGACTTCATAACTGGATCGGGAGACTGAAGATAAAGCAATGACAGGGCATCCTATACCTCTCGCTACACGAGTTTGAAGACTCGAAATGATAAAATCGATTCTCTCCCTTATATCCTTGCGCTTCAATTCTTCGTTGGCGGGCATTCGCTGAATATAATCAACGATAACAAGAGGAGCGATCCCGGACCTGATTTTTATTTTCTTCGCTTCTGCTTCAATTTCTTCGACCGTATAGAGCGTTGTGTATTGGTTTATCATTCCACAATCGCCTTCAACGATTTTCAAGTATTCGGCGATCTTTTCAATATTTTCCCAACCAGCAAGACTCCTGAAGTTTTTAGGAAGATTCCCTTGTTTGATATCGAGGTAACTCACATCCTTTACAAGAGCTGATATTATCCTAGCCCAAAGCTCTAATTGCGACATCTCATAAGTGATATAAAGTACCGGGCGCTTTTCAAAAGCGTTATTTACAGCGATTCGTAGAGCTAAGGATGTTTTCCCCGCAGAAGTGATCCCTCCTATGATATGAAGCCCCTCTCTATATCCACCACCTAAAAGCTCGTCTATTTCTTCGATTCCTGTCGGATAAACGGGGCGTTTACTTCGCTCTTCGACTAAAGCGGGAAGATGTTTTATGAACCAAACGTCCCCAATAGAAAGGTAGCGCTCTAAAATATCGTCAATCATTTGGCTAAGTGTTTCTTTTCCAAACTCTTTCAAAGCATCATTTATGTCACCTGTGTAAAAATGATTTTCTGGAGTTATGAGTTGAACTACCTCAGAGAAACCTCCAAAGTCTCGTATCATCCTTTTTAAGTTTTCAGCATGTCTGCATCCCGCCTCGTCTGGATCCATGAGGATGTAAAACTCAACATTGTTTCTTGCTAAGTCTTTGAAGAAATCCCTAATAACCTCACTTCCCCATCCACCACCTGGAACCCCTATGATAGGGATACTTCCTTTAGTGGCTTCTAAAGCGCTAATTGTGTCAAGCTCTCCTTCAACCACGAGAACATATCCTTTCTCAAGTATCATATCCTTTACCTGAACGTTATAAACATGAGTGCCCCCTCCTGCGTTTCGATATTTTGAACCGACCCCCGTGAGATTACGGGCGTTGAACCAGACAACTTCTCCATTCTCATTGAAATAAGGGATGATAAGGTGTCCATAGAATTCGGGGAAGTTGTCTCGGTCCAGCCAGACCCCGAGGCGATACTTTTTGGCGAAGGAAATAGCTTCTTCCTCGTTTTTCGCAAACCCCCGATCAATGAACCAGTGTTCTAGAGTGTAATCTTCAAAAAGCTCTAAAAGCTTCGCATGAGCTTTTTCCACAATGTCTCTTATAGTTGGTAAGTCCAAAGATTTGCTCGCTTTTCTTTTCTCGAATTCTAAGGAATAAGGAATATCAGCTAGCTGAGAGAGAGTCTTTATAGCGTCGTTGAAGCTCAATCCTTGATACTTTTGAAGCCATGTCAAATGATCACCAAACATTCGACATCCAAAGCAATAAAAATGATCATGATATAATGCAAGTGAAGGATTAGTATCATCATGAAAGGGACAACGTATCAGAATTTGTTTTTTGTTTCTCCAGTTGGGCAGTTTGATTCCAGTGTACTCAACAACTTCTCGAAGATCGAGTTTTTCTTTCACGGTCTTCATAAAGGTGTTTAATGACATACTAACACCTCCTTCGGAATTTTTGGAGGTCTCGAGAGGGGCGGGAGAGCCCTTCTCTTTTATTTTTCGAGCTAAATGAAATCATTCGCATTTTTATCACACAAAAGCAACCCCCTGCCAACGATCTCCTCTTGGAGACCGAGGCGGGGGGTTCAATTCGGTTGTGTTTTTAAAAGACCGTTCCAGTTGCAAGTGATGTTCTTTGTATGATATACTCATAGTGAAAAGTGAATGAGCCGACAGCTAAGCTTTTTACGACTGGGGTCCCCGCCCCGGTCGTTTTTATTTTACCAACTTTTCCCTAGTTTGGTTTGTTAAAATTCTCTAAATTTTCTCAAGTGATTAGACCTGAACCATTCAAGGCAATGCACGCGAACACAATCCGTGGATTTTTTGTTTCACCGAGAAGTTTTTGAAGATTGCTATCCATTCTGTAAAACACTTTTCGTGGAGAAATCTTCACCGGTACCAGAATACCTTCTCTTCTCTAGCAGGTGAGAGTTGCAAGAGATAGTTTTTTTAATTCTATTCCTCAGCGTTGTATGGTACAGGTACCCATTGTGGTGTAGGATTTATTGTTACTTCCCGATCGTGAGCATAGTTTTTCAGGATTATCTTCGTGATAGCTACTTCTTGTACGTCCAGCCCTCCAGTATCAAAATAAGTTATGTCAGCACGTGTAGTTCCTGACAACACATCAAGGCCGTTTGTCCAATCTGATATTGTGCTTCCATCAGCTAATTTGCCTGTAAAGTAAATTTGATAGTAGTCAATATTCAAATCTCCCGTGTTTGTAATCTTGTAGGAGATCTTCAATGCGTCAATTCCTGTTTCCTCAACCTTTGTTATAGTAGCAGTGGCACTTAATTTTGGAAGTAAAAGATCCATCAAGCATCCGGTAAGAATCATCGAAAGAGCGATAACAAGTAGTGAGATTTCAACTGCTTTTTTCATACACCGCCCCTCCTCCGTACATAAACTTTTATAATCCCATACTATCCAGAATCCACCATGCGATCAAAAGACCTAGTAAAGCACCAACAATAGCTAGCATAAGCTCTTTATCTGAAAATTCAGGTACTGGGGATGCGTAGCTTAATCGCACTGTACCGCTCAAGATTTTTTTAGTTTCGCCTATTTTGTAGGAAACTAGGAAATAGCGTTCAAGTATTTTCTCTGACAACGGTACTACACGCCACCCACCTGAATAGTAAATGTGCGTCTGAGGAATCATTACATCATCAATAAAACCTTTAGGGGGGATGATCGTGGGTAACTGCGGTCGATCGATTGAAATAAACTTAATTCCCAAGTGAATTGGACGCACAGCTTGTCCACGATTGTCTGTAATCAATGATTCATCCCAAATAATAGAAACAAGCTGATTCGTTTTGTTGTAAATCCTTATAGCCAATACTTTAGCCCCTTTCGTTTCACCGATAGAAAAAAATCACCTTAATATCATTGTTTTCAAATATGGGATTGAGTATTTTAAATTCTCCAAGAGGGAAAGCTCCAAAAACTGATGCCGCAGCTATTATCAAAACTAGGGTCACAATAAAGCTATAAATCCCTTTCATAACCGACCCTCCCGAGATTTTCACAAATGTTTCCACCGATAGTTTATACCTATTCAACCTTTTTACCAAAACAGGAAATACTTTTTGTTTTACTTCCATTAAGACCGATTTATGGAAGTTGATCGTGGAGGAATTGATTTTTGTTTTTTATGCCCTTGTGATGTATCATATAAACAATCACTGATTATAATCATCACCGTGGTGATTACCATGACTATAAGAGGATTAGCTCGTAAGTTCAAAATTCCTTACTCGACAGCAAGAAAATATCTGAAATTATTGGAAAATAATGGCTTTATACGCATCCGCCAAAGTGAGCACGGTGCTCAAATTGATGATTACGCTGTGAGCATTTTTGAAGAATTCCTAGAACTTGTGAAGGCAGGAAACACACTTCAAACCGCTTTGGAGAAACTCGCTGAAGGTTCAACCGGCCCCGCTCATG
>Ga0209410_1001516_pt1 | contig 11329 bp, 17 predicted proteins | sample Mar14436cmmetaG_FD_184135 | JGI IMG/M metagenome (GOLD analysis project Ga0209410, IMG submission 184135) | Marine hydrothermal vent microbial communities from Guaymas Basin, Gulf of California to study Microbial Dark Matter (Phase II) - Marker... ... | reverse complement strand
ATTGCATAGCTCCATGTGATGTAGACTAGGAACATTGCGGCTATAGCCGAAGCCCAAATATATAGTAGTCCCCTCCTATCCATATCCCATCACCCTACAATAAGTTGAATGGATTAAATAACTCTTCATACTTCCTTCTCCCCCTCTTCCCCACCTTCTTTTTACCTCTTCTCCTTATCCTAGGAGTCTTCACCTTTGATCGAGGCCTAGGTTGTGATGCTCCTCCCGAACCGATTAACTGTAGAACACTGTATGATGGCCTAGCTTTTTCCCTCCCTAATAGAGATCCACTTACCTTAAGTGAGAAACTGGGTATGAATCCATGTCTAGAGGATTCCCTATAGACTGGCTTAGGTGGGAGGATTAAGTCACTTAACTTTTTAGATGGTTTAGATGGTTTAGCCGGTCTTGAAACGGGTTTAAATCCGGTTAAATCACTTGATGGAGAAGGCTTGGGAGATTCAACTACTCTAGAGGTTATCTTAGGGAGAGTCAACCTAGGAGTATAAAACCTATATTCCTTCTCAGGTGTGAAATAGAATGTCCCACCTAGATAATACCTCTTTTTAGTTGGTTTAGATGGCTTAGATAGTGGAGTCTCAATCATATCCTCTAATCCGGGTTCAATAGAGACTTTAGATTTAGGTAATGGAGATCTAAATATGTCTCTCCACTCAGATTCATACGAAGCCTTAGACTTAGGTTTAGAGGATACACTGGTTTTCTCCAACTTAGTTATTTTAGGCTTAGGGACACTTGATAACCCGGTTACGAGATTCTTTACATAGAATGGAGTCTTACTCGTCTTAACCCAGAATACAGGTGTCTCAGGAGTATATGTCACTACACCCTCCTCAGCTAATCCGCTGAACTTCAGTTCAACCTCTTTACCCGTTATCTCACCTAACGATCCTCTAACCTTCATCCTGAACTCTCCCAAGATGTCAGTCGGTTTCCCGGGCTTGACATACTCCTCTAGAGCCGTGTACTTAGATATGATTTCACTTGGCCGGCCATACTCCAGTACCTCGATTTTAGGTTCTCTAACCGTTTTATAGACTCCTTTCTCCATCAAAGTCTCGAAGACATCCTTGCCTAATGCAATTTTCTGTGCTGAGGCGATTCCCCTCTCTTCACTCGTCCCTAGAAGCTTCTTGAATTTGATGTCTCCGGCCTCCTCCCTCCATAGATCGATCATAGGCTTATACTTACTTGGAATCGTCTTCTCCTCAGTCTCCAATACATACTTGAATGTCGAGACAGGCTTACCCTCCTCCTCGATTATACTTAATTCACTTGGCCTCTCTAACTTAGCTGGTGAAACCTTCTCTACTCCCTTTGCAATCAGTTCTCCGGCTAAGACTCCACCAACTATATTTCCTATTGCCGTGAGGATCTCGGGTGGATGTTCGCTATAATACCTCCACACTTCCTCACGATACTCTGGTGAAGTCGCTACTCCATAGATGAATTTCCCGGTCTCCTCCCACTGCTTTGGACGGACTATAAATGTGAATCCACCTACTATTCCCTCGGTAACCTTGGCCAGGGCATCTAGTGAAGCCCAGCCTAATGTACCAAGTACATCGCCCTTAGCCTTGGATTCTGAAGCCTTCTCCCTAGCCTCTTCAGCATATCCACTTAAGGATTCCTCGATACCCTCTAAAGCCTCTTCAAGCGGATTCTCCTTAATGGATTCCCATATAGATCCTAGTGCCTTAGATAGATCCCAGCTAGATTCCTTATGTTCAGAGAGTTTCTCCCTTAACTCTTCACCAGTCTCCTCCAACTCCCTCCTTCCCTCCTCCAATTTCCTTGTCCATTCCTCATTTTTCATCCTCAACTCCTCACTTCTCTCCCTCAACTCTTCAAGTGTCCTCCTTAGTTCCTCGAGTTTCTCCTCTCCCCCCTTCCTCTCCTTCAACTCTTTTAATGTCTTCTTCAATTCCATAGTCTTCTCCCTTAGTTTCTCAGTTGTCTCCCTTAATTTCTCGATATGAGGTTGATGCCCAGCTTTCTCCCTCAATTCATCGATTCTCTCCCTTGTCTTCTCAATATTCCTTCTTATTTTCTCAAGCGTCTTCTCCAACTCTGTAGATCCTCCTCCTAATAAGGATCTCCCGTAGTATATATGTCTATAGCGATCGGTTATAGGCTGAATTCTCATCCGTTTGTATCCTAATTCTATGGCCGGTCTTCTACCTCTCGATAATTCTCCATATGAGGATATGACTCTAGGTCTAGATTGAGTCTGTTGGATACGGTTATATATCTGGCGTCTAATATAGTCGTATTCACTATATGGAATATTCCTCATCAATAATATGTATATCACCTTCTCCTAATTATTTTTACTGGGAGGAGCCTAGGATACTTCAGTTGCTTAGCTAGGAAGACGTATATAACTCCTTTTCTAACCCTCTTCTCTCCATCGATCCAGATCTTACCTAGGATATCTCCATTCCAGAGGTCTTCATATGCATTTAATAATTCCGTCCAGTCAAACACTATATTCTTTGGAATCCGTAAATCCTTCGCCTTAACCCAGATAAAGCCTCCAACCTTCTTCCTCCTAGGCATGTTCTCATAGTACTACTGCGACGATGACGACTAGGATTATCACAGGTATAAGGATAAGCAACATATACTTAACGATCTCCCTAGTGACACCCGCCACGAGATCTAGGCCTCCGGCTATGGCGTTAGACTGATACTCACGGATATACTTAGGGTTATAGTCGGACATCATCCACTTACGCACATCATGAAGCTTCACGGCCACAGCCTCCTTTATCTCAACCTTCTTATCCCCGGGATACTTATATCTAGTTTCAACCTCCCCCTCTCCCTTCTCCTCTGTAACCGTCCCGGCCACCAGCTCACTTGGATCTACACCCGTCTCCTCACTCATCTTCTGGACGGCGGCGGCCTTCTCGATATCCATCCCGACTCCACTTGGTAAATAGATGATTGAGACATGCATTGGAGTAGGTGTATTCCTAACTGGGTAGCTGGCCTCGGGTGAGATGAGGATATCCGGTTCACCTAGTCCCTTCAGTTTATAGTGGATCCCGTCTTTCGTGTAGAGTGGGACGAGTCTAGCTACTTTATCCCTCCCGATTACCACGGCCAGATGTTTATACCCGATTATATCCCCCCATACACCTAGTTTCCTCCGAGTTATGAAGACTAGGGTGAGTGAAGCTATTAAGGCGAAGACTATTATAATGTCTAGGACGAGTTCATTCACAGGGTTTAAGCCTAGGAACTGCCAGAGCATTTTCATCCCCTCCCAAATAACCTATCTAAGAATGACCTCTTCTCCCTTTTCATCTCTTCATACCGTTCCCTCTGGATAATGTATCTCTCGGCTATTCCACTGTATCCAGCTTGTGTATAGATCTCGACTACTGCACGGTATTCATTCTCATCCCTCAGCATCTCCCATGAATAGCTCCAGAATGGAATTCCCATGACATTGTAGGCGAGCCATGCATTAAGCATGTTACTCTCGATAAACCTCTTCGAATCCGAGGTAAGCTTCGAGAATGGTAGGACGGGTGTAGTCGCAGTCGGGAAGTCCCTAAACTTCCTCCTCAATGCAGCGTCCTCGAAGCTCTCCCTTAGTTCACTGAATCTGAAGCGAGGGAATCTGAATGGCGTATACTCCTCCTCACTCATAGTCTAAACCTCTCTAGTGGAGCGACGAACATTCTATAAATGAAGATGAAGATTGATGCCAACCCCATTGCAATGAAGATGTACATCAATGGACTTGTATGTGGGAAGACGACTGCAATAACCTCGCTTGAAGTCGCTACTGTCTTAACCGAGATCGGAGTCAATAGAGCCGTGACAAAATTTAGGATCCCAGTGAATAAGGCGACTATAGGAGTCTGACGGATCAATGTAATTATAAATAGTATGAAGCTGAAGGCCACTAGAATCAAGTAGAGTTCAAAGGGATACGCCTCAATCGTATCCCAAGTAACCAATATAAATTCCGTGATCATCTTCATAATGTGTATTCTCCGACATAATATATAAATTATAATATAATAGTTATTGTAAATACAATATTATTGGAATGAGGAGGACGGGTGAAAAGGATTTTGTGTATATCCCGCTTCACAGGGATACGTTGGAGTGGATACACTTTATAAAAAGCATTACAAATATACCTAAGAGGACGGATGTAATTAAATTCCTTATATATGTCTTCTTCAAATATCTTGACACGGTTTCACAGGAGGTTGGTGGAGATGGAGGTGGAGAAGTCGAAGAAGGTGACTCTAAGTAGAGTATATTATGAAGTCCTTCTACTCCGTCAGATCGATCGATGTGTCAAGGCGAAGACGTATGGAGATGAAGACACGTTTATAGAGGGTGTCGAGGCACTGTATCTAATGCTTGTCCCCGAGTTGAAGAATAGGGTTAGAAAGGAATTTAGTATAAAGTATGATGGAAGAGATTTCGATGAGGTATATAGTTATATCGACCACTATTATATACATAGTGAGAAAAGAGGTTTTGTACTAGGTATTGCAGAGGATCTATTTGAAACTATAATTGGAGTCCTGGATGAAGCCGGTATGCTTAGGAAGATGTTTATAATTCCAAGAGGTGAACTGGAGATATGAAGTCATATCTAGCGATGCTTTTAAAACGCATCCATAAGGAAGGATCTTTCGAATCCATCTTTGTACTCGGGCCTCAAGGTAGAGGTAAGACTACATATGTAACCCTCAGTCTCTATGCACTGTATAAGGATTGGGATGAAGTATTCAACAGATATTTTATCATGCTTGATGACTCCGCAATTAAATATCTTGATGAACTTGTTGATAAGAGGATTGAGGATAAGAATTTCAAGGACTATGCAATCTTTATAGATGATGCAGGTGTACCTCTACAGAGGTATAAATGGCATGATCCATTGAATCAATGGCTTGGAGACGTATATACATTATCCCGAGCGATTTTAAGCGGCTTCATATTAGCTACGCTTCAGCCGGAGGATATTCTGAAATTCTTTAGGACGAAGATAACGTATAGGATCGAGGTTGAGCTTGATCCACGTCTACCATCCTATAAGAGAGTGGCCAAGATCCAGACTCCATATAGCTATGGAGTCGATAAATATAAAACTGTGTATGAAGAGGTATTTGACTTGAGGATGCTTCCAAATCATATAAGGGATAGACTGGAGGATATTAAACTCAGGACATTAAAGAAGATTATGTCACAGAGGAAGAGGATGAGTGAGGAAGTTGAGAAGATTAGTGTGGAGGGAGGTCAACTTAATCTAGAGAAATTGAAGATGTATCTTTCAAAAGGTAAATATGATTATGATAGGTTAATCGTAAGGACGTTGAAATATCTTCCAATTATTAAGAAGACATTAGAGGAGATTGAAATATAAAAAAATTGAGTGGCCGGATCCAGATCCGGCCTTAGGTGTCTATCTCCTTCTCCTCCTAGACTTCCTCCTCTTCCTCCTTTTCTTCTTCCTACGCCTCCTCCCCATATCTATCCACCTAAGACATTCAGTTTGAATTGGATCTTCTTCTTGATCTTCCTCCAGTGTGAACCGGCTTCCTTCTTCAGGAATCTCTCGTCATTATATATCCTCCTCAGTACTCGGTCATTGATCTCCCCAGTCTTCGTGAATGGATCTCCATACCTCCTTCTAATTGCGTCTCTATGTCTTAATAGCCATTCGGTTAGGGTTCCCCACTTGATTCTGCTCCAGTTTATACGCCTCCTACCTCTAGTCTTCCTTCTAGATTTTCTTCTCTTCGGTTTCCTTCTTCTGGATTTACGTCTTTTCCTAGCCAATTTTCATCACCATAAAAATAAATTATTTTTGGCCGGGTTCAAATCCCGGCCTACAGGGTATGCTGTATGTCTATACTGTCTTAGACCCCGTTATTCCCCCACCGAATCTGACGATGATCCAGACAATTACTGCGACTCCGATTAGGATGATGCCGACCAACGCAATATTCATTGCGTTACTGATGTAGTTCGTCGCTGTATTAGCCAAGTCCGTCCATGTAGAACTGACATTCAAGTCAGTGAAGATGTCGTTCATCTGGTCGGCTACGACGCCCATGGCTAAGATGCCGACCAAGATGAAGACGCCTGCGATGGCGAAGCCGACGAATAAGTATCCTATATCCCTGAGAGTGAAACGTGCTAGAAGTCTCTTTATCATACTGGCGAATCCGTTATAGTGCACCTGAACTCTCGAAATCATTTCCTATCAATAATATGGATTTATAATATATTATATAAATATTAGACTTCTCTCCACTCTAATTTAGATCCGCATCTCGGGCAGTATCTCCAGTTCTCCCTTGGACGTGCGATCCAGCTGTATATCTCCCATCCACACTTGGGACAGTATGGTCTCTAGACATAGTAACTCACTCTAGGTATTTTTCATTTACCTCTATAATAAAATTATGGAAGTCTGATATGGATAAGGGTTTCCACTCTATAGATGTATTTAGACTATAGAATCCATGATCCGTATGTACTCCATCCTTCATACCGTGATCCGAGACGACTAGAATAAGTTGGTTGTACTTCTCGAGTCTAGGGATGAGGTTGTCCATGATTTCATATGATTTTCTATGGAGGCTTGATCCATATAATATGTGTCCGATGTAGTCTGTATGGTAGAAGTGGATTAAAACAAGTTTATATTGATTTTCATCTAAGGCTTTAAACAGTTTATCGATGAGGCTCCTCGTCCATTTAATCCAGATCCATGCCAGTGTCTTCCGCTTAGATATACTGTATCGGATGATGTTCGACTTAAGTAGACTATATCTATACCTGAGCCTAAGTTGATAGCGGTCTTCATTATATGCGAACATGTTGATAGCCTTACTAGGCTTCACAACATCTAGGAAAGTCTCATACCTTCCCCTCACACTTGGAGACTTCAATGGAATAAATTTTCTTCCTATAGCCTTTAGGAAGTTTGGGATCCTCCTTTTATGGAGGTTGAACGGCCTAACCACGAAATAACGTTCAAACATATATGGTGGATAACCGGTTAGGAATGAACTCCACAACTGGATCGAGTTATATCTGGTGTCAACCGGGTAAGTCCCATAAGTCTCTTGAAGGAGATTCCTTAGATCCCATTTTAAAACCAGTTCATACTCTAATCCATCGATGCATAATATAATCACTCTACCCACCCCCCTAGATAACCCTTGAAGACCATTGGTTTAAGGTGGATCATACTCCATAGTAGTACTTTAATTGGATTCATTCCTAACTTCCTTTTAGTTCTCCCGAGTCTATAGTCGTCTTGATAAGGCCTTAAATTGAAACCCGAGTTCCTTACATATAGATACTGGTTGTTGAATATCCTCCGGATCTCCTCGTCGAATCCCAGTTCTGAATCTGGATTCATTGGATTCTCTAGGTAATGTTTCCTCGGGAAGCTTAGTGTACCGCTGAAGCCTCTTCTCCCAATTGTCTTAATCTTCTTCAGTACCGTGAGATATGGATTTAAATAATTCATTGAATAGCTTACCAATCCACTGTATCTATAGTACCTCCATATTTTAGTGTGATCCAATATTACGTCGGCCTGAGTCAATAAGACATATTCCTTTGTAGATTCTAGGATTCCCATGTGATACAAGTAGTTCAACCTATTCCTCCATGGAGACTTATTATGATATTCAGTGATTATCAATGTAGTCTTCAGCTTGAATCTTCTGAAGTAGTGGAGGATTAGTTCACGGCTATAGTCTCTAGGCCGGTCGAGGATCACTATATACTCACCTGCATATAATTTAAGGAGGCTTGGAAGCGTATATCTCAGTATATAGGCCTCGTTATAAACCGGTAAGACCACTGAGAGATCTAGACCCATATAAACACCTCGATCTCATCAGGCAGTTGAAGGAAGTATTTCACATGAGGCTTATAGTGGAGTTGGATTTCATAGGCCTTTATAACCCTGTATTTCTTAAGCTTCTCCAAGATCCTCTTAAAGAATTTCACGTTCAGATACTGGTGTCTATGGTATGGAAGCTTATTAAATCTACTTAATCTATGTGGAACCCTGATTATAACCATGAAGCTCGAGACACGGATCAACTCGAGTAAGGCCTTAATAATATTCTCGGTATGCTCTAGGACGTGGTAAGCCGTCACGACTTCAAAGCTATCGTCTTTAAATGGAAGCCTATAGTCTAGGTCGGTCAAGACATCTGGAGAAGTCTCTACACTAGATAAACGGATCTCAGGAGACTCCAGATACTTATCGAGATTCAGGGTTCCACGTGGATTATCTCCACATCCAACATCAAGCCAGTCAATCATGTTTCCCACCAATTTTAAAGCATATGACTAGATAGATTATGAAGAACGTGGATATAATTATGTAAAATAGTATGTGGATCGGGTTGCTGGCCATTCTTAACGCAGCGTCAAACGGATCGGATGGAGGTATATCAGGTGGACATACATTCTTCATTACATCCTCGGGAATCGTAATGTTATGTACTATGGAGTAGATGTGTAGACACTCCCAGCACGTCGCTCCATCACACACCATGGGAACGATATAACTTTGATTACCTATTTGAAACTCCATTCCTCTATGCTCTTCACACCATTCCATAGCATCTGAAACAACATCTGAATATAGAGAAGATGGTGAGAAAAAGACCCAGAAGAAAATTAGGAATGTAAGAAACATGGGGAGAATCCAGTAAACAACATATTTATACTCCATCCTATTCATATCCATCATCCTCCTCTTTAAATTCAGTGTATTCGAAGTCGGGTGGGAAGTTCTCGCTCTCGACTATAAGACGTAGCAATAGTATATAGAGTTGGTAGAAGGCCATGGAGATCTCGGCTAGGTTAATGTCATCCGCTATAAACAGATCGTGGACGACGTGAGGCTTCCCATCCCTATCCCTATGTACATGTAGATACAGCTTAAACTTTATATCACCCTCGAACAACTCACTCATCTTCATCACCATCTAAGAACATTGGGCAGTCGATCCAATATGGACAATCGAGACATTCATCCCTAGGCCTCCACTCCAGATCATGGGACACAACACCCAACTACTCATCAAACCACCTTGATAATGGTTGAAGGTCTATTGCCTCAACCTTCAATCCAAGAATCTCATACATTTTATCATTCACCCGTATAATATATGGAGACTCCAAATAATATTCTCCGGTAGACGCCCTAACCTCCATAACATCTCCACTTCTAAGAAACAACGTGAGCTTAACCCTCATTTTTAAACCACCTCGACTTATATTTTTTATAGAGATCGGGATGATGCTCATAAATCCAAAGCATATCATCGAGGTCAAGGATCTCTCCTTTTTCAATAAGCTCTTTTATTTTCTCAAGTCTAGATTTTATGAATTTGTCAAGAGTCATATTTATCACCATGCTCATATTGAATATGGTATCTCAAGTCGATTTCAGATCCGAATTTCATTCCACAATATGGGCATTCAAAGAATTTTACTGACGTTTCTGACATTTCTGACGGAATGTGTGATACATCAGAGGGTTTTTCACTTGAAGATTTTTCGTCTTTTTCGGTAAAAGACTGAATATTTTCGTCTTGTACTTTGCTTGATGTATCTATATTATTGTCAGAAATGTCAGTATTGTCAGAAACTCCATACCTCGCCTTAAGAATTTTCAGCAGATTTCTTGAGACGATCCGCATCCTAGATCCTTTTTTATCCCTTCTTTTCTTAGGTATATGCATACGCTCAAGAATCCGGCCAAGCCTTTGTACACTCCACTCCTTCTCAAATTGACGCTCAGTGATTTCATGTTCTTCCTCAACAAGAATTTGTTTAATATTAGCTAAAAGCTCACTAGCAGTAAACATAATCTCATCAATCTCACCTTGTAACGCATGCTGTTGAAAAGTCAGTTCAATAGCTTTTATAACAAGCTTCTCCTCCTCATATAATTCCTCCTCCTTCTCTATCGAGTACTCAATCGCATATTTCTTGATCCTCTCATATAATTCATCGTCAATCAACTTAGCTATAGTCAATATAGGCCTGAAAATCTCGTCATCACGTCTAGCCAAACCAGTCTCAATCTCATTATATAATTTATATATCTTCCATGAATAGAGAAACCTAGCGATATAGAGTTTCTCTCTTTCATCCCTCCAAAACCCAATTGGATCATCAATAGGAGTAAACTTCTTATTACTCCTAGCCATTTCAATAGATATATATCTAGTTATTATCTGGGTCTGGAGACTTTTATCGATTCCCGCCTCAAGACGGTCAACAGAATTTATTATTGTAGGTGCATACATGGAAAATAATCCTAGAATAAATGTATCACCCTTAGTCTTTTCTAGACGAGGCACTAATACACCCTCTTTATATACATGCTTCAATAGACTTACCAACATAGATTTATGACGCCTCATAATTATATCGAAATCATCAAAGCCTAATGTAGGTCGGTAAGCCCCGATAATCCTATGAATATTTGTATCAGTTGGATTCGTAATTAGAAACCCACGTCTCGATAATCCAATGCCTAATGACGTTAACCGTGTCTTCCCAGATCCACTTGAGCCAAAGATCACTAGAATAGGATAGATCTTGAAGATATCACTAAAATATGTGCCTATACACCACAGTGAAACCAAGTCATAATAGATCTCGTTGACGAAATCAATGTTCTCTTTAAACTTCTCTTTAATCCTTGTATAAAGCTCTTTAAGATCAATTAAACTAATTAGATCCTCCACATCAAAATTCTTCAACTTCACAACAGTATCATATGTCATTGTAGTTGGCAGGCCAACCTCCCCAATACTCTTCTTATCTAATTGAAGTACTCTACCACCTAGATCAATCTCATTTCCCTCAATAGGTTCAATAATTTTAATCGGATCGTCATCTCCATTATGTTCATACTTGAAAATTAGGAGGAATGGTTTTACAGCATTATATTCAATAGTCTCAATCCTTCCCCTCTTCTCAACTTGAGCCTCCACATGGGTATATGCATAGAAGATCTCGCTCACTACGTATCCATCGTCTAAAACAAGGAAAAAACCTGTGTGAGGTACTCTAAAACCATCACTAGCCAGTAGATAGTATCTCCTATTATCCTTGACAACATGAATCGCCCTCTCCTTAAGAGCCTCATCATAAATAGGTTTAAACCTAAGTAGGATCTCATTCATTATATATGCATAGTCATATTCTGAAATATTATCGAGGCCTCTAATCCATTCCTCAATTTCATAGAAAAACCTCTTTAGATCTAAGGTGATTT
>Ga0209410_1001512_pt1 | contig 11335 bp, 15 predicted proteins | sample Mar14436cmmetaG_FD_184135 | JGI IMG/M metagenome (GOLD analysis project Ga0209410, IMG submission 184135) | Marine hydrothermal vent microbial communities from Guaymas Basin, Gulf of California to study Microbial Dark Matter (Phase II) - Marker... ... | reverse complement strand
TGACCGGATTCAGGCTGGGCTATGTTGTTGCGAGTGAGGAATACATAGAGCAAATGCTGAAGGTGCACCAGTATATCCAGGCATGTGCATCTTCAATCTCGCAGAAAGCCGCTCTTGCCGCTATCACAGGTCCTCAGGATTGCGTAATAGAGATGAGGAACGAGTTCAAGAGGAGGCGAGATTACCTCATGTCTGCTCTTCGCTCGATGGGTATCCGGTTCCCGGTTCCAAAAGGCGCTTTCTATATCTTCCCTGAGGTGAACAACGAGCGTGAATTCGTTGAAGAGCTCAGACGCAGGCGTGTGATTGTTACTCCTGGCTCCGCCTTCGGCACTCGTGGCAGGAACCATGTAAGGATATCATACGCTGCGAATTTCAATCTCATCCGCCAGGCTGTTGCGATAATGAAAGAGATAAGAGAAATCAAGTAATCACAGAAAACTTATGACCCTTTAATTGGCTACATCAGCTCTAACGCTTCCAGCACCTTCCTCAACTTCTGCTCGTTTTCTTCGCTCAGTCCGCCCAGTGGTAGCCTCACGTGCCCCGCAGGCAATCCCATAAGCTCCGCCGCACGCTTCACCGGTATCGGATTCGTCTCAAGGAACATCGCCTCAAACAACGGGAACAGCCTGATATTGAACTCTCTCGCCTTCTCTATATCGCCCTTCAGCATTGCATCCACCATCTCGCTCATTGGTTGCGGTGCTATATTCGCCGCCACTGAGATCACACCCTTACCGCCAAGACTCATTATCGGGAGCGTGAGGAAGTCATCACCTGCGACCACGGTGAAGTCCAGACCACGCTCCTTCGCTAACTTTATAATCGCACCCACCTGCTTTAAATTGCCCGAAGCTTCCTTCACACCCTTTACAGTCTCAACTTCTGCCGCTATCTCCACTATCGTCTCCGCACTCATGTTCAACCCGGTTCTGGAAGGTATGTTATAAAGAATCAGGGGAATATCAGCGGAATCGCCAATCTGCCTGAAATGCTCCTTTAAACCCCGCACGTTCGGCTTGTTGTAATAAGGAGTAATAAGCAGACAAGCCTCAGCACCCGCATCTGCTGCATGTCTCGTCAGGTCAATAGCCTCCTTCGTGTTGTTCGAGCCTGTACCTGCTATCACGGGCACCTTCGCATTCGCCACCACTATATCTATAATGCGCTTATGCTCCTCGTGCGAAAGCGTTGCGGATTCGCCTGTCGTGCCACAGGGCACTATTCCCGCAACCCCTCCTTCCTCCACATACTCCACCATCCGCTTCAATCCCGCTGCATCTACTTCGTCATCCTTCGTAAAGGGCGTTATAAGCGCTGGATATACCCCCTCTATCTTTAACATCTCAGCTCACCCCATCTCTCCCTTCTTCTTATGTGTTATATACCCCGCTATTCTATTCCGCACCTCTTTACTCTTTATATTCGTGTATTCCTCCACTATCGCCTTATTTCGCTCGAAATCGGCGGTAAATTCGTGTATCTCCTGCAACAACTGCCTTGATAGCTTCTTTATATATGTCGGCTTAATCGTACCCACCACTATTCACCCTCTCTTTTATCCGTTTCGCTCTCCAGTTCTTCCTCTCCTTTCTCTCTTACGTCACTCACACCTATCACCAGGAACACAGCAGCTGCTAACAGTATGACAATGGGAATTACTCCCAGTATTACGATTATCACATCCCTACGGAAGATGGACAGCTGCGGCACTGCCAGCATTGCTATCCCCACTGCTGCCAGTAAAACTCCCACCAATAGCTCTAAATACGCATTCATTTCTTCTTATATTCACCTCCTGAGGACAAATTCGGCACTTTCTGGCTCGTATTTCCAATCGCCAGGTAATACCCCCTCCCTTATATAATACTTCACAAGCCTTCTTATCTTCGATTCAGTCAACTGCAACGCCCTCTTGTTATGCACATCTTTCTTATTCATTTCGAGATGCTTCCTTATCCTGAGTGCTCTGCGCATCAAATTCTGGAGGTCTTCCGGTATCGCCGGTGCGAGATTCCTCTCCCTCAATATCTCCGTTATCTTCTTACCCACCACCTGCGGCACTCTGGGCACACCATGTCCATCCCGGAGCACTATCCCGATTTCACTCGTTGAGAGACCCCTGTTATACAACTCAATTACTTTCTTCTCCACTTCCTCTGCACTCATATCCACCCATTCAGGTGCCGTTGAAGCTGGAGGGCGCTTAGAACCTGCCTTACCGCGCCGTCTCGCATATATCCTCGCCATTACTCTTCACCATTACCATTCGTTACCTTAATATTTACTTCACCTGCCATATATATACATATACCTTATGATATTCTTCACCGCCAATTTGATAAATCCTGGCTCCTTTATAAATTCGCTCAATATGAGTGAGGGGTAGTCCATATCGCCTTTCTCCTCTATACGCCGCCGCTTCCGCCCCAATGCATGGAATATCCTGTCGAAGTCGTCATCCCCCAACACGCATCTCAATCTATGAACCCATATACCAAACGCTATCTCCTTCCCTATTTCCCTACGCCATCGCCTCTCATAATGCTTCAATACCTGCATATCACCAGTTGAAGCCGCTTCCGCCGCCACCTCTCCCGCTATCTTGCCACATCTCAGTCCATAGTAGACTCCACCGCCGGTGATTGGCTTTACCTGTGCAGCAGCATCACCAACCAGTAAAATACCTCCCCTGTCCTTCACTATCTTCACCGTCTTCTGGCGTTTCAAACCCGCAGCTAAAGGGATTGCACCACCGATATAACTATATGAGCCCCGATACCTCCTCGCCACGTAGGGCTGTGACAGAAAGCGTTTTAAAAGTGCGAATGGCGTTGAGTGTGGCGATGAGAATCTCTTATCTATGCATAGCCCAATTCGGGCTATTTGGTCATCCAGTGGAATGACCCATGCGAAGAATCCAGGTGCTATCTCCCTGCCAGCGAAGACCTCAGCATAAGCGCCTTCTGAATCATAATGCCCCTCTACCTGTGCACAACTTAATAAGTTCCTCCTGATTCTCATGCCCGTCATCTTCGCCACTCCAGCCCCGACGCCATCAGCCCCTATCACCACCTTCGCACCCATCTCTTCCTTTTTGCCTTTTGATATATCCACCGTCTGTATCCTCAATTCCCCCCCTGAGAGCCTTATTCCCACCACTTTACAGCCTGTAACTATCTCTGCACCACTATTCATCGCCTCTTTCGCAAGTGCCCTATCAAAGCGGTCTCTCATTATTGCATAAGCATCCTCACGCGCTTCTAACTGCATCTCATAATTGGGTGAGTGGATAATCGCTCCTCTTATCCTGTTCCTTATGAATGACCTGTTTCCCGTCAGTTCGCTCTCCTCTACCGCCCTCTTACTTATCAGTCCCGCACAATGGACTGGTATGCCTATCTCTCTGTTCTTCTCAATGATTAGCGTTGATGCCCCACTCTTAGCTGCGTATTTCGCCGCCATGCAGCCCGCAGGTCCCGCTCCCACCACAACAACATCATACATCCCTTTTTATATTGGATTAACTTTATAACCATAACCAAGATATACGTGTGAGTGTGGAGGGAGTATGGAAGAAGCGAAGAAGATAACGATAAAGGGGAAGGTTCACGATGTGGGCTACAGGTTATTCCTGCTAACGGAGGCAGAGAGCCTGCTCATTGATTATTTTGATGCAAGAAATGTGATTGTAAATGGTGAGCAGCAATTGATTGTCCTCGTCCGCGGTCCGGGAGACAAGATCAGCACTTTTGTGGATTTTATACACTCGAATTATCCACCCGAAGCTTCCGTTCATGATATTTCGGTTGAAGAATACACTGAAGAGGTAAGAAGCATTGATTCCTTCAGGCAGTCTTTCATGGTCGTGCAATTAGCAAAGATAGCCCAGGCTGGTTTGATGATGCTAAAGAAGCAGGACCAGATGCTTGGTAAACAGGACCAAATGTTGAGTAAACAGGACCAGATGCTGAGCAAACAGGACCAGATGCTGAGTAAGCAGGACCAAATGCTGAGCAAACAGGACGAGATGCTTGGTAAGCAGGATATGTTGATTAACGTGGTGCGGGAAGAGAGTGAGAAGGTCAGAAATGTTATTAAAGAGAGATTTGAAGAAGATATGAAATGGCTCAAATCAGAAATCAGCGAGATAAAAACGAGCCTGAATAAGATAAAGGAGAAAGTTGGAATAGTTTGAGGTGATGAAGATGGTGAGCTCAAAACAGCCGAGGAAACAGAGGAGAGCGAGGTTTAAAGCGCCTCTCCACCTCCGCCATAAGTTCATTAGTGCACCGCTCTCCAGAGAACTACGTGAGAGATACAACAGAAGGAGCTTCCCGGTGCGGAAGGGCGATACTGTGCGGGTATTAAGGGGCGATGACAAAGGTGCGGAGGGCAAAGTCAGGTCGGTAGACCTCAAGAGGGAGCGGATAACGATAGAAGGTGTTGTTATAGCGAGGGCAGACATGTCAGAAGTGCCGCGTCCCGTACACCCTTCCAATGTGATGATAACGAAATTAGACCTGAAGGATGAGCGAAGAGCAGCAGCGCTGGAGAGATAACTCAAAACCCTGTCACTTCCTCATGCAGCTTCTTCAACCTCGCCACCGCCGGATGGCTCTCTCCTAATTTCTTCTTTAAATTAGACAATGCGTGCTCTATACTCGTCCTTCTCGTGCCCTCTATCAGGCTGTCCGCATACGCTACTATCTTCTCCTCCATCGTCTCAGGCATGAGTGATATCCGGGGTAATCCCAGTTGTTTAGCCTCTTCCGCAGTTATACCAGCACCTACATGCCTCTGTATTATCTTCACCAGCCTGTCATCCAATCCCAGCGATTTCGCTATCTCACCGCCCAGAAAGCCATGCTCCACGCCATGAGAGCGAGCCCTGCCGATATCGTGGAGTAGAGCACCGGTAAATACCAGCTCCTCATCAATGCTTTTATTTTTATTCCCGTTTTTGTTTTTATTTTTGTTTTTACTCGCCGCCGCTATCTCCAATGCGAGCTCCGCAACTGCGATGCAATGCTTGATAACCGCTTCTTCACATCCTGCCGCCCTCAGTAGCTTTACACACTCGCCCCTTATCCTTCGCTTATCTGCTTCTTCCACTTCTCTATCTTCTCTATCTCGTCCTCTAACTCACTTATCAAATCGCCATTATCAACGTATTCAAACCTCGAACCGCATTCATCACACCAGAAATCCCTCGCCGCTGCATCCTCAAACAGGATACGACGGCATTTACACTGGTAAAATACACCCTTCTTCTCCTCTTCCAGCCTGTTCCTGAGGTCTCTCAATTTCCTGTCCGCTTCTTCCTCCATTATCCTCCTCACATTACCGTAATTAAAACGCCACAGATAGGTCACCCAGCCACTGTTATCGTCCCGTTCAGTCCTGTATTCCGCTATCCTGTTCTCATACAGGGTATATAAAATCTTCCTGACCTGAGTGAGCTTTATGTCACTCAGCCTCGCAATCTCCTCGTCCGTTATCTCGCCCTCCGGAACGCTTGTTATTATCTTCAGACCCTCTTCCCCTATCATCTTCCTGAAATACTCCCTCACCATGTAATCGTCGGGCACTGACATCCTCATCAATAATAGAGAGGAGTTGCGATAAATTAAACTTTTTCCGAAGAGAGTATGATTCAGCTCAAAGGAATCTCCGTCTCAGCTCATCCGCCTTCTCTATCCCTATCTCCACCATCTCCGATATCTTATCCTCCGCCAGACCCTCTCGCCCATACTTCTGCATCCCCGATATGGTGCCATCTGTATTGGTAATCACCGTCAGCCCGCTTACAGCCGCCTTCTCCTCATTATAATTCGGGTCTACCAGGATTTCACCACCGACATCAACCATCGTCACAGCTACCGGTTTGTCCCGTATCGGCAGTGTGTTCGTGTCTTCGCCCTCACTATTACTCAACCCATATCGCTCCGCAGGTATATGTATATTCAGGAGAGCGGCAATGGCGCCGAGCGCCGCGGCATCAACCAGATTACCATCATTGTCCAGCACATGTATATCAATGAAGACGATCCAGACCTTCTCCCCTTCCTCTATACACAGCTTGCTGAGGTCAATTGCCTCAGAGCCACGAATCCCTCGGTCCACCACCCTCGCAAGTTGCACGCTGTCCTCATTTGGTGGTCCTGGTTCAAATTCGGGCGATGCTAATGGAACCAGCTCCGCATTTGTTATTATCACGCCTTCATCGGGTGAGTCGGGGAAAGGCTCCCCTGGCTCAAGCTTTACACCCACCAGAACCTCAGTATTCCCAATCTTCACACGTGCAGAACCTTCTGCCCGCTTTATTATGCCCTTCTCCACCTTTATCTCCCTGTAATCGCGGAAATCCCTGCCATCTTCTCGCTTACCTCGCTTCACGAGATTGTATATGTAATCTCTCCTTACATCATCCATAATCTCAAGTCCCATCTTCTCTATCCCCTCCCGCTTTCACATCTCGCTGTATCGCTCTATCAACGCCGTCCGTTGTAATTCATATATCTGCCGGCAGGCGTTCATTGCGAGCTTCAAGCCCTTATCAAATTCTTCCTTCGTCATACGACCGTCCATCTGAAGTGCGGTAATCGTATTTCGCCTGGCAACCATTGCTATTGGCATGTCAGCTTCACCGTAATTGTCCTCCATCGCATTCAAATCGAGCACGACCTCCCCGTCTATCTTACCCACGGCGACCGATGATACAAGGTCTTTCATTGGTATTCCCGCATCTGCGAGTGCGACAGAAGCGGCATTTATACCCGCGGTTCTCGTGCCTGCATCCGATTGCAGTATCTCCACATACACATCTATCTCCGTCTTCGGATAAAACTCCTTTATGATCACCGGCTCCAGCGCCTCTCTACTCACCTTGGATATCTCCACGCTCCTCCTATCGGGACCCGGTCTCTTACGCTCGTCAACAGAGAATGGCGCCATGTTGTATCTGTATTTGAGCACAGCCATCTTCGCATCCTGAGCATGTCGCGGATGCATCTCCCTCGGTCCATATACCGCAGCAATCACCTTGTTATCGCCCAATTCAAAATAACATGACCCATCCGCTCTCTTCAGGACTCCCACCTCTATCTTTATCGGTCTGAGTTCGTCAAAATCCCTGCCATCCAGCCTCTTACCATCCTTTATAAGTTCTATACCTTCCTTCTTCATCTCTTCAGCCCTTTATTCTTTCTATTATACATTCTAACTCTACGATGCGAATCCAGGAAACTTGCCACCCTATCCGTTAAACCGGATGTATGGGCTTCATTTGCAATCATCAATATCACATCAGAAGCAAGTTCCATATCATCCTCCTTACCACTTATCCAGATGCGACCATTCTTAGCAACAAATATGAAGCAATTACACTTCTCTTTCAGCATCTTTATCATTGAGCCTCGCCTGCCTATAATCCGTGGCACCTTGGTGTATGGTATCGTTATCAACCGCCCGCTACCGCGCAACTGGAATTCTTCCATCAATCCCAGGTCTATCCTCATCAGTGGATCCACGTTCGTTACTTTCGCAACGATCAAGTCCTCAATATCAAGATACGTATGCATGGAGCCGAATTCAATCCTCTTCTCACCATCGGGCGTAGCTTCGGACATGTGCAGTCGAGCCTCGTAGGGCGATGCGATATCAACAATCCAGTAAGGGAACGAGATCTCCGTTATCCTGCCGATTACCACATCGCCTCTCGCGGGTTGATATTTACCAACGAAGGGCACCACTTTTATCTCTTCCTTATCGTCCACCACGCCGTATCTCATTGCATAGACTTTACCGCCCTCGATATACGTCCCTTCACCCGCGCGGTTCACGTCCTCTGAGATGAAATCGCCCGGAATTACCACCTTATACATCCTTTCTTCACTTCACAATCCGCGTCTCAACTTCTCCTCTCGTTATCGCGCTCAGGAACGAGAGTGCTTCATCCTTCATACCCGCGGGGACTCGCAGTAGTGCTATGAATGAGCCATCAGCCTGCCAGTCCTCCTTTACCACGTGATATTTCTTCTTTAACTCGTAGACTCTGCCCGTATATGCAGGGGGTATCTTCACTGCTATCTCTTTCTCCTCCACCTTTATCGGTATTATCGCCCTTATCCGCTTCAGCGTTTCATTTACCAGTTCGTCTACACTCTTGAACGGGTCAATGTGCACCTTTGCCTCCTTCATTGCTATCTCTATCCTGGAAGGCGGGTGAGGGGTATTGGTCTGCGGATTTATGGATATGCGTGCGATTCGGTCTATCACCAGCCTCCTCTTCTCCTCCACCTTCCTCCGTCTCTGTTCCGTCGTTAGCTGCACTTCCCCCTCTTTTATTATCCTCTTCGCTATCTCGCTCACATCGGTCGTGGAGAATACACTTTTCAGGTCGCGCTCTGTGGCTTTCTCGCCTTTTGAGGCATCCTCAAATACCGACTCCACCACTAATACGCTGCTCATATCCACTTCTGACCCGCTCCTGACGGAATCTACCTTCTCAGGGTCAACGAGCACCTCAAAGAGCTTCTTGCCATGCTTATACCTCGCTATCACCGCCTTGTCCAGACTCACCATCTTTCTTCTCTATTTCTTCTCGTTCTTCTTCTTCACCCTCTTTATATACGGCTCTAATTCATCGGAACTCATAATCCTGAACTTCTTCTTCTCCAATTCCGCGAGACCCACATCCACTGTTGTCCTGTCTATCTTACCTTCCGTCACCTTGTATAAAGCCTCCAGACCGAGTATAATGGCATCCTCAAGCGTGATGTTCTCATCATACGTCTCCTCCAGCATCTCCGTCACGATAGTCCTACCAGAACCTATCGCAGTGGCTTTATACTCCAGCAATGCCCCGCTCGGGTCGGTCTCGACGAGATAGTTACCACCGTTATATACGCCTCCGATCAATAAAGCGGTGCCAAAAGGTCTGAGTCCACCGATCTGTGTATATGCCTGTTTGAAATCGCATATTCTCTTCGCAAGCGTTTGCACATCTATCGGCTCATCATAGACAATTCTGTTTATCTGCGCCTCTACTCTACCTCTATCTATCAATATCCGCGCATCTGCGACCAGTCCCGAAGTAGCTGCACCTATATGCTCGTCTATCTGAAATATCTTCTCCACGGAGCCGCCCTCCAGCAGTCGCGAAGTCAATCGCTTGTCAACCAGCAGAACAACACCGTCCTTCGCCTTCAATCCCACTGCGGTGGTGCCCCTCTTCACTGCTTCTCGCGCGTATTCCACCTGAAACAACCTTCCATCAGGGCTGAACACTGTTATCGCCCTGTCATAGCCCATCTGTGGCATCATCTGCATCTCATATCACCTTCCTATGCTATGGACTCGACGGGATTCGAACCCGTGGCTTCCTCCTCGCGAAGGAGGCACTCTTCCACTGAGCTACGAGCCCTCTCATTCTAATAAATAAGATACATAAATAAAATACTTTTAAAAAGGTGAGGAACGAGGTAAGTGAGAAATGAACGAGAAGATATTACTGAGTGAGGAGGATATACCGCGAGCGTGGTATAATATACAGGCGGACCTGCCTTCACCGCTGGACCCACCGATAAATCCGGTGACGAAGGAGCCAGTAAAGCCCGAGGAGTTAGCACCGATATTCCCTATGGAATTGATAAGGCAGGAGGCGAGTACAGAGCGGTGGATTCCAATACCGGAGGAAGTGAGGGAGGTTTATCGGTTATGGCGACCCACACCGCTTTACAGGGCTATCCGGTTAGAAAAGAAGTTGAAGACACCTGCTCGTATCTATTACAAGTGGGAGGGCGTTAGTCCACCCGGGAGTCACAAGCCCAATACCGCGGTCGCACAGGCATACTACAATATGAAGGAGGGAATGGAACGCATAACAACAGAGACAGGGGCGGGACAGTGGGGCTCTGCACTTGCATTTGGCTGCATGCTCTTCGGACTGCGCTGCACAGTCTATATGGTTGCCGCGAGTTATGACCAGAAGCCATACAGGCGCGTAATGATGGAGACCTGGAATGCCGAGGTGTATCGAAGCCCAAGCACGAATACCAAATTTGGGCAGCAGTATCTGCAGAATGACCCTGATACCTCCGGCAGCCTGGGGATTGCGATCTCAGAAGCGGTGGAAGATGCTGCCGGACATGATAATGCGCATTATGCGCTCGGCTCTGTCCTCAATCACGTCCTGCTGCACCAGACGGTGATAGGATTGGAGGCGAAGCGCGCATTTGAGCAGATAGATGAATACCCTGATGTCATATTCGGGTGCGTAGGCGGTGGCAGCAACTTCTGTGGCTCCTGCTTCCCGTTCGTTGCTGATAAGCTGAGGGGCGATAAACCCGACCTGCGGATAGTAGCATGTGAGCCGATGGCATGTCCGACACTGACAAAAGGGCTGTATCTATACGATTTCGGCGATTGCGCAGGGATGACTCCTTTACTTAAGATGTTCACCCTTGGTCACACATTCGTACCACCGCCGATTCATGCAGGTGGGTTGAGATATCACGGCGATGCACCTCTGCTCTGCAAACTGGTGAATGAGGGCTGGATAGATGCGGTGGCATACCATCAGACAGAAGTATTCAAGGCGGCTAAGATATTCGCGGAAGCTGAGGGCTTTATCATAGCGCCAGAGACCGCACATGAGGTGAAGGCGGTTATAGATGAAGCGCTGAGATGCAAGGAAGAAGGAAAGGAAGAGGTGATATACTTCAATAACAGTGGTCATGGTCATTTCGACCTGGGTTCATACGATGCTTTCTTGAATGGCAAGCTTGTGGATTACGAATATCCCGCGGAACTGGTGAAACAGGCGCTGGCTAATACGCCGAAGGTGGAGTGAGCCCGACCAATCGCCGCTGCCGATAGTCCAGCAACGACAAGTTCGAGACACGAACACCAACCAATCTTATTTTCTTTCTTTTCGCGTTCACACCCACCATCAATTCTTTCGCTATCCGCTTGAGTGTCTCCAGGTCGGAATGAAATGCGTTCAACGTCTTCGCCCTCGTTATCACTGTGAAATCCTCGTATTTCACCTTTATACCAACCGTCCTGAATACAAGACCTTCTGTTTTCAGCGCCTTATGAAGTTCATACGCCAATTCCTCCACACGCTCCTCCAACATTGCCATATCATCTGTGTCCTCTGTGAATGTCCTCTCCCTGCTCAGCGATTTACGCTCATACGCAGGCTCCACATCGCTATCGTCTATCCCATTTGCAATTAGATGGAGTCGTTCGCCATATTTACCCAGCCGGGCTACGAGTGACTGGACATCGGCACTGGCAAGTTGCCCTATCTTGAGGATGCCCATTT